>ERZ795047.5658-NODE-5658-length-10011-cov-4.043190_pt1 | contig 10011 bp, 10 predicted proteins | sample MGYA00375131_ERZ795047 | MGnify/ENA primary metagenome ERZ795047 (study PRJEB30176, sample SAMN05720228) | activated sludge metagenome | isolation source: Anaerobic digester | place: Japan | collected 2015-05-20 ... | reverse complement strand
ACTTGGCAAAGATGAAAAGGATATCAAGAAAAAGGCGGAATCAAAGTACAAGAAACTCACCGAGAGGATAAAGAACATTTTAGGTGATGCCATAAAAGAGGTCAAGATCACTACCCGGCTCAAGGACAGTCCCGCATGCCTTGTCGCGGACAAGAACGGGATGGGTGTGCACATGGAGAAACTCATGAAAGCGATGGGGCATGAGGTACCGAAGTCACAGAGGATTCTTGAAATCAACCCGGAACATCCGCTTCTGATTAACATGAATGCCCGGTATGAGAAAGATCCCAAGGATCCTGAACTGGAGGAGTGGGTAAAGCTTCTTCTGGATCAGGCGCTTATCGCTGAAGGACAGATGGTTTCAGATCCTCTGGCTTTTTCTCAGAGGGTAAGCAAGCTGATGGTAAAGGCATCATCGCAGCAGTAAACCTTTTTACGGTATGGGAAACATGCCGGAAAGGAATTTGTAAATATCATGCCGGTAATTGCTCTGATTACAGATTTCGGAGAGAAAAACTGGTTTGCCGGAGAGATGAAAGGTGTAATATACGGCATCTCTCCGGATGCCACTGTAATCGATATCACACACCAGATTCCCCCCGGTGGCATACGAACTGCCTGCTTTACACTTCTTGCCTGCTACAGTTCGTTTCCGCAGGGAACAGTATTCTGTAATGTAGTTGATCCTGGTGTCGGCAGTTCCAGAAAAGCGATCGCTGCATCAAACGGGAAATACTTCTTTGTCGGACCTGACAATGGTGTTCTATCGTGGGTGTTCTTAAAGGAAAATGTTAGAACTGTAACACACTTGACGAACAGTACCTTTTTCCGTCATCCTGTAAGCTCTACTTTTCATGGGAGAGATATCTTCGCGCCTGTATCGGCACACCTTTCAAGTGGAGTATCTCTGGAGAAATTAGGCACTCAGTTTTCAGATTTCAAGCAGATCACCTTCCCTGCTTCTACTCTTGACAATGGTAAGATCATAGGTGAGATCATCTGTATCGATTCTTTCGGTAATCTTATTACAAGTATCGGAAACGATATGATCACTCCTGAATACCAGAACTCATCGATGAAAATTCTCAAAACCGGTGAAACACTTCTATTCGGAAGATATTTCCAAGAGTTTAAGCCTCTCGATAAGCTTTTTTATACCGGATCTGCGGGTTTTGTGGAGATCGCAGTAAACGGAGGGAACGCATCCGAGGTACTTGAGATTACTGTCGGTGATCGGGTTGAGATTACCGCTCCTGATCCCATCTAATCCCCTGAGGGACTTCGGCTTCACCCCTTGTGAGTTCAGTGTTGATTTTTGGATGCGATATCACCATTGAATCGATCAGTACAGATCCGTGCATGCTTCGTGTGATAATTGATAATGGAATTATGCTGCCGGCTTTGTAATTGAATCTGGTCTGTTCTATCATTGTTCCTGTGGAGTCAAACCATTCTATCACAGACGGCATCGATGACTCCCGGTTAACTCCGATATATTCCGTAAGCCCCTCCTCACTGCACCTGACAAATACCATCCCTGAATCGAGACTACCCTTGAACTTATACTCTCCTGCAGCCTTATCTCTCAGCCACAGTAATCTTCCAAGCGGATCACATTCCCTCAGCAGACACTCTCCAGAAAGGCTTTCCCTGCGGCCCAGTTTCTTCTCAAGATCGAAGCTCTGCAGTTCTCTTCCGGTAAAGATCATCCTGAATTTCCCGGGAGAAGTGTAATTGTAAACTACCATACTGTCATTAAACGCTACCTTTCCCTCGCTGATGCGGGTCTCGCCGTTATAGAACTGGAACCTTTTTATATTGGCCTTGAGGGACTTTAGTTTTTTAAGGCTCTCAATTGTCTCTTCCAGCAGGGACTGGGGAGAGGAAACTGTTCCGGATGAAATGGAAAGAGAAAGCAATAGAACTAATAATAAGGATATTTTCCTGCGATAATCAGAGAAATGTTTCGTATTTTCTTTCATAAGATTCTTAGGCTTCATTTGAAGAATGTCATTATCTATTGATTTCAGTAAAGTCTGATTATGTCAATCAAAGTTAAACTGATTTATGTTCAGTTCAGGCTTTTTTAAATCTAATAATTTCGACAGTTTTGTACAATTTTTACTTCCACACATGCCCTCTACCATCAGTTTTTTATAAATCCCTTTCATGTTTTTTTCATGTAAAGTTATATTGTTTTTTTTAGGGGATGTCTCCCCTTACGCCCAAGCCCGTCGAAGACTCCGGTCTTGGGCTATTCTCTCTGTGCTGATATAGAGTAGTACCAGGCTGGTAACATTCTCAAGCTGGGTACACCCCTCTGCTTCTAATTCTTTACTGGTGGAATAAGAAACGATAATTGTATACGGATGATGTCTGAACTGTTATTTGTGATTATATTGACGAGGATGATTTTATCTCTACATACCCAGGCCTTCTGCCCGGGCCGTTAAATCCCGCCCCTTCAGGGCTACCACACTATTAGAAATCAAATATTTTCAAATCATCAAAGAAATTTATTCTCTGTAAGCATACTCAGGAGCACTATTCTGACGCTTACAAATCAAAACTGATCGCATGCGCAGCCTTACAGTCCCCCACCGGGGGATTTAGGAAGCTTATTTCTTAAAAACTCTTTCCCAATTCTTCTGCCCTGAAGATTAAACCTGTTTCCTGAATGGTTATCTTTGATTGTAAGCAGGTTTTTATCAAAGCAGAGTGAACGGGAAAAACGCATCTGTTCCGATACTGACTTTTTCTGTAAAGGCATAATACCGGCCGCGGCAACATCTTCGGGTGAAGTAATAATCTGGCCACTATAACCCACCGCAACCAGAAGAGACCCTGTCCAGGTGATAGAATAAAGACTGTTGTAAGCAATATTAGGTTTACGGGTCCACGTAATCCCGTCTGGTGAAGAATAAATGTAGTATCCTACTGCAACCAGTTGATGTCCGGTCCATATAACTGAATATAAAGCTTCTGTTGTTTCCACTTCACCTGGAACCCAGTTGATTCCATCCGCAGACCTCATGATTTTTCCCCCGGAACCGACAGCCACAGTCTGTTCACCTGTCCAGACCGCAGAAAGAAAATTGAATGTTGTATCGGTTGTCCTGCTTGTCCAGGCATTTCCATCCTGCGATGTCAGTATTGTGCCCTTCTCTCCCAGCAATACAATCAGACTTCCGGTCCAGACAACAGAATTTATTCTTCTCGAAATGTCAATGTTTCTACTGGTCCACAGGAGTCCATCTGTTGAGGTCAGAACAGTGCCGGAATCACCAGCAGCGATCAGAATGTCCCCTGCTTCAGACAAGCAGTAGAGGTCTGAGACAGTACCGGAAACCGCAGGAGTCCAGTTGATACAATCATCTGAATAGATGATAGTGCCTGAATCCCCTGCCGCGAATGCTTTACCTCCCATAAACGCTGCAGCATAAAGACTATGCTTTGTTCCTGAGTTCTGTGCAGTCCAGATTTCCCCGTCGGGTGATGTGAGAATATCTCCATTGAGCCCGCAGGTGAAGAGCAGGGTTCCGGTCCAGCAGACAGCCTCCAGGCTTACAACTTTTTCTGAGCACCTTTTTGTCCAGTTTAAACCATTGGGTGAAGTATAAATTTCACCATACCCTCCCACTGCCATAGCCTCCTGTCCTGTCCAGATCACATTTCTGAAGCTTTCTGCCCAGGTAAATTCTTCCTGCCATTTTGTCCCATTGGTAGATGTGTAGACAACACCGGAAAAACTGGTAACCACAATCAGTGAATCTGTCCAGCAGACTGAAGAGAGTACTCCGTAATTGCTTTCATTTACATATATTCTTTCCCATTGTGTTCCGTTCGCAGACATAAAAGCATGAATAGCGCTATTATACCCGCCCACTGCAACTATCTGATCTCCTGCTTTGGCAACACCGTAAAATCTGCCGGATGAATAGGTACAAACCCAGTTCTCCCCGTCTTCAGATGTATAGATACCACTGTACCCAACTGCAACAAGCAGGTTTCCGGTCCATGTTACGGCATAGAAATCGGCATCAAGGGAAACAGAAATTTTAGTCCATGATATCCCGTCAGGAGAGGTCAGAATGGTTTGGTATCCTCCCACAGCCACATACTTTTCTCCTGTCCAGGTTACGGACCTGAGTCCCCAGTATGTTCCGGAATTCTGCGCTGTCCAGACCACACCATCTGGAGATGTAAGTATTACTCCGTCCTCCCCGACTGCCACAAGCAGGCTGTCAGCCCAGATAACAGAGGCCAGATACTTAGTCGTTCCCGATGACTGCCGGGTCCATACCTCTTTATCGGTTGATGTCAGGATAGTACCGCTGTCACCAACAACCACATATTGACTTCCGGTCCATGCCGCTGAGGAAAGGCTGTAACCTGTCGGTAAAGGGTACCTCCAGGTCCAGGATGACTGGCTGAAAGCACTGCATATTAACAGCAAAGTAAACATTCCGGCGGGTATGGTTGTTTCCGGCAGTCTTTTCATGATTCTTCCTGTGGTTTCATCATCACATTAATGGTGAACTGTGTCAAGATTTGTTTCTACTGTTTCTTTGCTGATATAAAGTTCCTCATTTAAGATTCTTTCATCAACAATTTTTATCTCGTTATTAAGTATCCAGCTCTTTATCAGGCTTTTATTAGTTGTAATAGCCGCTATATAAATTCCATAGCTGAAAAATGCTTCCGAGTTTTTTGCCGGCTCTACAGTCACACATCTACTGCCAAGATAGTTTGAATGTATGAAATAGAGCCTTTCTTGATATTTAAAGATAAGACCCACATGGTAGTCAAGCCCGCAAAATACAACCCGTCATCCCGCGTGAGAAAATACTCCAGTACTTTACTGTATGGGAGGCCTTCCAGCAGCTTCACACTGTCCATGACACTTATGGAGTAAGCCTCGGTGGACGGGCTCCCCTGGGCAAGCTTGAAGCGGTTTATTTTAAACCCGGCATCCCTGAGAACAGTGGAGACAAAATACCCGCAGGCCACAGTACCATTCCGAGGCACTTCCGTATGCCCTTCAAAAGACCATCGTGTCCTGTACCAGAAAGGAATCAATTCATACACGATCTGATCTGTGAGGAGTTTTCCGGCTTCATTTATTATCTGTTCTCTCTGCAGTTCTGTTTCTGCACTCTGAAAGACACCACGCACCGAGTCTCTTCTGGCACGCGCAGCAATTTTCACACTGTCATAACTCCCCTTCGGGCTGGCATTAAAAAGTCTGTTTTCAAGAGCAGAAATGACTGAGTCCTTTTCAGGCTGCAGCTTTTTTCGCCCTATAATTTTAAACTTCTGGTTTTGATTTACAGCTTTACTTGAATCTTCTGATGCACCAGCCTGACATCCGTAAAACAGTAAACTCGCAATAAGAAGAAGCATGCCGGATTTTTTACTCATATTGGTCTGTCCTGTTATTAAACCGGAGAAAACGATACTTCTTATAATGACACTTGAATTGTCTTAAACAGCTCAGCATCGGAAAGTTTCTTCCTTTGTGTTCTCTGTGGAATAACTCGTACCCATTATGCAGTACCCTGCGGGCAACTGTATAAACTACAATTTTTGTGTTTTTTAATGATTGGGATGATTGTAATGAATTGAATAGTAAGGAAAACCAAAAAGCTGATATTGGTAATTTCTCTGCACAGAAAGTACAATTTATATTACTATGCTGCCCTGAAATCCTTCGGTGCAGTCGGTTCATTCAGCAAATGAAAAAGGGGTCCACCATGTCACAGTTCAGATCGATTCTCTCTGCATCTGTTCTCTTACTCTCAATGGCCTTTCCATCGATGGCGATCGTTGGTGTCGGAATCCACTGGGGAAACGACCTGACTCTCCGTATGGACGATGTCAAAGATGAGCAGCTTGCGTTAGCCGGGCTTAAAATTAATATCACTTCGATAGATAGCCAAGCCAATATGCCTCCAGAGTTGACCGAAATTTCCGCTGAAAACCTGCCTATATACATTAACCGGACAGGCTGGGACAGAACGCCGTTTAACTTTGGAGCCAAAATCTATATTGACATAATTCCTTTAATTGACGCGGTAGAATTTTCTTCAAACTTCGGATGGTGGGAATATGATGGTTCAATCAAATACCCCAAATCACTGGCATTTAAAAATGTAAACATTTCTGAAGTTGATGGCCCCGAAGATCTTTTTGAAGCAGAATATGATATTCTTCCAATCACAATGGAAGAATTCGATATGAGTTTCCTGGGTTTCAAGAAAACTCCTTACATGAAACTCAATTTCGACCTCACGGCCAGAAAGTACATAGCACAGTTTCCGAAGAGTGTCAAGCTGCTGAAGCTTTACGGGGGAGCAGGTCTCAGTGTGCATTTTGCCACACCAATTCTCAACAAAGGACTCATCGAGGATGCTCTCGGTGACGCTATCGAGGGTGCAAAGGATGTGGCAGAGTTAGGAACAGATATCTTTGCCAACAAAGAGGTAGCGAAAAAAATCATAAAAGAGATCACCTCCAACCTGATGACTCCTCACTGGGGATGTCATCTGGACCTTGGTGTAATGGTCAAGCTTCCGGTTATTCCGGTAGGGGTCTATGTGGACGGGAAACTGATGATTCCTTTTGATAACATGGACAAGAATGTAGACCTGGGCGGAGCAGGATTTCTGCTTAACACAGGCATAAGTGTCTCGTTTTAATTCATGAAAGGGTTTTAATGGATCGTTTGTGGGCACCCTGGAGAATGAAATATATCCAGGAAATAAGTAAAAAAGAGGACGGCTGTATATTTTGTACAAAGCCGAAACAATCAGATGACAAGAGCAACCTGATTCTTCACAGAGGGAAAAACTGCTTTGTCATTATGAATCTTTTCCCTTACAACAACGGGCACCTGATGGTTGTTCCCCATATGCACACATCCGATCCGCTCACCCTTGATAAAGAAAGTTCATCCGAACTGTGGGATCTTCTCTGCCTCTGCAAGAAAGTTCTTACAGAGGCAATACATCCTGACGCCTTTAATATCGGAATGAATATCGGCAGGGTTGCCGGAGCAGGTATCGATCAGCATATACACATGCACATCGTTCCAAGATGGAACGGAGATACCAACTTCATGCCGGTGCTGGGTGATACCAGGGTTATCTCACAGGGGATTTCAGACAGCTACGATGCACTGCTGCCGTTTTTCAAATCGCTGCAGTAAATCTCTTCAGGTGAGAGTCCCTCTCTGTAACGCCAGAGCCGTATCTCACCGTTTCTCATGCTTGCGAAGTTGTAGTTGATAAGCCACGATCCGGTATTACAGTAAATACCTGAATCGAACCTGCAGAGCTCTCCCTTGTGGGTATGGCCAAAGATCACAATATCATTGCCTTTTTTCAGCAGGTCCAGAGCATGCTGCCTGTACTCTCTTATTATGCTTTCATTTAGCAGAGGCCTGAGATATTTCCTGCTTGAGCCGGATACCAATGTCCCGAGTGCCACTCCGAGATCAGGATGAATGAGTTTATAAAGTTTCTGGTTAATGGGGTTACGCAGAACCTTTTTCAGAATCCGATATCCGATATCCTTCTTTATAAGCCCGTCACCATGGTAGATGTGAACCTTTTTCCCCTGAATTTCTGTGTTGTAGTCCCCGTGATGAATGACTATACCAATTTTCTCTTCGAGAAAAGATCCCAGGGCAAAATCATGGTTCCCTGCGAGATAGTGTATTTCAGTCCCCTGCTCGGAAACCTTTTTCAAAGCATGAAGAACCTGAAAATAATCGGCCCTGATAGAGGATTTGTATTCGATCCAGAAATCAAAGAGATCACCTACAATGATCAACTGAGACATCTCCGGGGAGATCTCCTGCAGCCATTTGAAAAAGGCTGGCTCCCGTGCTTCACACCCTTGCAGATCGATTCCAAAATGGGCATCAGAAATCAAATAAACAGTATCTTTTTTCATCGGAAAACAACCGGAAATCCCCAAACAGTTTTATCGTGAGCCGGCGATACAAGCAAAAAAAAGGCGAACAAAGGTGTCCGCCCTGAAAACGAAACCGGTGTGTGATTGACAGTAAACCCCGGTTTATTCCCAGAGGTCATCTGTACTGTCTAAATCACTGGCCATATCGTCAAAATTTGCATTTTCATCATGGACATTGCCGAAATTCAATTCACGCATGTCCTCTTCACTTTGAATATCATCTTCAAGATATCTTTCATCTACGTCGCGCAGAATTTCATCAGCATCGAATTGTTCATCTAAAATCACTCAGTATCACCTCCCTCCGCGCCTTTCTGTAGCTTGAAGAAAAATGCAGATCAAATAATAATGAATTCTAAACATCTTGTCAATACCTTTTTGTTTTTTTTTATTGAGAGTCCTTTTTACATTTGAGCGTAACTACGCATTGTGATCAAAAAAAATTGTATGTAATTCAATTTTCCGAAATCAGAATTCCTTTAAAAAGGCAGCCCGGCAGCAATTTCCAGTTTTCCGTCAAGATCCCAGTCCCCATCGAGCCTTACCCCATAATCAAGCCTTAAAAGTAGAAAAGGCCATGCAAACCTTATTCCCAAACCCACCGACCAGCGCAGATCTCCCGGGGAAAAATCACCCCAGGTCTCCCAGATATTTCCTGCATCAGCAAACAACGCTCCTCCAAGCCATCTGTAAACGGGAAAACGAAACTCAACCGCATTTACAGTCAATGCCAGTTTCCCGCCGATAATATCCTCCTGATCGTTTACCGGCGAAACCTCTTCCTCGTCATATCCCCGCACCGGCCTTATACCATCTTGACCTGTATAAAAAAGTGCATTTGGCGGCACAAACCGGCCATCTCTACCATACCCATTTACATACCCGGCCACTATCGCTGAGGATATCCCCCACCTTCTGTCCGGAAAACCCAGATATGCCCGGAGATCAATTATGGTCTTGTAAAACTGATTGCTCCACGACAAACCCGGTCCGGCTATCTGTTCTTCCAAATGCATATAAATTGCCGATCCAGGCATAAAAATATTGTCTCTGGTATCTCTTCTCAGCCATAGTCCCAGAAGAAAGGTGTTGAGATCCGGATTCTGCCCGGGAGGATCTCTCAGCCAATGCACCCGCTCCAGACGGTTCCATAAACGAAAACTGTTAAACTCACTGAATTCTCCATTCAGAGCAGCCTCACCACCATAAAATACCCCAAAAAACGCATCCTCCTCCCTGCGGTTGATATAAGCAGTAAAATCAGCATCAAGTGGATATGAGAAAACCCATGGATAGAAATAGGTCAGCCGCAGCCCTGAAAAATTGGAAGAGATTTCACCCGAACCGGTCAAACGATGCCCTAATCCGAAAAAGTTTCGGTAAGTTGCCTCCACCTGGGCGTAAAAGCCACCCGCGGACTGATAACCACCCCCGATCTGCACTTGAAACATCTGTTCCAGTTCACGCACCTGAATCAATACCGGAACAACCACAGTATCCTTCTGAGCAGGTGTATAAAAGGTATCGACAGGCTCTATCACTGCTAAATCAAACAGGCCTGTGCTGTAAATGGCTTTTATCGAGCTCTGAATCGATTCGGATGTCAACACCTGTCCGCTTCGGAATTTAAGCTCACGTGCCACAACCTCCTCCCTGACCCTGTCCAACCCCAGGAAATCAAACTCCCCGGCCACCACAAGCGGCCCCCGGTCGATTTCACAATTCACCTTTGCCATGATGCCGTTACTATCCAGTTCATAGCCACACACCACATCGGCAAACATGAAACCCTCACTGTTCAGACTCACCCTTAGCTCCTCCTGCAGGGAATCGATCCCGTCTAACATAAGAGGACTGCCCGGCTCCATTTTGCTTGACCTTAGCAGTCCGGGGGTTTCAACAACGGCATCACCGCTGATAATCACAGTATCTATTTGAGCCTGCTGCCCCTCATCGATAAAGAGAAAAATATCAACTCTTTGCCGGGAGGAATCATGGTTTAGTTTGGCCAAACCCACATTGGCCCTGAAAAAG
>ERZ795047.5649-NODE-5649-length-10023-cov-7.853632_pt1 | contig 10023 bp, 7 predicted proteins | sample MGYA00375131_ERZ795047 | MGnify/ENA primary metagenome ERZ795047 (study PRJEB30176, sample SAMN05720228) | activated sludge metagenome | isolation source: Anaerobic digester | place: Japan | collected 2015-05-20 ... | reverse complement strand
CAGCTGCGAACCGTCGAGATCCGCGCTGATTATCACCACATCGCCATCTTGGACACTGACTGAGTAGTCTACAAGAATCTTTGCCAGCTCCCACACCCTCGGGTCCATAATCACTACCTCCAATTCCGCATCGGCTTTTCCTATAGCAATTTTTCAGAAGAGGCTCCGGGTTTTTCTGCAGGCGAATAGGATTGTCTCCGAGCCTCCGCGAAACGCGCCTCGATTGCGATGCCTTGAATAGTTGGGGCTGGCATGGGGCTGTACTAAACCATATAGGCCGGGCTGGGCGGTGCGACCGCTTTCGAATATCGCCGACTGAATTGTCCCAGGCACCGAGAACCTGTATACTCAAGATGGCAGCCAGGGCTTGCCTTTCAAAGCAGAGCGGACTCGGGTCCGCGTTGTCTCTACTGAGGTGATAAATTAATGCAGGATCGAAAACATTCCAAGGCACGCAACAAGGAGTCGTCGCGCAAGAGACGCGGCGGAGCGGGCGCGCCGACGGCTAGGCAGAAGCAACAGCCGGGCCCGGCGAAGAGCCGTTCAAGGAAATCTTCGGACTTGCACGGCCCCGGCAATGCCAAAAGGCCGACACAGCATGGCTCTGATCATCGACGCAAAAAGGAATTGTCGCGTTCTGTGGCGGCTTTTGCGCCGGATATCGAATTCCCTGTTTCCGAGGAGGAGCGCGCGGCTGTGCCCGTAGAATACAGGGGATTGAAGCTCGATCCCTTCCAGCAGGAAGCCATCAGGCATCTTGAGGCCGGAAGATCCGTCCTCGTTTCTGCTCCTACAGGCGTCGGCAAAACATTGGTGGCCGACTATCTCATCGAGCGTATGTACAACGAAAAGAGCAGAGTGATATATACTGCGCCCATCAAGGCCTTGTCGAACCAGAAATTCAAGGAGTTCAAACGGCTTTTGGGCGAGGAGAACGTCGGGATCATAACGGGCGACGTCGTCATCAACTCATCGGCCCAGATACTGATCATGACCACGGAGATCTTCCGGAACATGCTCCATTTGAGTCCCCACGCCCTAGATGGCGTCTCCCACGTAATATTCGACGAAATCCACTTCATTTCCGATGAGGACCGCGGCACGGTGTGGGAGGAGTCGATTATATTCATGCCGGAGCAGATGAGGCTCCTCGGGCTCTCTGCAACCATACCCAACGCAGGCGAGCTGGCCTGCTGGATGCGGGAGATAAAGGGACATGATGTGGCAGTAGTCCGCCATTTTAAGCGCGTAGTTCCCCTGAGACACTTTGTGTACGAGAAATCGCGCGGCGCATGCACATTGAAGGAGATGAGGCAGTACAAGGCCGAACGAGACCGGGAAATCGAAGAGGCCGAAGCTTTGGCGGCTGGAGCGGGCCCGAGATACCAGACGACAACCCATGTCGACCTCGTGAATTATCTCACGGAGGAACAGAAGTTGCCATGCCTTTACTTCGTCTTCAGCCGGAGACAGTGTGAGGAAAAAGCCGAAGAACTGGCAAGAACGGCAAATTACTTGAGCTTTGCCGAACGAAAAGAAGTCCTTTCCTTTTTCGATGAGAGAATCGAAGGAATGAATATCGAGTCGATGCCGAGCGTTAAGAAGATGCGCCGAATACTGGGTAGGGGGATCGCATACCATCACGCCGGGCTTTTGCCGGTTCTCAAAGAGATCGTTGAAGACCTCTTCGAGCGCAGGATGGTGCAGGTTCTCTACGCTACTGAGACCTTTGCCGTGGGCATCAACTTCCCTGTGAAAACTGTGTGCTTTGACGGAGTCCGCAAGTTCAACGGCGTCGATTTCGCGCCCATGAGCGCCCAGGAATACTTCCAGATGGCGGGGCGCGCGGGCAGGAGGGGCATAGACCCTGAAGGCTACGTGTACATACTCGTGGACCTCAACTATTTCCGTCCCGAAGAATATCCCAGCACTGATGAACGAAGCGTCGAGCCTTTGGTGAGCCGATTTACCATATCATACAACACCGTCGTCAACCTGATCGCGACCCGGTCGCCGGAGGAAATACGCAAAGTCTTGAAGCAGAACTTCGCCAGCTATCAGAGGGATGCCGAGAGGTTGGAAATAGAGGAGGCCTTGAGCTCTGCGCGAGCAATGGAATCCGAGATCATCGCGGAAGCGTGCGAGCTTCTGGACAAACCGGGATGTCCGCTCTACGCCGGAAAACTCCGTTCCCGTCTCGCGGAGACCCGGGTTCAACTGAAGAGAGCCTCCAAAAGGAAAAGAAGCCGCGGCAAACGCGCTGCGCTCAGAGTTGAAATGGACGAGATCCGAGCTGAGCTCGGTTCACTGGATACCCGCGAATGCGAGGTCGCTCGGAGGAAGGCCTGCCGAAAACTGCTGTCTAAGAGGGGAGTCGTAGTCGGCCGCATGGAGAATCTATACGAGCGCATGCGTAGGCTAGGTAGCGAGGAAAGGTATGTGCACGAGTTCAGAAGGAAACAGGCACTCCTTGAAAGACTCAGTTACGTGCAAGACGGCGTTCTTTTGCCTAGGGGGGAAATATGCCGCGAAATACACACGCAGGAACTCCTTGTGACTGAGCTGATTTTTGCAGGCGTCTTTCACGAGTTCGACATAGACCAAATCGCTGCATTGGCGGTTTGCATCGATTATGAGCCGCGGCGCGGAGAGTTCGCTGCGAAGTCAGTCCCGTTCGATCTTGCCCGAATCCGTGAAGTAGCCGAAGCTATAGAGGTTGTTGAAGAGAGCTTTGTAGGCACAAGCTCACTCCAGTTTTTCACCGGCCTTGCCCCGCTTGCTTACAGATGGAGCCAGGGCGAGGACTTCGCTGACTTGATGAAGGGTTCAAGTTATGCCGAAGGCGACGTAGTCTCCAGTTTCCGGCGGGCCATCGACCTTCTCCGACAAGTGCGGGCAGCGTGCAAAGACGACCTCGCTCTGGCTGACAAGATAACGGAGACCATAAGACGGATCGACAGGGATGTTGTAGAGGTAGTGCTATAGAAATTATCTCGGCTTTCATTAGGCAACTAATACCCCAACAACAGGTAGCGCACATGCCAGGATTCCGCAGTGAACTGTTGGGACCTGTTCAGTTCCCGTGCTCCGGGGCAACCTGGCGAGATTCACTTGCATACTCGAGTATTCTATTGAGAGTTCGTTCCCTTAGCCCTTTGACAGCATCAAAATCGATGTTGGGAGTGTATAGGGATTCCAGAAAACGGTGCGCGTCCCGCGCCTGGCCGAGGAAGAATATTGCTCGGTCCATCGCCTCTTGCATTAGGCTGCGGTCGTAATCCACTATCCTTGCGTTGCGTTCTACAACTGTTCGATTGAGACATTGCTCCATGTCTATGACGATGTCGTCTTTGCGAGGGGTCCACACATGCGGTTCGACAGACGTGATCAGTGCTGTTTTGATAGCAGGTACCACAAGGTGCTCGAGACTTTCGGGGTTGAGCGAACAATGGAAAAGCTCCACATCTAGCCCTGAACGGATCGCGTGGTCGGCTACGTGCCCGATGAGGGTAGATTTTCCGGATCCAGGGCCTCCGTGGATGACAAACCGCCTCAAGCAGCCTGCTACCACCGTGTCGAGGTAGTTGACGAAGCCGTCGGGTGTTATCGCCGATGCAAAGAGGCTGCGTTTCTTGCCGGGGTGGTCAGCCACGCTCGTCTGTCCGAAAACGTCCACGATTATCTGGTGGCAGAGCTTGTTGGCGGCACCTGCATCAAGCGCTTCAGCATTTGCGTCGCTCCAGTCATCTAGCACGTCCCCTGCAGTCCGGAGGAACCTGTAGGCGCGCTGAAAGTGGCGGGATGCATCTTTGGAGCAGTTTATTATCTCGTCCTTCTTGGCACGCATCGCAGATTCGTTCCAGTAGTCTCCCAGATACAGAATTTCGTCTACAGCCCCTGGAAAACGGGGATCTACCATGTGAGGGGCGGTCCCATCCATGAGCGCGACACCGATTCCCGGCATAACCACGCCGTCCAGAGAAGACGGATCCGAGGAGCAGTGAAAGAGCTCGACATCGTAACCGAGATCGGCCATGTGTTCGGCAATGTACTTCATCAGAGTTGACTTTCCGACTCCGGGGCCTCCTTTTAGGACTATGGTTCTGGTAGCATCTTGTCCTATTATGTTGTCATAGAAGGAGCGAAAACCGCCGGACGTATTGCCTCCGGCAAACATGCGCCTCACCTGGGCTACAGTGGCCATAATCTGATTCCCTCCAATAACCAGGTCACACTTAGCCTATGCCAAATTGGGTCCATGTGTACGGCAGAACGAAGAAAACTTGGAGAACCGATGGAGTGTACCGGCGAGGAGGAGAATGGCGTGAAAATCGATTGGCCGGGGTTCTTCTTCCGCTGAATATACAGGATTGCCAGAAACAGAAAAATGGGCGTTGCCATTGGCACAGCCCTTCTGCCACTCGCCGGCGTATTTTTGGTTCTTGCCACGGCCCCTGACGCCCGGCGAGTTGCGGATACAGACGGCAACCTCACGCACAAAGCGTTTGCTGTTATGCGGAGAGACTTTAACCATGAGGAACTCAACCTCAGAATGGACATGGGTTCGGGAAGGATGAAGATCATGGCTGGACGCGGCCGGAACATGCTTGCAGCCAAGGCCGGTTATTGGTCGCCAGCGAATAGACCGTCGTGCCGTGAAAAGATGAACACGAAATCGCCGTAGGTGAGCCTGCTCTGACTACTTCTTCGACATCAAGGTTGGCCTCGGCAGTGTCGATGGAATCATTGAAGGACTTGACGTGCGCGACGTTGAAGTTCGAGTCGTAAGTGGAAAGTTCGTGTTCTCCTTTACCGCACAGGGCTTGAGACAACTCGCGGGCTTTTGGCCCAAAGAGGCCGACATCTCCTGACTAGGTAATTCGGGAATAGATAGAGCACGGGAAAAAGTGGGATCCGGCACAGCTCGCGCAGACTTTTCAGGAAATCCCGATGCAGCTGATATCGCGGTCGACCCTGTGGCCCCTGCGAAACCCGGGCGAAACATTGAATCCCGGATCGGCCTGGGAAGAGATGGGCGCGAGCATGACAAAGAGTGTAGCACGGGGATGAAGATGGGTTTCCGCGAACTACGAGACTGCGCTCCGTGTGATAGAGTGGTTCTCACGATCGGAACCGGCAGAATAGAGGTGGAACATGACCGTTGAGACGTAGAGGAAGTCGTTGTCATATAGGCCGCCTCAGGTGGCTTGTTTCAGCGATTGCTTTGCTAGCAGCAATGATGCTGATCCCGCTGGGCGTTGTCGCGGGCAGCCCTGCCCGGGAGAGGGCGAGTGCTGTTTTGGCGGGAATGCATGTGCAGAAGCTTTCGCTCGAGATCGGTCCGAGGCCAACCGGTACGATGAGGGAGACCGCAGCCGCGGACTATGTTGCAGATACATTGGAAGGGTATGGGTACACCGTGACAAGAGTCCCATTTTCACGCGAAACTGCGGATGGGGTTTCAGTATCTGAAAACGTCATAGCCGTTGCACCTTCGGCCAAGCCTGATTCGAAGCTGATCCTGATCGGAGCATCACTTGACACTTATGGAATGGATTCAACCGGTGCCGACCATAACGGTTCTGGACTCGCCGCCATGCTGGAGTCGGCAAGGCTCCTATCTGGCCGGCTGATTGGCCGCTCGCAAGTTGCTTTTGTGGCATTCGGATCCAACGAGATGGGGCGGGCCGGGTCGAAGGCATTTACCGAGGGCACAGCCGCCGGCCCCATCGATCCCCGCAACGTTGCGATCATGATCAACATAGATGCAGTAGGCCGTGGAGATTCGGTGCGCCTTATACCATGGGGAGGGCCCCGGGCGTTAGCCCCCAAGGCATTTGAGCGGCTGGTGGATGCCGTGGCCGATTCCACTGGAAAACCGGTAGGGTTCGACACGACCATAGCCATGATGCCGCAGGTGCACACTGACCACTCACCTTTCCTGGTGGCAGGCGTTCCGGCTGTAACCATTACCACTGCGCGTTCGCTCCCGTATTACTCAGGCAATTCACTCGACCCATACTTGGATGTTGCTGCTGAAGTGAGCGGTGCGAGAGTGGCCATGGCTGCAGATGCTGTAGTGGCTGCTGCAGATTGGGCAGCCTCCGCCTACAGAATTGGGAAGCCCACTGGGACCTATATCTCCCTAAGAGTATTCGGGGATATTATCTCAGTCTCCTACATAACCAGTGTGATCGTGGCGGCTGCAGCAGTCGTGATTGGGATTGCTTGCATCGCATATAGCAACAGCATGCTATATGATGAGCTTTCCAGAGTAAGATCTGCCGGGACAGTCAAGGCCGTGGGAATGGCGCTGGCGGTTTATGCGGTAATGACTGTGGTTCTTTGGACCGCCTTTCTTCCGTCTGTCGTGGTTGAAGCAGTGCGAGGCGTCGAGCGGCCGTGGACCGCATATCCCGCTCCCTACATTCTCGCTGGCGCAGTGTGGGCACTCTTCTTCGCAATTCTCATACTATCCCTTACAGGTACTGGTGTACGAGAGCCTCTTCGCGCCCCGATGCTTCGCCTTGCCATGATTATACAGACAGCCCTGGTCTGCCTTTCCGTGCCTATCCTACGGGCCGGGTCTTTCCCGTTCTCTCTCGGGCTCATCTTTACGTCGCTTGCTCTCTTGTTTCCGGAAGGAACGGCAAGGAAGATCTTTGCTTGCCTTGCTCCGGTGCCCGTAGTGTGGCTTGGGTGCAAGGCCGTTGTTGGCGTGGGAAACCGGATTATTGCGGACCTCTTGTTGGTTCCCATATTCCTCTGCCTTCTCGTTGCGGCGCTCGCGCTGCCATATGCAATCGCCATACTCGTCCTGGCAACGGAACCGAGGGGAAGGAGAGGGACCTTCTATTCCCCTGGCAACCTGTTCTACGACATTGCCCCCGGCACGACGCTACGAGAGTACCGAGTTGCTCCAGGTTCAGTTCCAGAAAGCAGGAAGAGGAGGCCCTCCGCTCGCAAGACTTTCATGTGGATTCTGGGTGTGTTGGCTTTGATATTGACCGCCAGCCTGTTTTTGTACCCCAGCTATAATTCGAGAAGGCCCCAGCCAGTATTGGTTACGCATGTAGTGGACGGACTTGGAGGGCATAGCCTAGTATTTGAAAGCAATGACAACATCAAGGGGATATCTGTCGTTTCGCGCTCTGGAGAGAGAGGCCCCGAAAAGATAGACGCGAGATCCACCTCGCATCTCATACCATATTCATTCAGTGCTCCGCGGCTGAGCCTCGTTGCAGAGATGGACGGTCCCGCGCTCTGGGTTAGGCTGTTATCGAGTGCCCCTATTCGTTCCGTTAAGATATGCATTGTAGGTCCTCAAGGGATGGCGGTACTCTCTAGCAACCGCCGCTGTCTTATTGAAGAAGATGGCGATATGGTGCGAATCAGCACCGTGTTATCGGGAGAAGAGCCGATCGAAGCCCAGTTCGAATTGGCGTTTCCGCCCGACGCACCGCTCTCAGTGGAAGCGACAGGATCATTCTGGGAGAACCCTGCTCCAATTATAATATCTGGAGATGGTAAGAGGTTTTATGAAACAAATCAGTTTGTAGTTGCTACGCCTATAACCGCAAAATAGGATACAGTTGACATCTAAAGGGACCTATGGTAATCTGTTGGTGCAATAACTTATACTGGAGGTGACGATGTGGTTGCGGCACAGCCGGAGCGTGACGAGTTGCTCAATGGCAAGCGTCTTGCCTGCATCGTGCTGGAATGTGTGGACTCAATACCTCAGCCTGTCGGACGCACCAAGATAGCTCTCTTGTTAAAGGGGTCTAGATCACAACAGATTCGCACAATCGACATTAGACAGGTCAGGCATTTTGGTGCCTTGGGCCATCTTACAATCGCCCAGATCCAAGGGATAATCGAGCAGCTTCTTTCAGAGGGATACCTCGGATCATCCTATGGGAAACGACCGGTGATCCATGTTACGTCGTTGGGACGTACAACAATGATCACAGGCGATATGCCCGAGGTCACCATCCCTGACGAGCTCAAACTCTATGTAGCACGGGAACGATGTCGCAAATGCCCTCATAATCCCTATATCACTGACGGCCCGGGTGCAGGCCCTAACACACCCAATGACATACCTCCTCCGTTCTAGCTAGACTTCGCTTGGCGTAAGAATTAAGGCAGTCAACTTGGGCTGATCGGGGGCGCTGGGCCAAATTGCTCACTTATAGAGCCTTCAAGGTTTTAACATCATTTGTTATCGGGGTGGTCATCGGAGTCTGTCTGCGCACAGCCTGTCCCGTTGAGGTGCCCGCACTGTCGCCCCCATACCTCAGCCCACCTGGGCGTCCCGAACTCATCTACCACCGCGCTTTCCGCGAAGGACCTGCGGTGAGCGCCCGAGCCGCCATACTAGTCGAAGCCTCCACCGGGATCGTGCTCTATGCCAAAAACGAACATGAACGAAGAGAACAGGCGAGCATAACCAAGGCCATGACAGCCATAGTCGCCATTGAACGGGGCGATCTGGCTGATATCGTGCGCGTATCACCGAATGCAGCCAAGGTTCCCGGATCGACACTCAACCTTGTCCCTGGGCAAGATTACAAGCTTGAGGAATTACTCCGCGCTACCATGCTGAGGTCAGGAAATGACGGCGCAACGGCTGTGGCGGAGCATGTAGGTGGATCGGTAGAAGATTTCGTGACGTTGATGAATGCCCGCGCAGCAAGCATGGGCTTGAAGAACACCCATTTCGCCAACCCGCACGGACTATCCGCTCCTGGACACTATTCCACAGCGTACGACATAGCCCTCATGTGCATGTGGGGGTTGAGGCTTCCCAAATTCGCCGACATTGTGGGATGCCCTGAACTTTGGACATCTTCTGTGGAAAGCGGGAGGGCGAAAGTAGTATACAACACCAACAGGCTTCTTTGGGGTTTTTCTGGCGCCGACGGGATCAAGACGGGAACCACTTCCAAAGCAGGACATTGCTTGGCAGCCTCTGCGACCCGGGATGGGTTGCAGTTCATAGCCGTTGTCCTTCGCTCCAATGCCAGATTCAAAGATGCGGCAGACTTGTTGGAATACGGTTTCTCCACGTTCACGCGGATAAGGGCGGCTGAAGCCGGAGTGGCTGTGGGCGATGTTCTCGTCCGCCGTGGACTCGATCGTTCTGTGGAGGTTGCAACTGCGAAGGATGTCGATGTAGTGGTCCGCGTTGACGAGGTGCCGGGAATATCCGTGGAAATAAGGGTGCCCGAATCGCCGGAAGCGCCAGTATGCCCAGGGGATCGCGTAGGGTGGCTCGACGTGCTATACCAAGGTGACCTCATTGCCAGCCAGCAACTGTATGCTATGAAGGCTGTCGACCGCAGGCCTATATGGGCACGTTGATGTCTGCCAAACTGCGGGCCGCAAGCGGCTTCCGGTCAAAGATCTGCATGAGGACTGATGGCAAGGGCAATTGGTTCTGCTGCATGCTTCGGCTGACTGTTACTGACTGTGCGGCCGGTCAAGAATCGCGCTGGATGGCTTGGGGTTGAAGTAAAGGAACATACTGTAAAGCGCTATTCTGCTATCCAAGACTACGCGTTCCGTGTGGCGCAGATAGCTTGTTGGCGGTTTACAGCTTTGTGCTGCCCAATTTGACGGTGATGTCAGTCAGCTGAATGTGCATAAGAGCGCGAATTGGTCCCGCAACGGTCTGCGACAACAAGTAGCTTTGAAAGAGTAGCTGAACCCTTTCAAACGCCTATCGCGTGGATACCGCACAGGGAAAGTTGCCCGATGGGAATGTGTATAAAGCTCAGTTCGAGGTTGTTTTTAGCGAAGGCAGGTCAAGTAATCGGCACAGCTTGATCTTGGGTTTTGCCTGCACACGTATGGGCTTTTGGGGAAAACTCAAAAAAAGCCTGTTGGCACGCGTTGGACTGGCTTTTGCGAGCGTTACGCATTGAACATATCCACGAGAATCCCCGCTGGTTCGCCTCAATGGGATGTGACTCAAAGTTGACCAGGTTCGTTGCCAACCTCTACTTCTCCCCATACACT
>ERZ795047.5635-NODE-5635-length-10036-cov-4.136559_pt1 | contig 10036 bp, 4 predicted proteins | sample MGYA00375131_ERZ795047 | MGnify/ENA primary metagenome ERZ795047 (study PRJEB30176, sample SAMN05720228) | activated sludge metagenome | isolation source: Anaerobic digester | place: Japan | collected 2015-05-20 ... | reverse complement strand
CTATGATGGGGGATTAGTTGTAACCGCTTCTCATAATCCCCAGGGGTGGAACGGTTGTAAGATTGTTGCCAAGGGAAGTTCCCCAGTTGGGAAAGATACAGGGCTTGAAGACCTTAAAAGCATTATGCTTTCAGAAAGCTATAGCCCAATATCCCTGCTATCTGGAAAACTTTCTGATACATATATTTACCCAGAATTTAGACAAAAGATTCTTTCCTTTATAAAAACAGATGTTCGTCCTGATAAACCCCTTGAGATTGTGGTAGACGCGGGAAATGGTATAGGAGGTAGATTGTTTGACTATATCTTTGGAAATATGGAAGGACTTAATATAAAACAGATGTATTTTGTGCCCAACGGGTTGTTTCCAAGTCATGTCCCAGATCCAATGAAGGAAGAAAACGTTACAGATTTAAAAAAGCATGTGTTGGAAGAAAAAGCGGATCTTGGTATTGCAATAGATGGGGATGCAGATAGAGTATTTTTTATTGATAAAAAGGGGAGAAAACCTGATGGGGTTTATACAGGTGTTCTTCTTGCAAAACATCTATTAAAGAATTCGGATAACAAGAAGATTGTCCATGATCCACGAATAACTTGGCCATTTGTAAAAGAGGCTACTAATTTAGGTGCAGAAACATTCCAATCCATTGCGGGACATGCATATTTTAAAAAGAAAATGGCTGAAGAACAGGCTTTATTTGGGGCAGAGGCAAGTTCTCATTTCTTTTATAAGGATTTTTACAATTGCGATAGTGCTATGGTTTCAATTGCTCTACTTTTGGACATGTATTTTGCGGGTTTCGAGTTAACAGAGGCTGTGGATTTCCTTTTTGAACAGTACCCAAATTCTGGCGAGGTGAATTATGTAGTGGAGAACTCAGCAGAGACTTTGGCCAAATTGGAAAAACATTATTCCAAACTTGGAGCTAAAGTTGAGCATATTGACGGTGTTTCCATAAATTTTGAGGATTGGAGATTTAATCTACGTACATCCAATACCCAACCGCTGATAAGATTAAACCTTGAAGCAGTAAACAGGAGCTTGGTTATAGAGAAGTTTCGTGAAGTAGAAGCCTTAATTGGAGCTAAAAGAGAAAATTCCCCTGTAATTCCAGAGCTTGTGTAAAAGGAATTTCTACTCTTGGCTTTATTTTCGGATATAGTTTGTTTCCTGCTCCAATTCTTGGTCCAAAAAATTCGTATATGTTTGATTCGCCCTCATTACCAGTACCACAAGAACCGCAGTAAATATACAAATCATTATTATCATGAGAAAAAGATATATACCTAGCTTGGAAGTCTCCTTTTCCTTTGTTTGATCTTTGAGTTTAGTTTTAATAGAAAACATGTTGCTATTGTAGTATATTTTGGCTGTAAGTTGTTGTATAATTTTGCCCATGGTGTGGGGGCGTAGCTCAGTGGTAGAGCAACTGGCTTTTAACCAGTGTGTCGAAGGTTCGATCCCTTCCGCCCTCACCAAGTATTCCTATACGCCATAACATTTCCATCCCTCAAATAATTCTGCTAAAATCTTCCCATGAAAAGGTTCAAAAAAGACTTACCACCAGTGCCAGATCTCCCACAAATGGAAAAAGATACAATTAAGTACTGGGAAGAAATAGATGTAGTCAACCTTTTAAAAAATGCAAGAAAAGATTCTCCGCTTCGTACATATTATGACGGCCCAATAACCGCAAATAATATGCCCCATTATGGTCATGTTGTTCAATGGACACTAAAGGATCTAATCCCCAGATATTGGAGTATGAGAAATTACTTAGTTACACGCAATATGGGATGGGATTGTCAGGGAATCCCTGTTGAGTATGAAATAGAAAAGGAATTAGGCTTTTCTGAAAAAAGAGACATAGAAAAATATGGAGTTGCTGAATTTAACAAGCTTTGCAGAGAATCCGTTTTAAGATACCGAGATTCTATTTTTTATTATGAAAAAAGACTTGGAAGATGGTTTGACCCAACTGACATGTATTACACCATGGATGCCTCATTTATTGAGAGTATGTGGTGGTCACTAAAGGAGCTTTACAACAAAGGTTTATTGTATGAAGGTTATGTTGTTGTTGCGTATTCCACGAGAGCGGGAACTACGCTTTCCACGCATGAAGTAAACGCTGGAGGTTATCAAGAGGTGGAAGATTGGGGAATAACAGTAAAATTTTCGCACACAAAACAACTTCATAGGTTTTTTTTGGCATGGACAACAACTCCTTGGACAATGCCTGGAAATCTTCTTTTGGGCGTAGGTCAAAAAATAGAGTATGCCTTGGTTTATTGCGAAGGTGAAGAATATATCTTGGCAAAATCAAAAGTAGATGAATTTTTTAATGGAAGAGATTTTGAGATAAAAGATACCTTTTTGGGAAAGGAATTAGAAGGGCAAGAATATGAGCCTGTATATCCTCATTTTGTTGCAAAAAAGGCCGAAGGAGCGTTTAGGGTAGTTTTGGCGGGTCACGCCTCGGAGGAGGAAGGTACCGGAATAGTGCATCTAGCGCCTTATGGAGCGGAGGATTTTGATATTTTACAAAAGCATGGAATATCCCTCTTTGATTATTTAGACGATCAAGCCCACTTTACCGAGCTTGTTCCTGAATACAACGGAATTTTTTATAAAAAAGCAAACGATCAAATCCTTGATGACCTAGAAGCTAAAAATCTTCTGTTTAAAAAAGAAAAGGTATTACATAAAGTTCCCATTTGTTGGAGAACAGATACTCCCTTAATTTATCGTCCCATAAAAAGTTGGTATATAGCTGTAACAAAGTTAAAGGATCAACTTATTGAGCAAAACAAAACGGTAAACTGGATTCCAGAACATGTTGGCAGTGGCAGAATGGAGACTTGGTTAGAAAATGTTAGAGATTGGGCTCTAAGTAGAAACCGCTATTGGGGTACGCCACTTCCTCTTTGGATTAACGACAAAACAGGTGAGAAGAGATTTATAGGATCATTTGCCGAAATTGAGGAACTCTCTGGAATAAAAATAGAAGATCCCCATAAACCTTTTGTTGACGAAATAACTTGGGAGGATAAAACAAATGGAGGAATATTTAGGCGTGTTCCCGATGTAATAGATGTATGGTATGACTCTGGATCTATGCCTTTTGCGCAATATCATTATCCTTTTGAAAACAAAGAACTTTTTGAGGCCAAATTCCCCGCTGAGTACGTTGCCGAAATGTATGAACAAGCCAGGCTTTGGTTTTATACCTTGCTTGTAGTAAATACAGCGCTTTTTGGCAAGGTTCCCTACAAAAATGTTGTTGCTCATGGGGTTATGTTGGCAAAAGATGGAAAAAAATTAAGCAAGAGTAAAAGGAACTTTCCTCCAATGGATGAGGTATTAGATACTTTTGGTGGTGATATTTTGAGATATTTTATATTAACCTCTCCGATTGTTGTAGCAGAAGGTGCTCGCTTTTATTCCGATGCCTTGGATGAAGTAAAAAAAGACTTTTTCTTACTATTATGGAACTCGGTAAAGTATTTTGTAACCTATGCCAATTTGCATAGTTTTGAGCCTAGCCTTGAGGAGCCCAAAGCTACTAATACTCTTGATAAGTGGATTTTAGCTAGATTTAAAGAGACATCCAATGCCGTTTTGTGTGGGTTGGATGAATATAAAATATTAGAAGCCTCACGCGCTTTAGGTCCCTTTGTAAATGATCTCTCAACATGGTATATTCGTCGTTCTAGGGATAGGATAAGTGATGGAGATCCCGAAGCCCTAAATACACTCTATTTTGTTTTGGCACAATTCACAAAATTAGTTGCTCCATTTTTGCCTTTTATTTCGGAAAACTTATACCAAATACTTGATATTTCGTCCTTGTCCAAGCTTCCTTCGGTTCATTTGGAAACACTTCCAGGAACATATAGTTTGTCCACTGAAGATATTGAGATTCTTGGAAAAATGTCCAGTACAAGAAAAGTGGTAACATCGGCTCTCTCCATAAGAAATTCGGTGGGAATAGGTGTGAAACAACCTCTTTCAGCTTTAGCAGTGCAGGGAGATTGTTATGAAGACCTAGTAATGGACGAGGTAAATGTAAAAAAGGTTTTTTCTTTAAGTGAAGTTACTGAAGACGCTGCAAATGATTCCTCATGGGTAAGTTCTGAAGATGGAATGGCAAGGCTTAATACTACTATAACACTCGAGTTAGCTTTAGAAGGAACAAAGCGTGTAATAATAAGCTCTTTACAGGCAAAAAGAAAAAAAGCCGGTTTAAGTCTAGGCGAAAAAGTTAAAGCAACCATCCCTTCGGAAGAGCAGGTAAAAAAGGCTTATGACGAATTTGCAGAAGAGATTAAAGAAACCGTTGACGCTGTAGAAATAAATCTAGGCGATTCCTATGCAGTGGAAAAAATATAACATCGGTTTGGTATTATTTCCTATTCTAATATTTTCTTTGGGTTTTGTATCTCTACTTTCTGTTAGTCCCACTCATGCAAAACAACAATTTATTTATTTTCTTATAGGTATAGGATTTTATTTTGTATTTGCAAATATTGGATATAAATATATTCTTAAATTTTGGAAATATATTTTTTTTGCAAATGTTTTTGTACTTTTTTTGACAATATTTATGGGAAGAATAGGGGGAGGTTCTGTAAGATGGCTTAGTGTTTTGGGGTTTACATTTCAGCCTTCTGAGTTTGCAAAACTGTCCCTTATATTGTCTTTGAGTGCCATTCTTTCTAAGAAAAAAGATTATGTAGGCTCCTTTAAAGGGTTACTGCATTCTTTTTTTATATTTCTTCCATTTTTCTTTTTAGTGGTAATACAGCCAGATTTGGGCACAGCGCTTATATTGGCTTTCATTTATGTTGGGATAATTTTTTGTTTTGGTATTAACAAATACCTATTCTTTTCTTTGCTTTTTATTTTTGGGTTAGCATTAGAGCCTGGGTGGAACCTTTTAAAGGATTATCAACGAAATAGAATTCTTGTATTTCTTAACCCACAACTGGATACGCTTGGAAGCGGATATAATGTGGCTCAAGCCCTTATAGCTGTAGGTTCAGGAGGTTTACTTGGGAAAGGTTTGGGTAAGGGAAGTCAATCACATTTACAATTTTTGCCTGCGTATTGGACAGACTTTGTATTTGCATCTTTTGCCGAGGAATGGGGATTTTTAGGAGTAGTATTACTTCTAACCTTTTATACGGCTTTTTTGACATCCATTCTTTATATATTGCTAAAATCTTCTGAATTGTCGGCTCAAATTTTACTAATTGGAATATTTGTTATCTTTTTTGCTCAATTCTTTATAAATGTTGGTATGAATATGGGTATAATGCCAGTAACAGGTATTCCTTTACCCTTTATGACATACGGAGGATCCTCCTTGATTTTACATTTAATCCTTTTGGGAATAGCGCAAAATATATGGTCTCATAGTAAAATGAACTCATGAGCTTATATACAAAAAATGGTGATTCTGGATATTCTTCCACCCTAAAGAGATCGGGTATACCAAAGTCGGATATACTCTTTGAGGTACTTGGTAGCTTGGACGAATTGAATGTGGCATTGGGCGGCTGTAGGCTTGTGTGTAATAGAGATAACAAAAACTTCATAGAGAGTATACAAAGGGATGTTTCTAAAATCGCAGGTTGTGTTGCCAAAGAAGCTTTAGATGATGAAGACTATTATTTAGCTAGATTGTCTTATTTTGAGGAGATAATTGACAAAAATCCTCTTAATATAACTGCCTTTGTCTTACCTGGATTTTCTGAATCTGATTATCGATTCCATCTTGCCCGAGTTGCCACAAGACGGGCAGAGAGAAAAATGGTTCTTCTCTCCAAAGATATTGAGTATGCCACATTTAGGATATATCCTTTATTGCAGTATCTAAACCGATTATCCGACTTGCTTTTTATGTTTAGCGTAGAAAAACAGGAGTCACATTAGGAAAATAGGTATAAAATTTCCTATAAATTGTTCTTATGAATTTAGTTACATTCATTGTCTAATCCATTTTTTAAGCCAAATAGTAGAAGTTGTCCTAATATTGGTTATTTGTAGGGTAATTTTTAACTCTATACTATGTTAAATAAGTACAAATTTAAATAAGGAGAGTTTTTGCAGGTCCTTTTGTCTCACCGGCAGTGCGGATTAAAGGCTCTGTAAGCTAATAACATTATGAAATGGCTCCTGCCTGATTTTGAACCTCAAAGTTATACTATTAGTTCAGCGCGAGTTGCAGAAAAAAATACCAATATCCAGTTTTCCCAAAATGCAAAGGTTATTCTTGAAAAACGATATTTACTAAAAGATTCTTCTGGCGTTTTGGCCGAAACACCCGAGCAGATGTTTGACAGAGTTGCATCTGTAGTTTCTTCGGTTGAGGAAAACGACGATAAAAGATCCGAAATTTATACTCATTTTTACAATCTAATCTCTTCCAAAAAATTCTTTCCTAACTCTCCTACATTTACAGGCGCAGGTACCCCGCTGGGTCAATTAGCTGCTTGCTTTGTATTACCTCTTGCCGATGACTTGGGGAAAGATCCTGATGGAATATTTTCAGTTTTAAGGTCTGCAGCATTGATACAACAATCTGGTGGCGGAAATGGTTTCCCCTTTTCAAATCTAAGACCAAAGGGAGCCATTGTTAAAAGTAGCAATGGAAAATCTTCTGGGCCACTTGGTTTCCTGCGAGTTTTTGATGCTGCCTTTGGTGAAATAGCGCAAGGAGGTGTAAGAAGGGGCGCAAATATGGCTGTTATGTCTGTGGATCATCCAGATGTTAGAGATTTTATTACCTGTAAAGCAACCGAAGGGGCTATTACCAACTTTAATATATCTATAGCCTTAACTGATACCTTTATGAAAGCTGTAGAAGAAGATACCACCTATGACCTAATTGATCCAAATACCAAAAAAGTATTGGAATCCCCGAAAGCGCGAGAGATTTTTAATTTGATTGTTGACCACGCTTATAAAAACGGTGAGCCTGGTGTATTGTTTATTGATACGGCAAACAAGGACAACCCCTTACCTCACCTTTATAAGTTACAGGCAACAAACCCTTGTGGTGAGCAGTGGCTTGGACCATATGAAAACTGCTGTTTGGGGTCAATAAATCTTTTACCACACATGCTTGAGAACGGTTACTTAGATTGGGAGTGCTTAAAAGAATCAGTAGAGCTTTCCACTAGGTTTTTGGACAATGTAATTTCCGCTAATAAATATATTCCTTCTGTTCCACAAATAGAAGCTGCCGCCAAAAGAGCAAGAAGAATTGGGCTTGGAATTATGGGACTTGCTGACGCAATGTATCTGGCAGGTGTCAGGTACGGTAGCCCCAAAGGGATGGATTTTGCAGCTCAAATAATGGAGTTTGTAAGATATTACGCAATGAATACTTCGGTGGAGTTGGCAAAAGAAAAAGGCGCATTTCCTGCAATTTCAGGAAGCATATATGATAGAAATAATTTTAGATGGCAACCTCCTAAACCTTTATATGAATATAAGAATGATTTTGGCAGACCTTCTTTGGATTGGCAAAAATTAACGGATGAGATTAGAACCTATGGAATTAGAAACGCAGCTCAAACAACTATTGCTCCCACAGGAACAATCTCTACTGTTGCGGGTATAGAAGGCTATGGATGTGAACCTGTTTTTGCTTTGGCCTACAAGAGAAATGTATATCAGGCTGCAGGTGAAGAAGGTCAAATGTCATTGCATTATGTAAGCCCATTGCTGGAAAAAGCTCTAAAGCTTTATGGCTATAATGAAGAAAAAATCCTGGAAATTATAGAGGAAGTATCCAAGGTTGGATCTTGTCAAAAGATCTCACAGATTCCGCAAGAAATAAGGAACGTGTTTGTAGTATCTTCGGATATTACACCGGAAGAACATATAAAAATGCAAGCGTCTTTACAGGCTTTTGTAGACAATTCAATTTCTAAAACCTGTAATTTGCCTGAAACGGCAACAAGGGAAGATGTGGCAAATGTTTATAAACTGGGATGGCATTTGGGTTGTAAGGGTTTAACCGTTTATATCTCTGGGAGTAGGGAAGAAGTAGTTTTGGAGGTACCAAAGGGAAAAAAGGAGGAAGCTTTTGATAAAGAAACAACTAAGGTGGATGTTTTTAAAAATGGGGAGGGTTATATTGACATAAATTCCACTAGTTCAAATCATGGTTCTTCGGATTCTAAATACTCGGATACAAAGGAAATTCCCAATGGACAACTTAGTCAGTCTAGGGAACGCAGAGTAAAGCTTAAAGGTTCAACATATAAGGTGGATACTCCCCAGGGGGGTGCCTTTGTGACCATAAATAACGACGAGACAGGAGCTCCTTTTGAAGTCTTTGTTAATGTTGGCAAAGCCGGTTCAGACGTTGCTGCCTTATCCGAAGCTTTGGGAAGACTTATATCCGGATGGCTCCGACTTTCTAAAGACCCATCAAAAACCATTAAGGAGATAATTGTGCAACTAATAGGCATAGGTGGGGCTAGAAGTGTTGGGTTTGGAAAAAACCGAGTTAGTTCAGTTCCGGATGCGGTAGCCAAAGTTCTGGCCGATGAATATGGAATTACAGTTAGACCTAATGGCGCAAATATAGTTGAGGAAGAAAAGCCAGAAGTTTCGGTTTTTTCTCATGCGGATGTTTGCCCCGAGTGTGGGAATACTTCCTTGGTTTTAGAAGAAGGGTGTTGCAAATGCTACATCTGCGGGTTTAGTATGTGCTAAATTCATCGTATCAGAATCTAGGCATCATATGCACGATGCCTATACTCATGCAGCATCCTTGTGGAGTTAAAGAAAGATCCATTTATCATAATCGTCTTTCTCATTAAATTGCGCCAACTATCTGGTTTCTTATAAAACATTGGGATAACCTTCTTCTCTAATAAATCGTACAAATCATCCGAAGTTGGGAAAGACCAACCAGTTTCGCCTTCAATACACCCCTCTACCCACCATCCATCCCTTACACTAAGATGTGGAACTCCATTTAGGGCGCATTTCATACCACTTGTTCCCGAAGCTTCATAGGGTGGTTCTGGTGTATTTAACCAAACATCCACTCCAGCAGTAATCAACTGCCCTAAATACATGTCGTAATTTTCCAAATATGCCATCTTAATTTTCCCATCAATTTTGTTTCCCATCTCTAAAATTTTTGTTATTAGTTCTTTTCCTTCCGTATCTTTTGGATGTGCCTTGCCTCCAAAAATAATCTGGATTGGACCAACCAATTCCGCAATAGTCTTTAATCGTTCTACATCCTCAAATAAAAATCCAGGTCTTTTATACGCGGTAAATCTTCTAGCCCATCCAATAGTAAAAAAGTCATAATCCATTCCGGCATTAGTATGGGCATTGGTATAATCGATTATTCTTTTTTTGGCTTGAAAATGAGCATCCCATATTTCGCTTAAGCTAATATTTGAAACATACCTTAAAGAATAGGGATCTTCTCTCCAGTGGTGTATATATTTATCAAAAAGATTGGCAAATGAGGCGCTTACCCATGTGGGAGCATGTACACCGTTTGTTATTGAATGAATAGGATAATTTGGAAACATAGATTTGGAAACCTCTGTATGCTTTTGTGCCACACCATTAATGTAGCCACTAAAATCCAAAGCTAATTGAGTCATATTTAGGGTCTTTTTCTCAACAAATTCGCTTGGTAACAAGGCAAAAAGTTCTGGTTCTAGCATATCCTCCACAAGACTAATGGAAAATTTATCATGTCCGGCAGGTACTGGTGTATGTGTTGTAAAAATGCACATTTCTTTTACTTTTTCAGGGTTTTTAATTGTTTTATTAAGTTCAAGCGAAAGAAGGGCAGAATGACCTTCGTTTAGGTGATATTTCAAAATATCCTTATAGCCGAGCTTTTTAAGCATTCTAACTCCGCCTATTCCCAAGATAATCTCTTGACCTAGTCTATACTCTGGACCATCCCCATATAGATCGTTGGATAATGCTTGCATTTCTGGAGAATTTTCTTCAAAGTCCGTGTGTAAAAAAAGAACAGGA
>ERZ795047.5633-NODE-5633-length-10042-cov-4.679183_pt1 | contig 10042 bp, 9 predicted proteins | sample MGYA00375131_ERZ795047 | MGnify/ENA primary metagenome ERZ795047 (study PRJEB30176, sample SAMN05720228) | activated sludge metagenome | isolation source: Anaerobic digester | place: Japan | collected 2015-05-20 ... | reverse complement strand
CGTACGCGCTTCCTCCTGAAAGCACCACGGCCTGGACCTTCTCAACTTGGTTACAGGGACGCATGAGATCGGTCTCGCGCGTACCGGGGGCTGATCCCCTTACGTCCACGCCCGCAACCGCCCCTCCCGGAGTCAACACCACTGTGCAACCGGTTAGGGCCTCATCATTCTGAGCGTGCCCCACGAGCACGCCCTGGATTCGAGTTATGCCGTGCACGACTCATCGCCCCCACTCGCGCATTGCTAGCGCTGCGCGCGTTTGATCGAGTAGAACGCGTCCATGCCGGCATACATGCCTGCATCGGCCAGGAGATCCTCTATACGGAGGAGCTGGTTGTACTTGGCCACCCGGTCCGTACGGCACGGGGCGCCCGATTTGATCTGGCCCGCATTCGTGGCCACCGCGATGTCGGCGATGGTAGTGTCTTCGGTCTCGCCCGACCGGTGCGAGATCACCGCCGTGTAGCCGGCTCGCTTGGCCATTTCGATGGCGTCCAGCGTCTCGGAGAGCGTGCCGATCTGGTTCACCTTTATCAACACAGAGTTGGCCACACCCTGTTCGATCGCCTTCTCAATCCGCTCCACGTTCGTGACGAGGAGATCGTCGCCCACGAGCTGAACCCGGTCGCCCAGCCTCAGAGTAGCGATGCGCCAGCCATCCCAGTCATCCTCTGCCAGCCCATCCTCGATGGAGATAATGGGGTACTTGCCGACCAGGTTCTCGTAGTAGTCCACCAGACCCGCAGCATCAAGCTCCTTGCCTTCGCTTTCGAGCACGTACTTGCCGTCCCGCCATAGCTCGCTTGCAGCTACGTCAAGCGCAACGAACACGTCTTTACCGGGCGCGAAACCGGCCTTATCTATGGCCTCGACCACTACAGCTATGGCTTGCTCATTCGAATCGAGGTTGGGCGCAAATCCTCCCTCGTCTCCCACACCTGCGGAGAGCCCGCGCTTCTTCAGCACGGCCTTGAGCGAATGGTATATCTCAGCCCCCATCCTAAGGGCGTGCGCGAAACTGTCGGCCCCCACAGGCGCGATCATGAATTCCTGTATGTCCACGTTGTTGTCGGCATGTTTGCCGCCGTTCAGGATGTTCATTAGCGGCACCGGCAGTGTGCGGGCGCCTACGCCTCCCAGATACTGATAAAGCGGTAGACCTATGTATTCGGCTGCAGCGTGCGCCACGGCCAGCGACACTCCGAGCATGGCGTTGGCGCCTAGCTTTGACTTGTTAGGCGTCCCGTCCAACTCTATCAGTGTCAGGTCGACTAGCGCCTGGTCTCGGGCATCCATGCCCACGATCTCATCAGCGATCGTGTCGTTAACATTGTCTACGGCCTTCGTCACGCCTCGGCCTAGGTAGCGACCGGGGTCTCCGTCGCGCAGCTCAAGCGCTTCATGCTGGCCGGTAGAGGCACCCGAAGGCACGCATGCCCTGCCCACCGTCTCGTCGGAGAGCGTAACCTCCACCTCGACAGTGGGGTTTCCCCTGGAGTCGAGTATCTCGCGCGCATACACATCAGTGATTATCGACATTTCCGTCGGCGGCACACGCCGCCTGTGCTCCTTTCTCACCTGCTCACTTCTTGGCATTCACCGTTGCGCCAATGATCCCCGCGAAGTCCTCTGCCGCAAGACTCGCCCCGCCCACCAGCGCACCATCTATCTCCGACTGCCTGGCGAACTCGGCCATGTTGGAAGGCTTTACGCTTCCTCCATACTGGATCCTCACTGCCTCGCTCACCCGATCAGAGTACAACCTCGACAGCGTACGCCGGATAGCCCTGGCGACCTCGTTGGCGTCTTCACCTGTAGCGGCGCGTCCCGTGCCAATGGCCCAGATGGGTTCGTACGCCACTACGACTTGGCCGGCCTTGTCGGCAGGCACACCCATGAAAGCCCCTTCTGCTTGCTTACTCACTACGTCGGCCGTAATGCCCTGCTCGCGCTGGGCGAGGCTTTCTCCCACGCATACTATCGGCAGCAGACCCGCCGCCAATGCCGCCTTCACCTTACGATTGACTGTGTCGTTCGTTTCGCCGAACATAGCCCTTCTCTCAGAATGCCCAATGATCACCCAGCGGCATCCGGCATCGATCAGCATCTCGCAGGAGACCTCGCCTGTGTACGCGCCCTTGGCTTCCCAATACACGTCTTGCGCTCCCACTTCGATGTCGGATCCTGCAACGCTCCCTGCCACCGTGTGAATTGCCGTGAACGGCGGACACAACACGACCTGGCATCCTGCAAACCCCGAAACCCCATCGACCAGCTCACACGCGAGCGCGCGAGCCTCAGCGATCGTCTTATGCATTTTCCAGTTGCCTGCTACTATTGGACTCCTCACAGATTCCTACACCCCCGGTTCCTTATCCCCCAGCGCCGCAACGCCCGGCAATACGCGTCCCTCCAAAAATTCGAGGGACGCGCCGCCGCCTGTCGATACATGTGTCATCTTGTCGGCCAGGCCAAACTGTTCGCAGGCCGCCGCGGAGTCGCCGCCTCCCACAATAGTTACGGCGCCCGACGATGCCATCGCCTCGGCCAGGCCGCGTGTGCCTGCGGCGAAAGCATCCATCTCGAACACTCCCATCGGACCATTCCACACCACAGTGCCTGCGCCGCGTACTATCTCGGCGAACCGCCGAGTAGTATCGGGACCAACATCCAGGCCCATCCAATCAGCAGGTATGGCGTTGACCCCGACAACCCGATGCGGCGAGTCAGCTTCGAACCGCTCTGCCGCAACCACGTCCGTGGGAAGCTCGAACCGAACCCCCTTCTCCCTCGCGCGACTCAAGGCTTGCCCGGCATAATCCAGCCTCTCCGCATCTACCAACGACTTACCTACCTCATGCCCTTGAGCCTTCAGGAACGTGAAGGCCATGCCGCCTCCAATGAGGAGCGTGTCCACGCGAGTAAGCAAGTTGTCGATGACGCCGATCTTGTCCGATACCTTAGCCCCTCCGAGTATCGCGACGAACGGCCGAGCGGGATCGGCCAGAGCCTGCCCCATGATCTCTATTTCCTTGCGCATTAGGAATCCGGCCACGCCAGGTATGTAGTGGGCTATTCCTTCCGTTGAAGCATGCGCCCTGTGCGCTGCGCCGAATGCGTCGTTGACGAACAGGTCGGCCAGCGATGCCAGACGCACCGCGAACTCCCCGTCGTTAGCCTCCTCTTCCTTGTGGAACCTCACGTTTTCGAGGAGAACCACATCCCCCGGCAACATGGCGGCCACGGCCTCCTCGACCTCATGCCCCACACAGTCAGGGAGCTTGCGCACCGGCCGACCCAGGAGCGCCGAAAGACGATCCGCAACAGGATCCATTGTGGATCCGGGATCGAATCTGCCCTTGGGGCGCCCGAGGTGAGAGGCGAGTATCACCCTCGCCCCCTGATCGATTAGGTACTGTATGGTCGGAACCGCCGCAGCGATTCTCCTGTCGTCGGTTATGTTCCGGTCAGCGTCCATCGGCACGTTGAAATCGACTCGCACGAATACGCGCTTGCCGGTTACTTTTACATCTTCCACTGTGAGCTTGCGCAATGCCAATCAGCTCCTCTCCGCCGCGCGACTTTGGCTAAAGGGACTTCGCGATGTAGCCTGCCAAGTCGACCACGCGGTTGGAGTATCCCCACTCGTTGTCGTACCAGGCTATCACCTTGGCCATGTCTCCGTCGATAACCATGGTGCACAGTCCGTCTACGATGGAAGAATGGGGATCATGGTTGAAGTCGTGTGACACCAGTTCTTCTTGCGTGTAGGCAAGGATGCCCGAAAGCGGACCTTCTGCCGCCGCGCGGAGCGCGTTGTTCACATCTTCCGCTGTCGCCTTCTTCTCAAGGTCGGCGACGAAATCCACCACTGACACGTTGGGCGTGGGCACCCTCATGGCAAACCCGTTCAGCTTGCCTTTGAGCTCGGGCAATACAAGCGCCACCGCAGACGCTGCTCCCGTCGTGGTGGGTATCATGGACATGCCTGCAGCCCGCGCCCGCCTGAGATCCGAGTGAGCCAGGTCCAGGATTCGCTGGTCGTTAGTGTACGAGTGGACAGTAGTCATGAGCCCGCGCCGGATGCCGAACGAATCCATGAGAACCTTGGCCACAGGCGCAAGACAGTTAGTGGTGCATGAAGCGTTGGAGATGATATGGTGGTTTGCCGGGTCGTATTTCTTCTCGTTGACACCCATAACGATTGTTATGTCCTCGTTCTTGCCCGGCGCCGTAATGATGACTTTCTTTGCGCCGCCGGCAAGGTGCGCCGATGCCTTCTCCTTGGACCGGAAAACCCCAGTCGATTCGATCACAATGTCCACGCCCAGATCGCCCCATGGCAACTTGGACGGGTCCTTCTCCGCAAAGACCTTGACGGTTCTACCGCCGGCTTCTATGTACTCGTCGCCTGCCTTCACGTCGCCTTCGTATGTACCATGGACCGAATCGTACTTCAGAAGATGAGCATTGGTCTTGGCATCCATCAGGTCGTTTATGGCCACTATTTCCATTTCCGGACGCTTTTCGCCCGCCCTGAACACGAGCCGTCCGATTCTTCCAAAACCATTAATTCCAATCTTGACTGCCATTGGCTCCCGCCGATCCTCCGGCGGGGTTCACCTCCCCTGTTCGCGATTGATCTCGCGCGCCGCTCCTTCATCCGTGACAACGATGTGAGAAAACCCGTTACGCAACACCGCCGACAGCGCCTGTGCCTTGCTGGCCCCGCCGCCCACGCATATCACCGTAGGGACTGACGACAGGTCGGCAAGCCTTAGGCCCAGGCTGGACGTGGTGTATACGACCTCGCCGGCGGAGTTGAAGTAGAACCCGAACGATTCGCCCACAGCTCCTAGCTGCTTGATGTGGTCGATCTCGGCCTCGGAGAGGTTCCTCCTCTTCGCCATTTCCAGGGCCGTGCCCACGCCATGCACAACCACACGCGCCTGCCGGATCGTGTCGAGCACCTGCTTGATCCGGGGCTCTTCGCGAACACTTGCAGCAGACTCGAGCCCGAGGTCGTCAGGGAGGTTGAGAAGCCTGTAACTGCCTCCCAACTTCTTGGCGAGGGACGCAGCAACCGTGTCGGCCTGCTTTTCGACATCCTCTCCTAGCCCGCCCCGGGCGGGAACCACCACAAGATCTCGGACGGAGCGTACCTCCACCGCCTCCTGGGCCAGAGCCGCCATTGTAGTACCGCCGGTCACAGCTACCACGTCGCCATCGGAGATTACGTCCCTGAGCACGCTCGCGCCTGCACGCGCAATCTCTCTCTTCACCGCGTCATCGCGGTCGGAGTCGCCGGTCACAACTATGGCTTGCTCGAGGCCGAATCTCCCCGCCAGCGTCCTCTCAAGTTCCCCGGTGCCGGTGAGCAGGCGAACATACTCTCCCAGTTCCCACAGGATATCCTCCCCATCTCTGGAGAGGCGGATGCCATCCGAGCCCACGAGGATGAGACCGACCTCCCGAAGCGCGTTCTCCTCTCGCCTGACCGCGCGCTCGCTTCTCCCTATGCACTGGGCAAGCGCTCTGCGCCCGATAGGCTGCGAATACGATACGTGCCTCAGGATGTTGTGCCGGAGCACGATTCTTTCAGTAAGCTCCGGCGCTATCCGACACTGCACAGCGATTATGTCAGCCGTCTTTCCCATGGCGGTCTCCCTTAGCTGGACGCTTTGCGTCCCGCATAGCCAATTCCTGTCCCACCCGTTACAGTATAACATCTTCTGCGCGTAGGGCCAAGTTCCTCCTGGACTCAGTTCATCCTCTGACTCGGCCGCCGCAGCGCAGTAGCGCTCAGTACCTCCTCCGACGCGTCGACGCGGGTATGGCCAGCTCGCCCCTGTATTTTGCTACTGTCCTCCTGGAAATACAGATGCCCTCGCCAGTCAAAGCGTCGGCTATCTCTTGATCGGATAGCGGCGATTTGGCGTCTTCCGAGGCGATCATCTCCTTAATGTACTTCTTTATGCTGGCAGCCGATGCAGTATCGCCGCCTAAGGTGCTCACCCCGGAACCGAAGAAGAAGCGAAGTTCGAACGTGCCGCGGGGGGTCTGCGCGTACTTCCCTGCAGTGGCCCGACTGACGGTCGACTCGTGCATATCGATGTCAACAGCCACTTCCCTAAGCGTTAGTGGACGCAGATGGAGAATACCTCGGTCGAAGAAGTCCCGTTGATGGGCGACGATGGAAGTCGCGACCTTGGTGATGGTGTCGCGACGCTGACCAAGGGCGCGTATGAGCCACGCAGCTGAATTAAGGCGTTCACGTATGAAATCCCTGGCGGCCGTATCAGTACGCGCATCAGACAGCATCGCTCGGTATGCGCTGTTTATTACCAACCGGGGCGATGCCGAATCGCACGATGTCACAACGTAATCGTCCCCTACCTTTTCGACTATCACATCGGGAACGATATACCGAGCTTGTCCGCCCCCCGCGTAGTCCTGCCCCGGGCGGGGAGAGAGAGCGCGTATCATATCGGCGGCCTCTTGAACCTGCGCGACATCTGCGCCAAGCTCAGAGGCGATTCGCAATATCCTGCCTTCGGCCAGGTCGTCCAGGTATTCTCGAACGATTCGCATAGCCAGCGCGCGCATGTCATCGGGAGCCGACTTGGCAGATATCTGCAGCTCAAGGCATTCCCGGACGCTTCGCGACCCTACGCCCACGGGATCCAGGCACTGGATCAGATGAAGCACCTCTTCCACCTCAGGCTCCGGCACTCCTAGGGCGGCCGCCACATCAGCTACGTCTCCGCGGAAGAAGCCGCTGTCGTCAATGCATCCGAGGAGATACTCGCCGATACATAGAGTCCTGGGGCAAGTCGACGCTACCCTTAGCTCTACGTGCAGGCGCTCTGCAAGCGAAGGCTCCCATCTGATGAGCCTGACCGGATCGTCATCACTGTCCCGATCTGACAAATCCGAAGGCCAACCAGAATCGGCGCCTCCATCGCCGGCGAAATAGCCTGCCCAGTCTATCTGGTCATCGTCGGCGCGAGACGCCTGGTTCTCATCGGCCGACCCTTCGGCCGGCTGATCGGCTTCTTCCAGAACCGGGTTTCCGAGCAGCTCATTTTGGACGTACTGCGCCAGATCGACGGTCGGCAATTGAAGAAGCTGGATAGCCTGGCGTAACTGGGGAGTCATCACCAGCTTCTGGACTTGCTGCTGAACCATCCCGTAGGACATTTCCACGGGGCATCACCTCTCGCGCCTGCTCTGCAAGCGAATGTCGTCAGCTATTCGGGCAATCCTGCGCATGCGGTGGTTAACGCCCGATTTGCTCACAGGCGGCGATAGCATGGCTCCGAGCTCTGTAAGGCTGGCTTCCGGGTTCTCAAGCCTGAGGCGCGCCGCTGCGGCAAGAGTCGGGGGAAGCCTCCTGATGCCCATCACATCGTCTATGAGCTGAATATCGCGTATCTGACCTAAAGAGGCGTCCACAGTCTTGGCCAGGTTGGCGTTTTCGGCGTTGACCAGGCGGTTGACATCGCCGCGGATCGATCGCAGTATTCGCGCGTTCTCAAGCTCCAGAAGCGCGCTGGACGCCTGCATCACGCGGAGCAATTCCACGATATCGTCGCCGTCTTTGAGATACACCACGCTTCGCCCTCGACGTGGCACTATCCCTGCGCGAATCCCGAACTCGGCAAGAAGACCCGAAATGTACTCCGCATTCTCCAGGCCTCGAACTGCTATCTCCAGATGGTATCCTTTCGACGGGTCGGTCATGTAGCCTGCTCCCAGGAAGACGCCGCGAATGTACGCCCGTTTGCAGCAACGCCTGGCGAGAACTTGACGCTCCGCGTAGTGCACAAGGCCATCCGGCCCGGCCAGGCCCAGGCCCAGGCCCAGGCGGTCCAGCAGATCGATGGCTTCATCATGGTTCGCTATCCGGACCACGTACAGGTTGCCGCGGGGGGCGCCCTTCCTCTTTCGATATCGGACGGCGACTTCCACGCCAGGGCGCTCCAGAGCCTTCCACTCCAGATCACGAATGAGTGAGACTACTTTTCGCGCCACGCCAGCGTGGGTCTGAGAGATCACTATGCTCACATGTCCTTCTGAGGTCCGGATCACACCGTCAGCCATGAGCAGCGCCGATAGCTCCGCCACGCGACAGCAACCACGCTCGGGCATGGCCCGAACTAGTTCATCCTTCATCAGCGAGTAAAAGTCCATTCGGAAATCACTCCCCGGGCTCAGCACTGACTCTATTCCCCGCCAACTTGGCGATTCCCTTCATCTGCGTGAGTGAGCATAGCGCATACTCGCCCGGACGGCATGAATACGATGGAGCGGCGGCGCAAGTCGAAATTGGCCGGGCCAATGTGTGGAGGAAAAGGCATGATGGGCATTATCTGGGTCGCGATGTTGGCGATCGGCACGATCTGGTCAGCTGTCGCCCGTGGGCCTCAGGCCGTTACGGCGATGGCCATCTCCTCGACAAAAGAAGCTGTGCAGCTCTGCCTGGCATTGGCGGGCTCAATAGGTCTTTGGTCGGGCATGGCCCAAATAGCGCAGCAGTCCGGGCTCACAACTGCGCTGGCCTCAGCAATCCGGCCGCTCATTGGCCCGCTCTTCCCCGAGCTAGAGCCTAAGTCCAAGTCAACGCCACTCATCGCCGCGAGCATGGCTGCGAACCTCCTCGGGCTAGGCATGGCTGCAACCCCACTCGGGCTCTCCGCCATGCAGCAACTGGCAATCGAAAGCCGCACCCAGTCAGAGCCCAGTGACGCCATGTGCACCTTCGTCATCATCACTGCCTCCAGCCTCACGCTGGTCCCTACGACGATCATATCGCTCAGAGCCGAGATGGGATCGGCTGACCCGGCCGGCGTCATCGGAGCCACAATTGTCGCGACCGCATGTTCCACCGCGGTTGCAGTAATCGTCGACTTCGCCCTCGGGAAGAGAGGTCGAAAGAACCGATGAGACAGCTCACGTCCCTGTCCTATTATGTTGTGCTTCTTCTGCTTGTGGGAATACCCGTGTACGGCGCCATGAAGGGTATTGACGTATATAGCTGCTTCATCGCCGGCGCATCGGACGGCTTGAGAACAATAGCGCGCATTGCGCCGGCGATGATCGCCATGTTCGTCGCTGTGGGGATGTTCCGCGATTCAGGAGCCCTAGATGCAGCGGCGCGCGCCCTCTCGCCTGCGGCGCGCGCCCTCGGAATACACCCTGATCTCTTGATCCTTGCCGCGCTTCGACCCATATCAGGTTCAGGAGCTCTGGGATACTTGGCCAAGCTTCTGGCAGCTTACGGGCCGGACTCGGCTGAGGGATTACTGGCATCTGTCATACAGGGTTCGACGGATACGTCTCTTTACATCATCGCTCTCTACTTCGGCTCTGTCGGGATAACCCGAACGCGCCACACAGTGCCCGCGGCACTGCTCGCAAGCCTAGCAGGGTTCTTAGCGGCCGTGTTCATCTGCAGGTTCACTCACATGTAGCGGTGCTCGCCCCTCGCGTCGACGCAACCAAAGCCATGACCTCCGCTGCGATCGCATCGGGGTCGTGCCTCACCAACTCAGTCTGGCTTGCCACTGGCGCCTCCACTACCTGGATTCCCATGGATTCCAGGACCTCCCTGTCCCACATCACTGGTTCGGCGCCCTCATATGAGTATTTTCGCATCATTCCGTCAGTTATAGGAGCGTCATTGACAATGATCCAATCAACCAGATCCGGCCCGGCATGACGGAAAATGGCGGCCAGGTGATCCTGGGCAGTGTACCCCTGCGTCTCGCCAGGTTCTGTCATGACATTGCTCACGTATATCTTGACTGCTTCGGATGCAGAGATCGCCTCCGCCACTTGATCCACGAGCAGATTCGGCATCACGCTAGTGTACAGACTGCCCGGACCCAGCACGATAGCATCGGCCTCCGCTATCGCCCGCAGCGCCTCCGGCAGGGGCCTGGGATTTGCGGGACGCAGAAACACCCGCTCTATCCTGGATGTGCTGCTTCCTACTGAAGTCTCGCCGAGGACCTCCCGGCCATCTCTCAGCAACGCGCCA
>ERZ795047.5632-NODE-5632-length-10042-cov-4.832582_pt1 | contig 10042 bp, 5 predicted proteins | sample MGYA00375131_ERZ795047 | MGnify/ENA primary metagenome ERZ795047 (study PRJEB30176, sample SAMN05720228) | activated sludge metagenome | isolation source: Anaerobic digester | place: Japan | collected 2015-05-20 ... | reverse complement strand
GCCAGAAAAAGGAGGCGCCGTTGCCGGCGCGAATTCAGACAATTATCGCCTGCCAGACCGGGCAGGATCTGAACAGGATGCTCGAAAAGCCTGTTCAGATATGGGCAGGATGCCCCAGAACCCCGCTACAGCCCACCACAGTGGAACGTCACGCCCAGAAATACCCATGGATACGGGTAATGCACAGGGGCTATCCGACAGGTTTTTTGGCCGAGCCTGTCGGACACCGTACGGTTCTGCACGCGCAGGCTTTCCCGAAGGCCACGGACGGCGACGCCTCGTTCTCCAGGCCGGGGTGTGAAGGCGGGTTCGCCGGAGGGAGGAGCACTGCCGCCGAGGGCAACACACATCTCTCTCGTCCGCATGCGGGCCCTTAGGCGCCATGGCTCGTGTAGCTGGCGTTTTGTGATCTGTTCGTTTTATGAACGCTTTTTCGTGAATGCGTCGCGAAAGCGGACGATAGCTGATGCATAATGCGACGCATAGGTGCATAAAGCGGGACGAGTAAGCGATTCGACCTGGGTAACCGCGAATGGTGTAAAATGATATATGGGACTTGGGGATAAATATAGGGAAATGCCGGATTAGGACAGCGGAAATAGGACGAAACACCATAGCCGCGACGCTTCCGGCACTCTATGCAGCTATGCATTTCATTATGCATCAGCACCTGCAGCGAAAATGAACAGATCGGCAAGAATGCGTTCAGAATGTGAACAGACCATATTATTCCAGCCAGCTACAGCCGAGCAGCCGTGGACTCGGACTTAGACCTAGACGCAGGCCGGGACCTGGGCCTCGACCGAACGCAGGCCCGGTTCTGGGCCAAGCATAGGCCCGGACCCGAACATGGACTTGATGAGCGTTCTTCCTGCGCGCTTTAGCACGCGCTGTAGCCGCAGAGCCTGCATTCGCTGCAACCGGAGGCGTATATCAGGGAGTAGTTGCCGCACTGGGGGCAGATGTCGTAGCGGGTAGCTTTCTTGCCGGAATGGCTGTCAGCCTGTGTGTTCTGCCCGCTGCTGCTGCCGGAATACGCAGACTGAGCCTCGGCCGCGGTCGCGGTTTCCAGGACTGCCGACTCCGATCTGGCTTCGTCCGAAATTGCTCCGCCGGAGGTACCCGCGTTCCCGTAGTCTTGTCCGCGCCCGTTGCTTTCGTCAGCGAAAAGCAGTGTGGCCTGAACCGCGGAGACGTCCCCGGATAGGGCGAGAAGCGCATCGCCCAGCGTCGATGTGGACGTGAATGTGGATGTGGATGACAGCGCCGCATTGGGATCTTCGTCATTTCCGGATTGCCCGGCTATGCCGCGCTGCGAAGGTGTGGCCCATTCGGCGCCGGCGTAGCGCGCCTGGATGGTCTGATCCAGCATGCGTCCGATTGCGTCGGGTACGGAGAGCACCTTGTTCGGGCCGAAGCCCACCTGGCCGGATCCGCCGATTCCGCGCAACTGACGCGCGATTTCGGATGGATCGACGCCTGCACGCAGCGCCAGAGAGATGAGGCGGGCGATGCTCTCGGTGAACGCATATATGTCGGTGCCGGCTCTGCCTATCTGGCAGAACATCTCGAAAGGACGTTGGTCGTACAGATTGAGCGTAGCCCAGAGTGTGCCGGACGGAGTGGCTATGCGCTTGGTGATCCCGCACAGGGTTTCCGGCCGGTCGATTGGCTGCAGCCTTCCCCAGAGGGACTCGTCGACGGTATACGGCTTCTTGCCGCGGGGAGTGGGAGACCCGCATAGATCGTCCAGCCCCGACCCGGCGACGCCGGTCGCGCCGGCCGCACCGTATGACAGGTCAACTTCGGCCCCTGCGGTTGCCTTAGCCTTTGTGGCTATGACCTCTACTTCTCGACTACCTGACCTGTACACCGTAATGCCCTTGCAGCGGAGCCTATGCGCGAGAGTCAGTGCTGCCCGCACGTCGTCGGGGGTTGCATTGCCCGGTAGGTTGATCGTTTTGGACACAGCATTGTCGATGCCGCGCTGCACTGCCGCCTGGATGCGAACGTGCCATTCCCAGGGTATCTCCAGCGCTGTGCGATAGAGCGCGACCATGTCGTCGGGGATCCCGGAGATGCCCGAAAGCGAACCGCCATTTTCAGCGATCCTCTCCATGAGGTCTTCAGAGTAGATCCCGCGCTTTTTGGCGTCCTCCAGGAAAAGCGAGTTCACCTGGGTCAGGGACTTGCCGCCCAACACGTTCTGTTTGGTGAAGGCCACTCCGAAGAGAGGTTCGCACCCTGATGATGCGTTGGCTACCATGCTTATGGTGCCGGTAGGCGCGACAGTGGTCACTGTGGCGTTTCGCATCGGAGGTTCGCCCATCTCGGCGTACCGGCTCTCGGCAAAGGCCGGGAAGGGACCGCGATCCACAGCCATCTGCTGCGACTTCAGCCGGGCCTCGTGAGTGATGAACCTCGACACCAGCTCCGCAAGGAGCTCTGCCTTTTCTGAGGCGAACGCCACTCCCAGCAGGATGAACAGGTCGGCCAGGCCCATGAAGCCAAGCCCGATCTTGCGTGTCCTCCTCACCATCTGGCTGATTTCGGGCAGAGGATACTCGCTCACGTCTATTATTGAATCCAGGAAGTCTAGGGCTCCGTGCACGGCTGTGCGAAGCAGTTGCCAGTTGATGTGGCGCATCTCGGCTGCCAGCACATTGTGACACACCTCTGCAAAACTGTCGCTCAAGGATAGCTCGCTCAGCACGTCGTCGTCTGATAATGGTTCTTCTCTGTACATGCGCTGCAGGTTGACGCTGCCGAGATGACAGGCTTCATATGGAAGCAGCGGCTGCTCGCCGCAGGGGTTGGTGGCTGTGATGCGCCCCAGGGCGGGGGTGGGGTTGCCCTCTTCCAGCCTATCAAGGAAGACCACGCCCGGCTCGCCATTGCGCCATGCGTGGTTGACTATCTTGGTGAAGACCTCGCTCGCGCGTTTCGTACCCGTCGCCTTCTTAGAACGCGGGTTTATCAGCTCATATTCGGCGTCATCCTCGACCGCCTGCATGAAACTATCGGTGATACCCACTGAGATGTTGAAGTTGGAGAGCGCTGCGTTGTCTTCCTTGCATGTGATGAAGCTCTCGATATCCGGATGGTCGACGCGGAGTATGCCTATGTTGGCGCCGCGCCGTTTGCCGCCTTGCTTGATAGTTTCAGTAGCTGCGTTGAACACCGACATGAATGATACCGGGCCCGATGCGACTCCGCCCGTGGAGCGCACGACGTCGCCTTTGGGCCTGAGGCTCGAGAAATCGAATCCCGTGCCGCCGCCGGACTGATGGATCAGAGCTGCGCCTCGCACTGCGTCGAAGATCTGCGGCAGGGAGTCTTCCACCGGCAGCACGAAACAGGCTGCATTCTGTGAGTTCGCGGTACCCGCGTTCATCCAGGTGGGAGAGTTAGGCGAAAACAGTTCGTCCACCAACAGCCAGTAGAACAGGCGGACACGCTCGTCTTCGGTCTCGCGGGTTCCCTCATACCGGACTCCGGCTCGCGCTGCCTCTCGGGCTAACCGGAGGCACATCTGCTCGGGGGTCTCAACGATGTTGCCTTCCTTGTCCTTCAGCAGGTATCTGCTTTCCAAAATGGTGATCGCTTCAGGAGTGAGCGACATCTTGCGGTCTAGAACAGAGTCCGGAATAGGGATCATTGCACTGCCTCCTGTCTTGTGCGAAAACGTGTTCGATCCACCAAGTATCACTATCATACCACGAAAATGTGTGTCGTGCGTGGTTGTCGGCAGCAGTGCAAGCCCTTGGCAGTATCATAAAAACAGCTGGTAGATGTGGGTATGGTGTTCGTCACAAAGCCATCAGCTGCGGTTTTCTGCAGCACGGTGAATCATAGAAGGTGAATCATAGAAAGGGTAAAGCCGCCGAGTCAATCGGCGGCCTTACCTTGGGGGGTAGTACTGGTACGGCTTGCTCTGGTGCGATTGGATTCGGTGCTGATGCGTTAGCGTTTGCCCTCCGCGATCGAGGCCAAAAGGCTAATATGAGTATCTTACGGTGTACGTTATCGTGGCTGTGCCGCCTGCGGCGATCTTTGTTGGGAACTCTGCGGTCTGGGAGTCTAGCTTGTTCCATTTCGCAGATGCGGTCGTGATCTCCCACTGTGTGGCGCCCCACATCCGCTCAAGCACGGTAACCTCTACGGGTTCCTCCTTGTGGTTACGCACTTCGATCTTCCAGGTCTCTTCCCGCACTCTGTCGGAAATGCGCTTCGTGGACACTTGGGTTCGCGAGCCTATGACATCGAAGGCCGACCCCAGTGTGATGCGGACCTTTTCGTCTTTGGGAGTGTGGTCGATCCTGTCCTCGCCGATGAACTCCAGGGAACCGTCGCTGTCCATCTTGCTAACGCGAACAACTCCCTTGGGCAGCGGCATGCCCAGGTTACCGTCTTGCTTGTTCCAGAACTCCAGTATGGAGTTGACCTTCGTTCCGAATCGCGCGCCGTCATACACCAGCAACTTCTTCGCCGGAACCTTGTCGGCAGCTAGGAGCTCGATCTGCTTCACCTGGTTTTCCTTGAGGGTCGTAGGGTACTGCAACGTGTACAGATGGTAGTCGTAGAAAGCCTTCTCCTCAAAGGATGGGCCGGCCTCGGCCATGGCGAGTTTCGCTCCCGAGGCTCTGACCACGTCGTACATCTCTTCCCGTACCTGATGAACATCGCCTGCTACCAGCTTTAGCTTGGCGTCTTTGAACGCTGCTCCCGATTCGTTGGTGATGGTGACCCATCCGCGCAGATCGATGAAATCGTCATTCGGGCCGATGACTGCCACGTAGTCGGCAGCCCAGGATAGCCCGCCTGTGAGGTAGGTGACCAGCACGTTGTGGGTGGTCGCCCCCGACGTGTTGGACATCAGCCATGCCAGTGTGGGTCGGGTTATGAGGCCCTCGGGGAGGCTGGGATACTCTACAGACTGGACATCGCCGAGGTAGACTGTGAATACCTGCCCCGTGCCGTCAGGCCCGGAAGACATCACGATGTTGGAGGCGGACGACCCACGGGCTCCGGTGAGTAGGTAGCCTGTGAAGACCTCGCCGCTTCTCGTGCGCACGGTGATACGCTCGCCTACGAACTTGCGCATGAGCTTAACGTCTTCCACTAGATCGTACTCGAAGTTCTGCTCTCGCACTCGCACTGCTTGTGGCGCGGTCAGCGATGCAAAACTGACGGTAGCCGGATTGATCCGAGCGGAGATGTCGCGGAACATGATGGTCGACAGCCCTTCGGGGATTTCCATGGCTCGTTTCTCTTTCACAAGGGCCAGATCGGAGTTGTAGATAGTCAGCTCCACCGATCTTCCATCCCCCTTTGCTGCCTGGGCCGGCGCGGGCCCGTGCGCGGCCAAGGCGAGGCCGATAGTGACGGCGGCGCAGGCCAGTACTGCAATGAGACTTGCTCGGCTTCGGATCATATCGTATCGCCCTCCCGGTAGTGAGATTCTGTAATGAGATTCCATGAGATCATATGCGACTCCGTTGAGACTCCGTTTTGCACTTGTAGAGACGATGCCGCCGCACCGTTTGTTCCGGCGCGGCGGCTCTGCGGACGTGTATTCGACAGATTATGCTGGCCCCGCTACATATCCAGGAACCGTGATAGTAGAATTTGGGCTGCTTCCAGCTCAGCGTAGCTTCGGGCCGCCTTCCAGTCACGGCGCATCACGGCTTCGATCAGCTCGGACGATACACCGACCTCCTCCGAAAGGGCCTGGGCGAGGCGGGTCTGCCCCAGTTCGGGGAGGGACTCCCAGTCCTGGCTGAGAAGAGCCTGCGCCTCATCGTCTGTCAGCCCCATTTCCACTAGACGCGCAGCCAGGGCCGGGCTCATGCCTTTGCGCGCTTCGTCCCACTTGCCGCGGGATATGGCGTCCACCTGCTCGGGCGTGATGACGCCCCGGGTGATGGCACTCACCTTCTTGGTGATGTCCTCTCGGGTGACCTGACCTTCAGCCAGCACGAAACGTGCCGCGCCGTAGCCCGTTCCCACGGCGTAGACGGAGTCCTTGGAACGCACCGACTCCAGATCCGAAACAACGCCGTTTCGGTATATAACGGTGTCCGGATCGACCTGTACCACCTGGTCGGTTCCGGCCGCGTTCTTGATGTTGATGGTCTCAGTAGCCTTGCTGACGCCGCTGACAGTCCCTCGCGCGAATTGCGCCTGAGCTAGCGCGTTGACCATGTGCGCAGTCTCGGCCCTGGTGGCCGGGCGATCGGGTTCGAACACCAGTCCGAAATGGAGCGGGATGATGTCCAGACGGCGGGCTACCTCTACGTATCTATACGCCCAGTGAGTTGAGTCTACGTCGCGGAAGCTGGGGTTCCAGGCCGTGGCGTCGGCTTCGCCCACCTTGCCCAGCTGGGCGACGCGAGCGAGGATAGCCGCCATCTCGGCTCTCGATACATTCTGTGCCGGTCGAAATGTGCCGTCCGGATAGCCGGTGACTACCTCGGATGCATCCAGTGCCGACACGAATGGCTCAGCCCAGTGGCCGTCCATATCGCGGAAACGTGTATCTACCGTGGGTGCGTACCCGAAGGCGCGCGCCACGATCTTGGCGAACTCTGCCCGGTTTACAAGGCCCTCGGGGCGGAATGTCCCGTCGGGATATCCCTGCACTACGCCCATCTTGACCAATGTAGATATAGCCGATTCGGCCCAGTGCCCGGAGATGTCGGACACGGCCGCTCGGGCAGACGCAGATGGGCCCACTGCGATGCCCAGTATCAGGGCCGCGGCGAGCGCGAGCGCCATGATCAGCTTCCTCGAAGCTGCAGTCAAAGCCATTGTCATAACTCCTTTCATCGCAGCTTGGCATGCGTATGGTGCTTTTCGCCATACATATGACGTTTCCTGCAAGCAAGTGATGGGACGACAGGAGGGAGGAGGGATTGCCGGCGCTCGTGTGGAAAACTAAATGGATATGAGGGCGACTGGAGTAGACTGGATCGGAAAGGGAGAGCGGATTTGACAGAACGCAAGGCGCGCAAGATCCTCATCATAGACGGCCACAGCCTGGCCCACAGGGCTTTTCACGCCCTGCCCCCCACGCTTTCCAGAGCCGACGGCACGCCCACCAATGCGGTGCTGGGGTTCTGCAACATGATGGTGAAGCTTCTGGAGCAGGAGCAGCCGGATGTGGGGATCTGCGCTTTTGACCGGCCGTCGCCCACCTTTAGGCATGAAGAGTACGAGCAATACAAGGCTACCAGGAAGCCGATGGACGAATCGCTACGGGTCCAGATGCCGATAGTGCGCGAAGCAGCCAGGGCTTTCGGCTTTTCCGTGGTCGAGTTGGACGGTTGGGAGGCTGATGATGTCATCGGCACATTGTCGCGGATGGCGGACGAGGCCGGGGACGAGGCGATCATCGTGACCGGCGACCGCGATGCGCTGCAGTTGGCTTCCGATCGTGTGCGGGTGGTGCTGACGAAGCGCGGAATATCGGAATTTGAGGAATACGGGCCCGAAGAAGTGCGGGCGAGGTACGGGTTCGGGCCGGAGCTGATACCGGATTTCAAAGGACTGATGGGGGATGTGTCCGACAACATTCCTGGCGTGCCCGGAGTGGGCGAGAAGACCGCGATGCGACTGGTTTCGGAGATCGGCACAGTCGAAGACGTGTTGGCCGGCGCCCATTCCATAAAGCAGGAGAGGCTGAAGAACGCGCTGCTGGAAAATGCCGAACAGGCTAGAGCCAGCAAGCATCTGGCCACTATCGACAGGAAAGCTCCGGTCGGCGTCGATCTGGAGCAGTGTTGCGAGGTGCGGCGCGATCCGGGCCACCTGGCCGAGTTCCTCCGCAAGCAGGACTTCCGACTACTGCTCTCGCGATTGGGGCTTGTAGGGGCGGGCCCGGGTGATCGTGCCGGGCAGGCCAGCTTGTTCGGAGCAGCGCCTTCCGGCGAAGCGGCCCAGGGAGTCGGCGGGGGCAGTGAGGTCGAGGCGTCCAACGGCGAAGGCGGTGCGCCCGGAAGCGAAAATGTACAGATAGTAACCACTCAGGAAGGCGTGGAGGAGCTGGCAGCGCGTCTGCGGAGGGCAGGCAGGTTCGCCTTCGACGTGGTGAGCGTGGGCGCGCGGACAATGACCGCCCGTGTAGTCGGGCTGGCTTTCGTGACCCCGGGAGTCTCGTCATACGTTCCCATAGGCAGTAGCGAGGATAGAGCCGACGGCGATAGGGTGGGAGCGAGTGATGCGGGTCGCGTGAACCCGCACATGGCAGCAAATGCGCTGCGACCGGTGTTTGCCGACGCTGCCATTGAGAAGAGTTGCCATGATGTGAAGGAGAAGATCATCCTGCTTCGTTCGATCGGCTGTGAGCTTCGCGGCGTCTCCTTCGACAGCATGATCGCTGCATACCTCGTGGACCCGGCTGCGCCCAATGACGAAATGTGCGATCTGGCCGAGAAGTGGATGGCGGTGTCGGTTCCCAGAGTCCGCGAGTCCATACGTCAGGAAGCTAAGCGAACGCGTGACCCGGAAAGCTGTGTCGGGGCAGAGGTCGCTGCCGGGATGTGCGCCAGGTGCCTGGCGGTCATGCCGCAGCTTGAGGCGACACTTCTGGCCTCAGTCTCTTCATATGGAATGGACCGCCTATACCGCGATGTGGAGATGCCATTGGCTACTGTGCTTGCCGACATGGAGATGACAGGGGTCAAGGTGGACGCGGCTCGCCTACGCGAGCTGTCGAGTGAGATGGATTCCATTCTGAATCAGCTCGTGGCCGAGATCTACCGGCACGCGGGCGAGGAGTTCAACATCAACTCCACAAAGCAGCTTGGCTACGTGCTCTTCGAGCGACTGGGTCTGCCTCCTGTCAAGAAGACTAAGACCGGCTATTCCACCGACGCTGAGGTACTTGAGACCCTTGCGGAGCTGCACCCGGTGGTCGGCAAGGTGCTGGAGTATCGTGAGATCTCCAAGTTGAAGTCTACATACGTGGACGCGCTTCCGGAGCTGATCAACCCACGAACTGGGCGGATCCACACGACCTTTAACCAGACTGTTGCCGCCACGGGCAGGCTCTCCAGTACGGATCCTAATCTTCAGAACATCCCCGTGCGCACCGAGGAAGGACGGAAGATCAGGGACGTGTTCATCCCTGGCGAGGACGGGTGGGTGATTATCAGCGCCGATTATTCTCAGATAGAACTTCGAGTACTTGCACACATATCTCAGGATGCAACACTCATACAATCTTTCTTAAGGGATGAAGATATCCATCGGCGCACAGCGGCTGAGGTATTCGGGGTAGATTTCGAGGATGTTACTCCGGAAATGAGGTCGCGGGCGAAGGCGGTCAACTTCGGAATCGTCTATGGCATCAGCGACTACGGCCTGGCGAGAAACATCGGGGTGAAACCGGCTGAAGCCAAGGAATTCATCGAGAGGTATTTCGACAGGTACAGCGGTGTTCGAAGGTATATGGACTCCATTGTGGCCCAGGCCAAACTGGACGGTTACGTGACGACTCTCATGAATCGCAGGCGGCTTCTGCCCGAGCTATCCAGCCCGTCATTTCCCGTGCGGAAGTTCGCGGAGCGCGTGGCCATGAATACGCCGATTCAGGGTTCGGCAGCCGACATCATCAAGCGGGCGATGGTGAATGTGCATGCACGGCTAACGAAGGAGGGTTTTCGGGCGCGACTCCTGCTGCAGGTACATGACGAATTGGTACTTGAGGCGCCCGCCGACGAGGTCCAGGCAGTGGCGACTCTAGTCGCTGGAGAGATGAGCGAATCAGTGCAGGTGGCAGTGCCTTTGAAAGTCGACGTGGCAACCGGAAAGTCGTGGATGGACGCGAAATAGCGCTTCATGCAGGCACGAAAATTGTTGGATGACGATGCCGCACCTTGAAGGAATTACGCGTTGAGTGTAGAATAGAACAGCCGTATGAGCTAAATGGCTCGTTTCGGTCTTACCTCCCAGCACATCGGGAGTATCACATTTGAGTCTAGATATGCCTTTCGATCCTGAAAGCCCGAAAGGAGGTGCACCCCTGGTTTGCTCTTAGGAT
>ERZ795047.5630-NODE-5630-length-10044-cov-4.399439_pt1 | contig 10044 bp, 7 predicted proteins | sample MGYA00375131_ERZ795047 | MGnify/ENA primary metagenome ERZ795047 (study PRJEB30176, sample SAMN05720228) | activated sludge metagenome | isolation source: Anaerobic digester | place: Japan | collected 2015-05-20 ... | reverse complement strand
AGCCTGGGATCCTCTTTTTTCAGTTCGCCACCAGGAGCATCGATCAGAATTGTGAATTCAGGACCAACCTTTTGCAGCAAAGATTCATAAACAGCCTGGATTTTCTTGCTCTGTGGTCCGGCTTTATGAATTTCTGAAAGAAGGTTTTTCAAAGGAGTCAAGGAAACGAATTTACGCCTGTTTTTCCCTTTACTCTTTATGGGATCACTGTCCGCAAGTTCAAAAACTCGGTGGAATACACCTACAGTCACTTTACGGCCACATACAGGGCAGATACTGTCGTGTTTTCTTGCTTCTTCCGGCTCCCATCGTATATTGCATTTCCTGTGACCATCGAGATGGTACTTGCCCTCTTCAGGGAAATACTCGATGGTACCTGTGAATCCCTTGTCTTTACCCTTGAGAGAATCCATAATCGCAGTATAGCTCAAATCAGTATCAAACAGATTTGCCTCTCTGCCAAGGTTTTCCGGAGAATGTGCATCGGAGTTGGAAACAAGAGAGAACCTGTTGAGAAAAGAACACCTCCAGTTCATGGGTGGATCTGATGAGAGCCCTGTTTCAACTGCAAATATGTGAGATGCAAGATCACCATAACACTCCTCGATGGAATCAAACCCTGATTTGGATCCCAGAGCCGAAAACCAAGGTGTCCAGATATGAGCCGGGATGATACAGGCACTGGAGTTGGCCTCCAGCACAATTTCAAGGAGATCTCTTGAATCCAGTCCCAGTATGGGCCTGCCGTCAGACCGGATATTCCCTATAGCAGAAAGCCTGGTCTGGATTTTCTCCATAGTCCGGAAATCCGGGGCAAGGATAAGATTATGTACCTTTCTTACTTTTCCATCTTTCTTGTAAATGCAACTTATTTCAGTTGTCAGGATAAATGAAACCGGAGGTCCGTACATGTCTGCATCCGGAAGACAAAGTTTCTTTTTCAACGTGTAAAGCCCCTCGGAAGCAGGCTGCAGATTTTGTTTGAGTTCATTGAGCCATGCCGGATGAACAGCATCACCTGTACCCACCACGCGGATTCCCTTTTTCCTTCCCCAAAGATCAAGCATCTCTGGAACAAGCTGACTGCTGGTAGCAAGGGAATACCTCGAATGGATATGGAGATCGGCAATAAATTTCATCTTATTCTGTCCTCTGGAGCAGCAGTGCAGATAGTAACACCGGTGTAATAGGCTTTAAGGATCTGTTCAAAATTTAAGCCTACAAGAGCACGCCCCACAGCACCCATCTGGCACATCCCTACACCGTGACCATATCCCCTGCCCGAAATTTTTATTCCGGTTTTGTCAATCGAAACCACTTTGAAACTGGAACTTCTGAGTATGGAATTTTCAGGGTTTGTCCTGCGTAAGATGAAACGGACCTGGTCACGCCCGGATTTAAATTCAGAATTTCCGCCGCGGATTGTACAAAGACTAATTCTTCCGCAGGGAAACACCTTCTCTATTCTGAAATCGGTGACATTACCCCTGAATTCGCTCCCCTGCCCCATTCCCTGTGATGCCTTTGCAACCATTGAGGAAAATTGGGGTTTCGACCATTTTTCCTCCCATTCAAAAGCGGGAGAAATCCGGCAATAAGCTCGTCCCAGAGAATCTGTGTCCTTAATTGACCTAAGATAATTACATGGGGGTTTGTCCCATACATTCTCAATATTGGCCGTATACCCGCCGCAAGTAGAGTGGTAATAGGCTGTAATGAGACTGTCATTGTAAACCATAACTAGGTTTCTGGTCTGCTTGACTGCCAAATCGGATTCTCTGGTCTCAACATTTGCGCCCCCGTAAACCTGATCGGCTACTGTGCATAAAAGATCGTAAGGCTTGCCTTTACTCTCCAGAATACGTCTGTAGGTATAGGTCCTGGCAGCAACAGCCTGTGCCTTAAGAGCCTCGATTTCTTTCTCGGATCTCTTTCCGATCTCAAGGGGGACAACACCTCTGAGATAATCCTCTACATCGAGATAATTAATAACTGAAATGCAGTTTTTCTTTTCCGAAACAAGGATTACCGACCCGCGGTAACTTCCCTGGCCTGCCTCTATGAAATTATAATCACCCCTGGAAAGAAGAGTACATGGAAGCGACACGATACGTGAACCCCATGATGCACTTAAAAGGGCTGTGTTATCCGATTTGTCAGGTCTCACAGCCAGTCTTCCCCTGAAAGGCTCCAGAGTAGTTCTGCCTGCGGCCCTTATGTCCACTGTCCCTACCGAATACAGGTTTACATCCTTGACATTCCGGATAATGGCAACCCGCACACTGCTCCGTTTTACATCAAAATAGGGATAACGGGAAGATGATGGTCTAAGGCCACCGAAGGATTGAGAGGACAATTGAGCGGGATCAATAGTTAAATCGAAAGCATCAGCAAAATCGATTTCATTATCTGAAGAGCTTTTCGGCTCCTGTTCCGGCGATTCGTTTTCCGTCTGCTTTCCGGAACCCTGGAGATGCGGTGCAGGTGCTATCAATCGAGGATTGGAGCACTGGATGAAAACAGCACAGATTAAAGCCAATAAGAGGTAATTAAGCAACCTGTGACTTGTCACGACCCGATTTTGCCAGTTTTTTCAGTTTACCGTTGATCATACTCCTTTGCAAAGCAGAGATATGATCCACGATCATGATTCCGTTAAGGTGATCGATTTCATGCTGAAGTGCCCGGGCCAGAAGACCGTCGGCATTAGTTATTGTAAATTCTTTGCCCTGAAGATCGAGAGCCTTTACAGTCACCTGAGAGTGACGGGAGATTGAGAGTGATATTCCCGGTACACTGAGACATCCCTCTTCTGCTGCCACCATCTCTTCGGAAGACTCAGTAATTTCCGGATTTATGAGCACAAGAGGCTCTTTTTCCCCGCCGGTAGTATCTATGACAACTATCCGTAAAGGTACTCCTACCTGAGGAGCAGCCAGACCAACTCCGTCCTCCTCACGAAGAGACTCAATCATTTCCGCGACAAGTTTTTTCAGATCATCATCGAACTTTTCAACCGGTTCCGCAGTTTTCCTGAGAACCGGATCACCATAAATCCTGACTTCCAACACTATTTCTTCCTCTCACCGTTCTCTGCTTTCTCAACTGACTTTTCATCAGAGAGTACGGTTGCAATGGCACTTTTGGTAAATTCTACAACGGTATTTTCGGCAATTTTTACCATCAAAGTATCATCTTTGATGTTTCCCACGGTTCCAATCATACCCGCAGATGTTAAAACCTTATCACCTTTTTTAATATTTTTCAACATCTCAAGGCGTTTCTTCTGCTTCTTCTGTTCAGGACGGATCATTATGAAATAAATGATCACAAACATCAACGCCATCATCATAAACAGGTTAATACCGGCAGGAGTCTGCTGAGCCGGAGCATCCTGGGCAAAAACAGGAGCAACTGAGAGAGAGAGACAAGCCATGAATGAGGCTATATTTGAAAAACGCATAATCTGTCCTTTCATCCCGGAGAACAGGATCTCACGGTTCTTGAATTTATGATTTATGCTCACCATGAGCATCAAAATACAGTTTAAAATACTAACTGCATGATGCATTGAATCAAAAAATAAGTTACCCTGATGTATTTTCAAAGAGATGGGAACAGTTTACTTTGCCAAATGGATACTGCTTGAGAACGGTGACATCCTTGAAAATGGTGCTGTTGCAGTTTCGGAAAACAGGATATTGTCAGCCGGTCCCCGGGGAAAGGCCCGCAGAGGTCCCGATGACCGCATTGTGAATCTGGGCGATTCCTTTTTGCTTCCCGGTTTTATCAACCTGCATACTCACCTTGAAGAGGGAGTAATAAGAGGCATTCAGAAATCCGGCGATGATACCTTTGCAGCCTGGACAGCCAAAAAGCAGACACGTCTAAGGCAGGCATCCACAGAAAGTATAAAAACATCGATCCGCCTTGGGATAAGAGAACTTCTTGCACAGGGGATCACCTCTGTTGTAGACAATTCAAGACTGAGTCTGTCAAGATCTATCCTGGAAGAGGAGTCCATTCGCGCATGGGTCATCGATGAACTCTCCCCTGAAGATCCGCTCCAGGAAAAGGAGATAGTAAACGGGGCAATTAAGAGATGTAAAGAGGAAAAAAAGCTTGCAGGTTCAGGGGCCGGGCCCTATGCCCTGTATTCCCTTTCCCCGGAATCCCAATCAGAGCTTATCAAACATAAGGACAAAAACACACTCTGGGCAACTCATATTGCCGAGAGCGCTGAGGAACTCCAGGCTTTCTCTGAAAGAAAGGGAGATCTTTTCTTTCAGATCACCCGTAAACGCCCCTGGCCCTATGGTGATACGACCATGGGCCCCATGAACTATGCCATCAACTCTCACCTTATCCCGGATCATGCTCTCTGTTTTCATTGCAACTATGTAAACGGCTCCGAACTGGAATATCTGGCATCCATAAACGCATCTGTTGTACTCTGCTATAACTACACACGCGAAATGGGACACAAAGCATTTCCCCTGGATGTTGCCATGAATAGAAAGGTTAGGATCTGCCTTGGAACAGAGGGCGTTTCTCCGCCAGGATTCATGAGCCTCTTTGAGGAACTCTATTCACTCAGATCAGATTATCCTCACATCCCTGCATCAGAGATGATAAAATGGGTCACATCCAATGCCGCTGAAGCACTCAATATGGAAGATTCACTGGGGTCACTCTCACCAGGTAAACTGGCAGATATAATCGCGGTGAGATTTGCACACGATCCGGATGAGAACCCTCTGGAGGAGCTTCTTGTGGAGGAACCGGATATAAGACTGGTTGTGGTTGACGGTGAGGAAGTTGTAGTGAATTACTGAGAAAAAACTGTACGTTCTTCAACTCAGGGTCAGTATCGGAATCGGTATCGATTATTCAATTTCCACATTACAAATGTTAAGTTCTGGTATGTATACTGAGCATGTTCAAAATGCTCACTGAGCGAAGCCGAAGTGAGCACACTTCGTAATCCGATAATTCTCTACCTTATCTCCCCTTATTGCATACTGAAATCTCGATGCCAATACCGATTCCGATACCGACATCGAAAAGGAAAAATCAGGTTAGCCAAAGGTTAAAAAAGCTTCTTCAACTTAGAGACATTTTTCTTTAACTGTTCTTCCTGCTTCTTCACCTCTGCATCCAGACCCGGAGCCTTTTTCTGAATTTCACCATGCAATTTCTCCTCAGCCTTTTCAACTTCCCTGGTAACCTGTGTCTTAAGCTCCTGTTTCTTCTGTTCGACTACATCCTTAACCTTTTCTGTTACCTGCTGCTTTACTGTTGGCTGTGCAGCACCTGAGGCGGCTTTCCCACTCCCGAAACCGAGAAATGATGCCTTAGGATTGGAGGCAGTGCCCTGCAGTCCCACTCTCAGGGTGACACGTCCCTCATTATCAGCAGGTATCCCCACCTGATCTATGAGAGAAGAGGCACCAGCCAACAGAGTTCCCTTCAGCAGTCCTTTCAGAGCGTCTTTACCGCCGCTCTGTAAAGACAAGACTTTTGAGGAAACCTGCTTTGATAACCGGTTATCAATTTCGGCCGCCAGACTGGCATCAAACCCGACATTCCCTTTCACTTCAAAATCACCAGCGGTATTGGACTGTATTTTAAAGGTCTCAAAAAAGACTCTTTCATCTTTAATTTTCATAAGAGCTGAAAAATCGCGGAAAGTAATATCATCGATTTTTACAAATTTCTCCACCACCCCTGACATTCTGTTTACGATAAGTGAATTGGAGATCTTCCCGTTGCTGACATTGAAAGAAATCTCACCCTTCATGTTTTTGGTCAGATCCTCAGATGTCTGGCCGTGCCCTGCAAGATTACTTCTGAGGTTTATCTTCCCAGAGAGAGTACTACTGATAGTTTTCAGACCTTTATTAAGCGAACTGGTGGGAGAAAGGAAAAGCCCGACGTTTGTGAGCAGATCTCCAACCTCAACCCCTGAAACTGAGAGATTATTCTGGTATTGAATGTTATCTATGTTACGAATATCCAGATGGATCTTCTCGTTTATTGAACCACTTCCGATCCTGCATTTCGCATCGAGATCTGCCACATCACTAACAACATTTATTCTGGTCGCAAGATTCTGCATGCGAATGCCTTTATATATGATATTCACCGCATTTATTGTACCTCTCAGGTCTACTCCTGGCAGCGGAGCGATCAGAGGAGAAGAAGAGTTATTACTGCCGGAAACATTTTTCGACTCAGCAGCTTTCGCATCAGCAGTCTTCACATCAGTCTTTTTACTCTCAGAAGGCATGAACTCATCGATGTCAAGCATTGATGAGCTGATCTTGAAATCAGCACTTGTACGTGGGTTTTTTCCCTTATTATCCTTGAAAATCAAGCTGAGATAATTGGAGATCGAGGCTGACATCGATGCCGACGAGCGCCCGATTTTTACATCGAGATTCTCTCCTATCGCTTTGGAGGACAAGGTGAAATTCCCGTTTATCACTGCAGGCTTGACAAGAGGCGGCCACAGGACAGAAACATTTTTAAAGAAGGCGTTTCCTTTCATGTCCAGCTTTAAGGGATCAGAAGGATCAACCTCCCCCTTTGCCGTCACATCTGTTTCCACTATTCCGGAAAGAGCTGCACCGGAAGGAAGCTCAATAACATCCTTAAAATCAAGAAGGTCGAGCCTGGCAGTAAGCAGAGCATCGACAATCGGTTTCTTGAAATTTACCACCGATGCCTTCAGACTGACCGGATTGGCTCCAAACTGCATTTTCAGCTCTTTTATCTGGAGACTGTTATCTGTAAATGCTATGTCAGCAGTAAGTCCGTTTATTGACTTGGGAAGTGAGGTGTATTTTACCATGACATTATTCAGCTTGAGAGAACCCTGAACAGGCATGTTTCCATCCCCCAGCGCTCCCCTGAGAGTGAGTGCCAGATCCGCGGTTCCGGATGCGGAAAGTTTTGCGAGCACAGGAACAATTTCCACCGGTATTTCTGCCAGGAGGTCTTGAATAGCAACCGGGTCGGAATCCATGGAAATATCAAGCTGCGGGTTATCATTGAGACCGGAAACAGAACCGGAAAAATTGAGCGCCAGTTTCTGCAGGGTGAACCGGAATTGATTCAAGGAAAGATTTCCTGCGACCAGATCCAGAAGCAGATCATGATTCAGTGTGAGAGAGAGTTTGCTTAAAGGTTTACTGATCTCTTTTGTCTTGACCGATACCTGACTGAGACGCAGATCACCAACAGGTTTGATCTCCCTCAATGCCTTGTCAATAGAAAGCCGCAGATCATAATCAATATCTCCGATTGTAAACTGTTGTCCGCTTTTACGGTCATTGTATACAAAAACACCATTCTCTATAACCAGTTTTTTAAGAGTCATTGGAACGGGAAGCATCGGCATACCGCTGCTCTTTTTACCCTCTTTTACTGACGCACTGCTGTCTTTCTCAAGAGCTTTGATATCCGCATAATTGAAAGAACCTGCGGAATCGGTTTCCAGAAGAATCTGAGGCCCGGAAATGATTATTTTCCCGATCTCCGGACGTCCTTTGAAAATCGATGCCACATTGATGCTGATATTGAACTCCTCCAGACGGGCAAAGGGGTCGGAAGAGAACCCGGGACGAGTGGTGTTGGAAATCTCGATGCCGGATAGCGAGACTCCAATATTTGGATACAGAGTAAAACCGGCTTTTTCGATTTCAACCGTTCTGCCCAGCGCTTTTTCAACAGGAGGAATTACAAGGGATTTTATTTTCTGAGGCGGAAAAAAAAGGAATAACGCCGCTACCCCAACAACAACAAGCAATACCAGAGTTAAAAAAACTACTCCAATGATCTTTCCGGCTGACCACTTTTTCATATTGACTCCATTTTGAATTTTTGGATGATTTATATAAAAATATACCATGGACAAGAAGTGGAGGGCACATTGCTATACTTAAACTCATCTCTTATGAATTTCTATAGATGCTGAACCTATTTAAACGGTGAAGGATGTCTGAACCGGTAATTATTGCTGAACGGGTGAACAAATGTTACGGACCGGTAAGGGCGGTGAAAGATTTGAGTTTCACTGTCCCGAAATCGGTTTGCTTCGGAATGCTTGGCCCCAATGGTGCCGGAAAAAGTACCATGATGAGGATGATCTACGGAGCAAGTGAAAGAGATTGTCTGCCCACTGGGAAATTAACAGTGTTTGGCTTTGACCCACAGGTAAATCCACTGGCTATAAAATTTTTATCCGGTGTTGTTCCTCAGGAAAATAACCTGGATGAGGAACTTAATGTAGAGCAGAATCTTTATATCTTCTGCCGGTTCTATAATATTCCCTCAAAACAGGCACTGGGCAGAATTGATGAACTGCTTCATTTCATGGAACTCTCTGACAAGCACAAGGCTCGGATAAAAGAGCTGTCAGGAGGGATGAAGCGAAGGCTGATAATCGCACGGGCGCTATTAAACAACCCACGTTTGCTGATACTCGATGAACCCACTACCGGACTGGACCCGCAGGTAAGGCACCTTATCTGGGATAAACTGCGGGAACTCAAACGGAAAGGCATGACCATCCTTCTAACCACTCACTACATGGAAGAGGCATTCCAGATCTGTGACAGAATAATAATTATGGACAAAGGTGAAAAACACCTTGAGGGGAACCCTCATGAGCTTATCCGGGAACACATCGAGCCATTCGTTCTTGAAGTTAACACACCTGAAATTTTCTCCAGAATAAGCCAATCTCTTCCACCTGAGTTAAGGATTGACCAGGGAGGAACTGTTGTAAGGATTTTCGGAAAAGATCAGGAGATTCTCCACAATGTAAGTTCCAGGCTCAACCCCGGAGAATATTTCCTTCGCCAGTCAAATCTTGAGGATCTGTTTTTAAAGATAACAGGGAGTACACTCAATGCAGCCCAATAAGGCGGCTATACTCTATCCTCCTTTTACAAAGCGTATTTCAAGCGTATGGTACCGTCATTACCGTGTATACACAAAGAACCTGATAAGCAACGGCCTTCCCCCTTTTCTTGAACCTCTTATATTCCTGGCAGGAATAGGTCTGGGGATGAGCAGGTATATAAGTGAGATGGGCGGAATACCATACGTGACATTTCTTGCTACAGGCCTGCCTATTACTGCGGCAATGTTTACATCCGCGTTTGAATGTTCTTACGGAACTTTTATCAGGCTTGAATTTGACCGGGTTTATGACGGGATGATTTCGGCTCCACTGGGAGTGGGAGATATTATGACAGGAGAAATAATATGGGCTGGCACAAAGGGCCTGTTTTTCTCCTTTGCAGTGATTCTGGTTGAGGCGGCATTCGGTCTGATCCCTCTTCAGGGTCTTGTCGCACCAGTTATCGGTTTTCTAACCGGGCTAATGTTTGCTTCCATCTCTCTTCTTATTACATCCTTTGTTACCAATATCAACCATTTCAATTTTTACTTTACAGGTTTTCTCTCTCCCATGTTCTTCTTTTCCGGGGTCATTTTTCCGCTTGAGAACCTTCCACCTGTTCTGAGGATAGCCGCGGAGTTTTTCCCTTTAACCCACGCGGTACGCCCTGTCAGGGCGCTTATTCTGGGTCAATTCCAACCTGTTATTCTCTTCGACCTTCTCATGATGGCGATCTTTACAGTTGTAACTGCGTGGCCGGGTATAAAGCGGTTGAGGAAGAGGATAATAAAGTAGGAAAATAGAATGGTCCTGTTTACTAAAATTCAGAGATCCGGCAAAATGCATTGATATGTCAAGTCAACTTTTCCTCAATCCCTCAGTCTTTCTTCTCTGGACTGAAACGGGAGAGATCGTAGACACAAAGCTTTCCATCTATGTACAGCACTAAAGCTTCAGGCTTTGTCACCCAGCTTGCGGTACTGACTTCCCCTTCGACTTTCAGTTTGAAAGGTGATAGAAATCCTTGTGGCAATTGGGGATCCAGGTAGATCAGATAATGGTTATCCGATGATCTGCTGCCACTGGAATTGCCCCGAAAAAATGGACACGTGACTAAGCAATTTTCTTCCGTTTGA
>ERZ795047.5629-NODE-5629-length-10045-cov-5.937938_pt1 | contig 10045 bp, 14 predicted proteins | sample MGYA00375131_ERZ795047 | MGnify/ENA primary metagenome ERZ795047 (study PRJEB30176, sample SAMN05720228) | activated sludge metagenome | isolation source: Anaerobic digester | place: Japan | collected 2015-05-20 ... | reverse complement strand
CTTTACCATATTGCTCTAATAATTTTATCAATTGACGCTTTTGGTTTAAATTCATTCCTCCTTCATGAATATCGTGATGTGCTTTAAATGCATTAAACCTTAAGATATAATACTTATCATCTATAGATAAACCATATTTTTCTAAGACCTCAGGATCGGGAGTAAATCTTTTAGGATGCAAATAAGCAAGTTCATGAGTCCCAGGATAGTATATCACATTGCGTGTCTTTTCATATCCCAAAGAATCAGGAGATAAAATAACAGAAGCAAATGGAGTACCTAAATATGCTGTTAAAGGAGATGCTTTCAGATCATCATCATCAAAGTATATAGAGGGAATGCCACATAATTTTGAAGCTTGAGCAATAGATACAGAGACGCCCATTAGTAAATCAATTTTTTCTTCTTTAGCTATTTGAAAAACATTTTTTGTAAAACTTATCTGTTTAATTGCTTTCCCCAATATACCATTTCTCTTTTCTCCAATTATAATATACTTAAAACCATAATAGTCAAGCAATGAAGTAATAATTGGAACATCTTTAGTAGCTACAATAATTTTATGGTGAGAAGAAAGATCGTTGATTAGATTTTTAAAATAATGCACATGAGCAGGATGGCCAATATCTATTAATATTTTCATTCAATCAATCACTGCAATAATAGATTTTTTTGCATACACTTGCTGTTTTGGTTCTATATTAATTTTCGCCTCAATTGGTAGAAAAACATCTACTTGACTACCAAATCTGATCATTCCTATCCATTCACCTTTTTTCACATATTGTCCCTCTTTAACATAAGAATCTATTCTTCGGACTCTTCTTGATGCTATTTGGACTATTCCTGCACTATATCTATTATTAGATATTATATATGTGTGTCTTTCATTTTCAATCATTGCTATATACTCTTTTAGAGAATGATATGAACCCGATATATGTTTTGACAAAATTATTCTACCATCTATAGGACTACAATTTTTATGAACATCAAAAGGTGTCATATTAATTCCTATTTGCCAACAGGGCTTTTTAATTAAATTAGTTTGAGTGATTTCTTCTAAATCAGATATTTTCCCATTCTTTATAGAGATGAACTGCTGTCCTTGGTCGATTTTATTAATGTATATGATATTGCCATCCGCAGGAGAGACAATTTCATTTTCTTTAGCGATTAATTTTCTATTTGGTGACCTCCAAAACCTTATATGAATTCCCAAATATGCAAAAATAGGCAAACTGATTGTCGATATTATTAAAGCCCAAATCGGATATGCATATAAAACTATAGCTACTAATATCCCTACAATAGCAACAATAAGATTATCAATAAAAAAGAGCTTAACTCTCATATGGGTAATGTGGCGAATGCATATATACATAATGGTGCTTGCCACAACAATATAACATATTAATATATATATCAAAGCAGTCTCCATTTCTATCTTCGTGTTTTATATAAATAAGGCAAATGTAATAATTGCATAAAAAATGGCTTAGGATCCTTAAGATTAGCAACGGCATTTATCCGCCTATATTTTTGTGGCTTAACATATAATCCTTTTGATTTATAATTCAAAATAGTAGGTATATCAGTTATAATATCTTGCCACGATGCATTATTATATTCCTTACTTTCAATAGTTGTACCTGTATAATAATAAGATATAACACTTTTAATCAATGGAACACCTGCAACTTGAGTAATTAAATGCCATTTCCAGAATCTGGGATTTACTTCCAGAAATTTATATTCATTTGTTCTTGAATCATACTTAAATTCTATTTCGCAAACACCAGTAAATTTAATTTCATCAATAATCTGGATTGCATATTGTAATAATATTGGTATATTGACAGTTTCCGCATAGGTAGTTGCATTCCCAAAAAGTGGAGGATGTTGTCTTTTTCTTCGAGCTATAATATAATTATAAATCTTGCCTTTAATACTAAATAAGCCAACGGAATATTGGTTTTCACTCGATCCCGAAACAATCTCCTGAATCATTAAGTCCTCAGCTTTTATTTGTCTGATAGCTTCTTGGTATTTATTTTTTAATTCATCAAATTGATTACATACTAAAACCTTAGAACCAAAGATACTGTAAAAATCCTTCATAATTGCCGGTTTTATTATACAGGGAAACATAATAAGAGAATGCAAACTTTCTACTTCTTCAAGCGATTTTGGATAATAAGTTTTCGGAATAGGAATACCAAGTTTATCAACCCAAGGGTATGTCTTACATTTATTAAAAAAAACTGATACTATTTCCCACCTGTCAGTCAATAGATTAAAATATTGGATTAAATCAGCATAATTTTGACTAATAATACGAACATAATAATCATCTGTTGGTATTATTAACCATTTGTAATATTTCCCATCTTTAGCCAAGTTCAATAAATAGCTAAGAATTGAACTATAAGGAACCATATAGGATGATTCACAATATTTAGAGTATTTTGCAATGTTAAGGGGGACATTATCTATTACAACGGATTTTATTCCCATCTCACCTAATTGACGAATAATTCCGTAAGCTTGTATATGACCACCTAAAACTATGGCTCCCCTTAGTGGAGTTACAGCACTTTGGTTATCAGATATATTTAACTGTTTCATAATTACGATATATCTACCACTCTTTTACTTATACTGGATAAAAAACCAGGTTTTACTGTTTCAATGACTCCAGAAAGCATTGCTTTAATTTGCATGTTATCGTCAACTGCATAATAAGCAAATGGTTCATAGTTAGGGGTTTCCCTATAAACCTCAAACATATAGGGAGTATGAAAGATTGTCCCATAAGGATGTTTATCAATGTATGACAAACATTGTTCACTTGAAATTTCTTCGTCCGTTAAAAGCTTATATTGCATAATATTCTGACCCTTTCTATTTATTATCTTTCAGTAAAATATACACTTATTGGATTATTTATAGAGTTCGTTAAGATATATCCAATTAAATTATCAAGTGATTTTTCTTAAATATAGATACATAGCATAAAACATATAGGCATTACACCATCGTAAAAGATTAGTCCTGTTTTTATAATATTTTCTGATACTGAATATAAAGAATCCCTTTTCTATTGTACATCAGCTTAATAGCATTATTTATTAATGATGATGCAATTTCAAATTCATGAAATTCTATAAAAGTTATTATTGCTTGAGCAAAACAATGTATATCAATCGGGTATAATGAATTATTATGATATTTTGGAAGCCAATCGTGAGTAAAGTGATTTTTAATATGATAGGACAGGCCAAATGCAATTTCATTATCACCATTATATGTATCTAACCCTTCTTTTATATTCTTAAGAGTGACCAATACATAGCCAGTATGGAAATTATCTATCCATTTATCTGAAGAAGAAGAATCGTTATAAAACCAGGAACCATCTTTGTTCTGTTTTTTTTACAAATAATCATAATTATTTACTTTGTTACAGTTCTTGATTATATTCTTCCCAATATTCTTTTAGCGTCTTGAATTCAGCTCCTATAGTTTTAAATTCTTTGATTACACTGATATAGGTAGTTTTATATCCATGAAAATCACCCTCATCATAGTTATTACTATGCCAGTTTAATACTAAAACTCCATTATGAGATTGGGTTTTTTCAATAAGTTGTATAAGGTGTTGTTCTCGATTTTTATCCTCCATATAACAGGAATCCATAATACTTAGAGGAAAAACAACAAAACTATCATTAAATGGTCTAAATGGTATTATTTTATCATCTTTATACCCAATTGCATCCGCAAATCCAAAGCTCGAATCATACTTAAAACCAACTTCTTTTTGTATATTCCATGTTTTGTCACATAAATTAAGATAATGTTGCCTTATGCCAAGAATATTATGACCGACAATACTTTCTAAGAGCATCTTTTCTTCCTTCAGTAGTATAGATTTGTAATAAGAATTGAAAGAGCCATGTAACCCAATCTCCCAACCATTTTTATCAAGAGTTTTAATTATTTGTTTAATTTTTGTTTCATTAACATAATATCTACCCAATGAGAGTTTCCATTTTAATGGATGAAAAATGTTAAACGGTATAGTTTCATTAAGAAAGAAAAATGTAGATCTAACATTCAAAGAATCTTCTATTTCCATAATCTCAGGGAAATTCCAATATACACGATTACGTTGAGGTATAGACAATAATTCTTTATAGGTTTTTTTGAAATTATGCTGCTTAAGATATCTGATAGATTTCGTAATGTATTGATACGATTTCCTAACCCTATCTACATCATGAGTTAATGCTACTTTTAACATATTAATTTATCAAATAATATGGATCTTTCTTAAGACGATTCGTCAAGTATTCAAAACAGTATTGTTCATTAATTAGTCGGATAACAAGATCATTAACGATTAACCTAGTTAATATGCCATTTTTTAATAAATCTCTTTCTATTTTGTTTCTGTTAAATTTTACATTCCTCTTGTAATCTAAATAATAATAATTATTTATAGATTTATTACCGTTTTCATTAATAATCTGAACAGGAATTATTCTTGGTTTTAGATATGGCACATTCGATACATATTCACAATAATGAATTGTAGAAGGACGAACATCTATCGTACCTATATTTAAGCTTATAATATTTTTTCTATTTATATAGTCGAACATTCCATTTTCTAAATAATCATTAAATACTTGTATCTGTTTAATTTCAGAAACAAGCTTACCACTGATTGCGTAACTTTTAAAGGGACTTAGTGTTCTATAATCTGATGATTTTAAAAAATAATTAGAGAAAGTACCATTTTCGCTAAGTGTATATCTAACATCATAAACTCCTGTTTTTACGACTGAAGGAGTAAATGTGGGAACAATCTGTGTATCAAAATATTTTTTTATTATACTATCTACGAACTTCAATGGGTTATCTATGTTAAGGCTATATTTGATTTGTTTGAGGCCAACAAATATCACAGCTGCCTCTGTTTTATTGTATTGATTGCACATTAAGAAATCTTCTATTTTGTTAATATTATCCTCTGAATAAGAGTATTGCGTATATTTTATATGTTTCCGAACATATTTATTCCTTATACCATATTTAAGAGCATTATAATATATAGTCAATAAACTCATATTTTTATATTGTACCCTTCCCTTTCAATGAGGTCAATAATTCCGCAAAAGCCAAACACATCCATGCTTGTCCCCATCTTATATAGGGGATTTTATTTGTTAAATGTGGATAGTAATGAGTATAAAAATATCCAGAATTGTCCTGCATATTAGCTAAGGTCCAGGAAAGAATCTTATTCGCATGCTCCATAGCATCATCAAAAATATTGGACAATTTGGAAAAGCATATAATTCCCATTGCTTGATTGTGAATATCTGTAGGATATCTTTTAGGATAACGCCAAAACGACTGGCCATTAAAAAATAAACAGGATTTATAAAAATTATAACCCTTTTTTAAGGATTCTATTATATCTTTGCGATAATCATTACATAATATAATATAATCATAAAGAGAACTAAGAATAAAGCCCTGGTGAAAATCATATTGATGCCGTTGTTTCCCTCCTTCTGAAATACTATAAACCCAACGTCCATCCGATTTTTGATTCTTGATCGTAAAATTAACGCATTTTTTTGCTATATTTCTATATTCCTCATTACTTGTTAAATGAAAGAGTTTTGAAAAAAACTCAGCTACATGCATATTCGCATTGAACACGATGTCTTTTTTATGCTGCGTATAACTATAACAAATACCATCATTAGTTTCGGTAATTGGAATTTTTGTGTTTAAAAAATTAGCAATTCCCACAAGTAAATTCAGGATATCATTTTCTTTAGTATTAAGATAATATTCATATAATGCTTCTCCCATAAAACAAGCTAAAACAGAAGAAGGGTCATTTTTTTGCCTTTCACTATTAACGCTTGCAATAGAAAAATTTATTGCCCAACAAATTGTATCTTCCAATTCAATTTTATTTTCTCTAATCCAGGATAACTGGAGTTTAAGCCCCTTATTGATAATATCTTGTACTGGCAACGGCAAATCGATACGGAGTAATTTAGAATATGCATTTAGAAAAATAGCCATACCTTTGGGAGATATATTTTTTTTTATCCCTATTAAAGATCGGATATTCCAAGGGAAGTATTTATTGCATTGTAAGAATATATATTTAATAGGATTTAGTGTTATATGAGAAAATAGTGGAGAATTTAAAGTGTCATAGGGATCATAACCTTTATATTCCTCAGCATCAATCCAAGTTAATAAACCTAATAACCTTTTATAAATATAAGATGAATTGAGTATATTATCCATAATGCCAATTTTCCTGCCTAATTGATCAAGATGTACATTGTAAATATTTATTTTTAATTATAACATTTCTGCCACTTCAAAGAATCTCTACACATATCGGTTAGGTCTTTTTGTGCTTCCACTCCCAAATATTTCCTTGCTTTTGAAACATCAGCATAGCTAATTACATTATCCACAGGACGCTTATTAGTAAATTCATAGTGAATCTTTACCGAATTTACCCTTTCAAAAGTTTCAATCATTTCTAAAACACTTACGCTTTTACCTTGCCAAGATTATATACTTGTACTCCCGGATCATTGTTATGTGCCTCTAAAGAGCTTATATGTCCTTGTACAAGATCTGTAATATGGATATAATCTCTTATACAAGAACCATCTGGAGTAGGATAATCCGAACCAAATATATTTAGTTTATTAATTTTCTCGGCAGTTAGCTGATAAATATATAGCATTAGATTATTTGGATTATTTCTTGGTTCTTCACCAATAATGCTTGTTTCATGAGCACCCATTGGATTAAAATAACGTAAGATGACAATAGAAATATCATTTTTTGAAGTATAATAATCTTTCATAATTTCCTAAATAAATAATTTTGTCCTACCATAAGGATTTATGGGAGATAAAAAATGATCCTCTTTAAAAGGAACATTAGAATTAGAACTGTAAACAGTTGCAGAAGAGCTAAATACTAAACATTTGATTTTATATTTATCCATAACCTTTAAAAGATTTATAATTCCTTGAATATTATTCTCATAATACAATGATGGATTTATTATTGATTCGCTTACAGCCTTCAAATCAGCAAAATGCACTACGACATCTATTTTTTCTAATTCAAACATTTCATCAAGATTGTTATAATTCAAAATATCCGTTTTATAGAATGTAATTTTATTAGATTTATTTAATAATTTAATCCGGGCTATAGTTTCGATTTTACTGTTTGATAGGTTATCTAAAATAACTACTCTATAATCCCTATTTAATAATTTTACACATATATGGCTTCCTATATAGTCCATACCACCTGTAACTAAAATTGTCATATAATCACTCACAGTATATATATATATATATATATATATTTCTAATTATTTATGAATTGCTATAAAATATATCTTGATTATAACAAATCTTTAATTTCCTCATATATATGTTCTGCTCTAAATTGAGGGTGAAAATTATTACAAGCATAATCTCGATTATTATTTTTAATTTCTATATTATTATCACTTTCGTTCATTCTTATAAGAAATTTTTCATAATATGAAGGGTCTAATAAATTTGTTATATATCCAAAATTTATGGCATTATAAAGATCTACTAAACCACCAACCTTAAGGGTCACGATAATTAACCCTGCAGCCATTGCTTCTAAAACGCAAATAGTTAAACCTTCATGATATGTTGGAAATAACATAAGATCAGAACTCCAATAAATCTCTTCCTTCTTTTTACCTGTAATATAACCAGTAAAGAATACATTTTTAATATCTCTAATAAAACATAATTTCTTTGCCTTTTCTAATGCACTACCTTCTCCGGCAACTATAAATTTTGCTTCTTAATTATATTTCTGATATTCCTCAAATGCCACTATGGCTATTAAAAAACCTTTATTTTCATAATTATCATCATATCTTCCAGGTCCATACGAACAGGACATTTTTAGATCAAGCTCTTTTTTATAATAATTTTCTCGGCTAAAACCTGTTGGTACAGCTCCAACTATAATTACTCTTCCTTTTTTCTGGCTAATTCTACCTGCAAGTTCTACTGGATCAAGTGACCTGGTAGCTCCTGTTATGATAACTGCATCAACACTATACCCTCTTGTAGGATCTGAAATTGTATTTTCTATGACTTCAGTATTACGAACAAAAGAATATTTAGCTCCATTTTTTTGATAATTCAACAAGATGGGAATCAAGATCTATACCAATAGGAATAACTCCTAAAGCATCAAGGAGTTGACAAGTTATTTGCCTAATTTAACCTAATCCTATAACAACACAATTCTCTCCAACTTTCAAGTCAACTTGTCTAATACCCTGAATAGCTATTGAGCTAATAGTTGTAAAAGGCGCATATTTAGGTAAAAAATTATCTGGAATCTTAACACATAAATTATTAGAAGCTCTTACTATTTCAGCATGAACTAACCCTTCTCCTCCACAAGCTACAATATTATCAAGGGAATACCCTTTTACTTGAGAGCCAATTTCAATTATTTCTCCAACATAGCTATAGCCCAAAGGAGAAGGTGCTTCTAATTTATACACAACCGTTTCATAAGTTTTTATGAGACCTTCCGATTTTGCCATTTTTATTACAGCATTAAATTCTTTCTGTCGAGACCTTGCTTTAGCAATATAACCTTTGCGGGCATCAATTACAGTTTTAGATTCAGTTCCTGGACTAATTGCAGAATATAAATTTTTTACCAAAATCTCATTATCTCCTATCGTCAGACAAGGAACATCAATCAATGCCATTTTACCGGCTTTTAATTCTTGGGTAACTTGTTTCATTCAAGCAGTCCCTTATATATATTTTCAATCCTTATCACTACATTACTTGCATAATACTTATGTGCTTCGGAATAATTATATAAAGACATTTTATTTATTAGATCCTTATTGTTGACTAATCTAACAATTGTTTCTGCAAGAACAGTACTGTTTGCAATTGGAACAAAATAACCATTTATTCCTTCTTTAATTATATCTTGTAACCCTCCAACAGGAGTAACAATTACAGGTAAACCAAATGCCATTGCTTCTAAAACAGAGATTGGCATTCCCTCAGTATAAGATGGTAAAATATAAATATCTGAATCTTGATAAGATTTAGCTTTAGCTTCTCCAGTTACATAACCTAATATCTCTATGTATTTTTTACTTTTTACTCTGGATAATACTTCTTTTTCTGCTCTTCCTTTTCCCGCTATTAATAAACGAATTGAATATCCTTTCTGTGTTATCAACTCGCAAGCATCTATTATGTCAAATATTCCTTTTTCTTTTTCAAGACGTGCTAAGAATAGGAGAGTAATCTTATCAGAACACCTTATTAATCTTTTATTTATGTCAAAACCTTTCAACAGATTATCGTCCACCAAAGTTGTTTCAATGTAAATCTTTTTTTTATATCCCAAAGATTTTAATGTGTGTTGAGACCTTTTTGATAAAGTAATTAATGCATCTGTATAATGTAGATATAATTTCAATAACCACTTATACTTATCTTGCATAAGTTTTTCATTCTCACTGGACCATCCATGGAAAAAAACTATACATTTTTTACCTAGAATTTTTGCATAAAAAGTAAATAGTAAATCTCTCAATACTGATTTAACGCTTAAAGATGTATTAATATGTACTATTTGAATTTGTCTTACAATTACATTAATGAAATATGATAGGTAATCTTTTATTAATCTTATACCCTCCGAAAATGAACTTCCCCTATAAGGCCATTCTCTTGATCCTCTATATTGATAATATACAGAAATTGAAAAATAGTCCTTTAATACCTTACAGTAATTTGTTACCCCTCCGTTAGCTGTTTCAGCTGGTGACAAAATCAATACTTTAAAACTTTTATTCAATATTTATAATAATCCCTTATAATAAAGATTTAAGGCAGTTTCTAACCTTAAATAATAAGATTCTTTGGTATTAAAATCCCCTTCT
>ERZ795047.5620-NODE-5620-length-10053-cov-4.764753_pt1 | contig 10053 bp, 5 predicted proteins | sample MGYA00375131_ERZ795047 | MGnify/ENA primary metagenome ERZ795047 (study PRJEB30176, sample SAMN05720228) | activated sludge metagenome | isolation source: Anaerobic digester | place: Japan | collected 2015-05-20 ... | reverse complement strand
CGACCCACCAATGGGATCTTGGCCAAGCTAGTCTCCCAGTTACCCTTGTAGGTCTTGCATATTGGCATGATAGCTACTCCCTACAAGCCCCATGCTTTAGCTATGGGGTGGTTGACCTGCATCACTTATATATTTGAAATATGCGAGAACATCTGGCATTGTCAAATCTGGATTATCTATGTATTCATTTAACTTATTAAATACAATATCTCCCATAGCAACTGGTTTAGCATAATTTTCATAATAAAATGTAATTATATTTCTCAAATAATCATTACTTTTAAGCATATAATCAAATAAATCATTAACATTGTTTATTAAATATATATAATCTGATAAATTATTTTTGTTTATTGCAAATGAATTACCATTTTCTTTTATATTAGCATATGTAATATATGGGTGATATTCATCTAAGAATCTATTAATTGTATTATGTTTATCATCAATATAACTTCTAATCATATTTATATCATTTGCAATATTAAAATTGAATACAAATGAACATGATAGCTTTTTATATAATAATATAATATTAAAGTATAATCTTTCATAGCTTATGTTTGTTCTTTTATCCAACATTATACCTCTACTGTTCATATAGTGCTCAATATAATCTACATATTCTCCAGCTATCTTAAATAGTTTATTAGTAGCTTCACTATTAGATATAAAATCTTCAATTCTCAACTTATTACTAATGAAATTTGCTATACTTTCAATACTAATTTTATTATTTTTACCTACAAATGTGCATTTAGCATTACTTTCAAGTATATCACTCTGATTGTTGCATGCAATTTTAATAATTATATCTGTATAATTGATAGAACGTAAAAGTTGATTCCACGATGATCTAGTTATATCTGCTACATTTGTCAAAACTAAATTATGCTCAATTGAACGACGTGAAGATCTATTAACTAAGAAAACATCTATTAATGAAATATTATTATATCTATCAATCATCTTGCCACAAATGGCATTTAATGTCTTTCTATATTTATCAGCAACAACATCACATAAATCTACAATATTGCTAATATCATCTGGATTGTGTATGTTCATCATTGGATCTTCAACAATCTTAACTCTAAGTTCTTTAAGTAATTCTTTCTTAAATGTTTTGATAAAGTCATGCACAGTATATAACATATAATCCCTCCACTCAATAATAATATGCTGGAGGTGTTGTTGCACCTCCAGCATTATATAAGAATAATAAATATGAAGCTTTTATGCAGATGGATCTATTCCCATAGCTATTAGTATTGCATCTAACATTTGACCAGCACCACTTCTTGATAGTTCTTTTGGATCTACATCTGCACTTCCTTTAGAATATATATCTGATAATACCTTCCTTTTGGCATCTGGATTGTCTCCACTTACTGCCATCAAGTCTCTTAATACAGTATGTGCATCATATGCCAATATACACCAAGTATCAAGCTCACCAAGTCTCTGGCCACCTGCTCTTGATTTGCCTCTTGTTGGTTCAAGAGTAGTTTTAATATATGGACCAACATTTCTAGCATGCTCTTTTAATTCAGATATATGTTCCAACTTCTGTATGTACATTACTCCCCAAGCTACTTCTTTCTTGGTTACACACTTTGAATCAATCTCTGGCAATCTCATACGTTCCATAAGTTTAATGTTTAGGAACTTTGCTGCTTCTTCTATCTGATCTGCAGATGGTGAATTAAATGGTGCTGCAATAAATCTTATACCATTCTTAGCTAAACTATCTATAGCTTTTTTGAAATTATCATTTGAGAATGATCTCAATGATTTGGCTATTGATGCTGAATAATACTTGTCTTCTGTGGCATCAAGTATTTCATATAACTTAATTAAGAACTCTTCTATATCATTTCTTGACTTATTGCTACTTATCATATCTTTTAATTTATTAGTTGCTTGATACAGAACATTACCTAAAGAGAGTTCATATAATTGTCCCAGATTCATTCTAGATATAACAGATAGAGCATTTATAATAATATCCATTTTCTCTTTAGTCTCTACTGTCTCAGGCATTAGATTGTCTGGAACAATATGAGTTATTACACCTTTTGCACTATGTCTATTAGTAACCTTATCACCTAATGATGCAGACATCTTTCTTAATAGTTTGATAATGATTTTGGTATTTGTAAGTTTCTTGCCAGATTCAGTATATGCTCCAGCATTTGCTATAACTTTTGTTTTATCAAATAGAGGAGGAAGTCCAATCTTCTTAAGCTGTTGATTAGTCTTCTTATAATAACTATCTATTTGATCTATGATTGGTTTGACATGCCCAACATCAATTGGATATACTTCAATATCTACAACAGTTACATCAGTTGGTGCTGTTACAGAATACTCTTCACCAAGTTCTATTTCACCAACTATGTTCTTTCTAATTGAAACTATTGTTTCTCCTGTTGAAAAGGATTGTCCAATCTGAGGAAAGACATTAATGTTATCATTAACGTTAAGATTAATGTCTATTGTATCATAATGTAAGCTTGTCAATTTCTTTGCAAAACTTTCACTGACAACAATACCATCTTCATAGTTATATCCAAGATAACTTAAGAAGCATGCTTTAGCATTTAGACCTTGTGCCATTGTTGGTTTAATAAACTGATTGACAGTAAGTATCTGAAACTTCTTAACTTTTTGACCAACCTTAACTGTTGGTTCAGTTGGTTTAATAAACTGATTGACAGTAAGTATCTGAAACTTCTTAACTTTTTGACCAACCTTAACTGTTGGTTCATATGTAATAGCTGCATCCATACCAGAGCCAGATTTCAATGCTTGTGGACGTATATCAACAACTTGATATTTACCATTATTAAGTTTAACAACAATGACATTTTCATCTATATATTCAACAACACCATCATTATCAGCTTTCTTAGTAAATGTACTTGACAATAATGGTGCAACTTTGGATTCAATACCTGTAGCTACAAGTGGAACTTCTGTTTGTTCTAATGGTAGAGCTTGTCTATTCTGGTTAGATGAAAGTATAACTCTTCCTTGGTCATCTTTCTCAACAAATGGTGTAAATGATGCTGAAGGACCAAGTATATATTTATCATTCTTATTTGGATTCATTGGCACAAAAGATGCAAGATTTCTATCATATAGATGTCCAGATGTCAATTGCAGTTTAGTACCAGGATCACCTTCTGGAGTATCAACTGGATCTATATTACCAAAGTGATCCATTCTCAATGCTCTGTCTTTTGGTTGGACTGCTTCCTTATTGGGCAATCCACCAGGTCCAACTATCTTAACTGTGGTATATGCTGTCAATTCCTCAAGTGGATTTTGTTGTTCAAGTAATTGCAAAACACCATTTTCTCTAAAGAAATTGATAACAAATGCTTTGTCTGAAGTAAGTTGTTTGGTTGGACTATATATACGTTGTTGCCTATATGCTGCAACTGCTGTATGAACTCCTTTTTCAATAGCAGTAGTAATAATGTCCATAGTCCTAAGATATAATTGATTAATAGATAGTTTATCTTCAGTTACACGTGATGCTGCTTTTTCAGCACAATATATACAAATATCAAAAAGTTTTGTTGGCAGATTATGTGCAACTAAGATATCCATAGTTTGAACATCTATTATATACTTCTGGATTTGAGAGAATATATATTCTGACTTTGGTTCTTTTGTAAATGCTTTAAGTGCTTCAATTGCCTCATGTTTGGTATTTATATTGTTTGGCTTATATGCTTTGAACATCAATGTTAATCCATTTAAGATGCAACGTTCTATATCTCCACTCTTCTCTTTTACAATAAGATATTTTCCATCAGCCATTGGCAATTTGACTGTGTCTGCTTGCCTTGGCTTTTTATCAGTTATCATATATTGAAATTTAAAATGTTGCAGAACACCTTCAACTGTAATCAAATATGATAATAATAAAGCCAAAGGTATCTTATATCCACCTATATAACATTTAATATCTTCTCTTCTATTGAATATACCATGATGAAACTGTATACTTGAATAATTGCTTCTAAATTGACATATACCTGGTTTGATTATAAAGATTGGCACTGTTGACATAATAGTTGGAAAGTACCATTTTAATCCACCAGATACAACATATCTATCTTCAGTTAGCTTTGGAATTAAGAATTTAAGTGTTGCTGTTTCTCCATTGTCTTTTACACATTGAATATTGATATATTCCAATTGAGTTTTATTAATCTCTGTGTCTGGAGACTTCCAATCAGAAAAGTATATCTTTTTAATAGTGAAACCAATCTCACCTAATGGTATTCTTGCTGCTTCTTTAATATCTTTAATTAACTTAGCTTTGTAATCCATTCTACGTACAATTGGATGTGCAAAGTTGTTTCCTATTGCATATTTCTCAACTTCTCCTTTATGAATATTATCCACAGGTACAGTTGTTGTTAGTTTTAGATCTTCTGCTACTTCCTCCTGTTTATGTACATCTTTGGCAACATCTGGCATGATTAAAGATATTCTTGGGTCTTCACTTGGAGTAAGTGCTGCCTGAACTATATTGGTTTGTGCTGAAACATCACTTGTATTATATGCTTGTGTTGCTACTTTGGTAATAGTATCATCTGATTTTATGTACATTGCTACTCTGTTTTTAAGCACACTATAACTGAGATTCAAACTCCCAAGAGTATTAAGTGTATTTTTAACCAATTCATCTGCCATCTTATCAACTTCTGATGCTGAGACAGATATATCTATTTCTTCTTCCTGTTTAACTGGTTTCTTCTTAACTGGCTTACTTGCTTTCTTTTCTGGTTTCTCTTTTGTTATTGGTTCTGGTTCAACTTTAGTAACTTTCTTTTCTGGTTTCTCTTTTGATGGTTTAGAAACTGTTGGTTTTACAACAGGTTCTGGTTCTGGTTTCTTTGTTACTGTAACTGGTGCTGTGATAATTACTGGTTCTGGCTCTATTTCTAATTCTGGTTCTTCCTCAGCAATCTCCTCATCAGTGACAAGTTCTGTTCTGGATTTAACAGCTTGTTTGATATATCTCATGAATATATTATATTTATTCTTTTCTCCAAGACTTCTATCATATATTAATCTTACATACTTATCAGGATTCATTACAACCATAAATATTTTTTCAAAATCAAGATCATATGTTCCTTTCATAAGACGTCTGGAGAATAGATATGCATACATTTCTCTTTCTCTCAGCTTAGTAGGCAGAATGTTTGGATCTACAATATATAATAATATCTTATGTTCATTTATATCTTTTACTTCTTCTATACATGATTTAATAAAATTTGCTCCTACATCAACAAACCTTATATAACTTAACTTTGTATGCAAATAGTCTACATATGGAGTTATATCATAATAAAAACTTTTATTTTCAAATAGTTTAACATTGAAATATAATGTAATCCTATCTCCATAATTAGACTTAACCTTTTTGATATCTGTTTTTAATATCTTATTATAAGTTCTTTTAACTTTAGGAGTATATGCATATAATAAACGCCTCATCAATGGTAAGTTCTGAACATATGTTGATGCTATATCTCCATGTTCAAGTAATAGAAATACACTATATCCTCTTATTGGTATATATAGTTTAGTATCTTTTGTAGTAAAAAGTCTAAACTTATCAACATGTCTAACCTCTTCTAATTGTAACATATCTTCAAGCAATACATCTTCAGCTAAAAGTGTCTCCATTTGATTAATACTCTCCTTACAATGATATCAAATTGTCTAAATCAGATTCTATATGAGTATCATCACCATATAATATATTATAATGTAATGCATTTGATATATTCTCAAACTGTGCCCCACGTTTCCAGTTTTCAAGCAATGCAACTTGTTTCAAACTTACTCTGAGTGGTTCTCTTTTCATTCCTGATAATCTCCATGGTAATGCTGGATTGGTTGGATCTCTTTGCAACTGAGAACACAATACTTCAACTTGCCACATTTCAGATATTGCACCAGCAGCATTATATATATTAAATATGGCTAATACCAGATCTTCATTTCTAAGTTTCTTATTATTTAATGTTTTCTCAAGTCTTGCAGATGCACCAGTAAATGATGTAGTTGCATTCTTAAGTGATCCAACAATCATATCCTTATCAAAATAAACAATGTATTTATCTTCATCTTCATCATATGTCATAGCATCTATAGTTGGAAGAATAACAGTAAATAAGTAATCCAAATTAAGATCAACAGTTATATCTTTACTTTTAATTGTAAATGCATTAACAAGATATTCATTAGCATCACTACCAAATATAGAATCACCATCAAACTCAATCTGTAAATCAGTTAAAGCTATAATATCAGTAGCATCTTGTTTAACAAGTTTAACCAGATCAGCATCCTCATCTATAAATCTTTTAATTTCTGCTAGTCCACCTTTATGCATTGTAGAAAGAGTCAACTGCGTTCCACGTTCACCAAGTGTTTGTGCTACCAATATTCCAACATTAGTAGATCCTGCTAATTCTTTTATAGCTTTTTCACCAATACATTTACTGCAGAGTTTTAATGATGTGCAGTAAAGTGGGCTATATACTTCTATTTGTTTATCCATAATGTCATTATAATCAGTTATTTCTTTTCCATTGGATAGATATCTGCCCACAAATGCCTTTGCTAGATTTTTATCATCTATAGTTAAAGTAAGAAAACGTTTGGTTCCACATGATTTTAAATCTGGATCAAATTTAACTGAAGACAGTGCATATACATATTGTCTTTGTAAATATCCAGATATACTTGTATTCTGACTTCTATCTATAATGCCTTTTCTTGCACCTATTGCACCCAAGAAGTATTCATCTGGGGTCATACCATCATTGACTGCACTTTTGACTGGTGTCTCAATTATTTTGCCTTCTGGATCTTCAACATATCCTTTGGCAACTACCATGTTTTGTAATTGAGACTTATTACCTCTTGCTCCAGATACAAGCATATCTGCAATAATAGATTCAGCATCTTTCATACGTTTTAACACTTCATCTGTAATCTTTTCCAGTTCTTCAACAGCATTTGGCTTTGTGAATGCTTCTTCTTTCTTTGCTCTCAAATCATCTGGTAATTTAAAATCTAATGGTGTCATATGTCCACCTATTATAGTTGGTACTATTATACTAATCTTAGTTAATTCATCTATAATGTCCATAGTCTTTTTGTCACCATATTGTTTGTATATCTCTTGCAATATACTATTAATATTCTTTTTAGTTATAACTTCTTCTATATCTTTTCCAATTATGTTGGATAGTATTGCTCTACCAACACTTGTTATCTTATTGCCAACTTTGACACGTGTTTGTGGATCACCTGTGGATATAAGTATATTCTTAAGTCTGTCAATATCATTACTTGCTATAACTAATTTACTATTATTATGTGGTTGAGATAGATAATATAGACCAAGTATCAAATCATTTTGTAATATTAGATTAAGTTCTCCATTTGGAGCTATTAGAGTTTTACCAACCATCATCTTTTCTTTTGCTTCTTTTTGTGCAGCTTCAGTAATTGGTAAATAGATTGCCATCTGATCTCCATCAAAATCTGCTCCAAATCCCTTAGTCACTGTTGGATGAATGTGAAGAGAACTATCTTCAACAATAATTGGTTTGAATGCTCTGACATTGAGTTTATGTAATGATGGATCTCTTTTGGCTAATACAACCTTCTCATTTGCTATCCTTTCAGTAATTACTCTTATCAATTTATCTATATCTGGATCTATCTTATTACCATTTGCCAGATCTGTGAGCAATCTATTTATATTCATCATAGTTGGTTGTACATTCTTTGATTTAAATTGATCTGCATATACATGCATTGCATAATACACTATAAATGGTTTGAATATAGCTACTGCCATAGTATAAGGAATACCAATTTCATCTGGTTTAATTTTTGGATCACCAACTATGACTGCTCTACCAGAAAAGTCAAGTGTTTTACCTAGTAATGATTGTCTTACAAGTCCACCTTTACCTTTAATTCTATTTCTTAATTCTTTAAATACATTGTACAATTTAACTTGTATATCATTCAATGCACGTCTATAAGTGGGTCCAGTTTCTGATGGAATAGTTAAAATCAATTTAGATGCATTAATAACATCAACATATCTATCTGTAATTGGAGTAGTCTGTATTCTATGTTCTTTGATTATGATTGGTCTATATGCTGGTGGTGCTACTATAAACTTATCTACAAATGCTATATCTTTATGTCTTAGTATATATGATAATAACTTCTTGGCAGATTCTGTTAATGTCTTCATGCTGTATAATGCTTTTATTGCAGTTTGTATATTTTGAACAAAATAATCTATACCCCAATTACCAGTATTGTTATTCAATACCTCAGATGTATCAGGATCAATTGATATTGATCCTTCAAATAGTTTTATCAAAGCTGAGCATCTTCTTACTGCAATCTCATATAGCAATGGATGCAGTACAGTACAGTGCAAATCTATATATGCATATGTTGTTCTCCATAATCTGGATCCCTGCTGACCAAATATCTTTGTACTATATAGTCCATCATCAGTGAACTTGCCAGATATCATAAGCTGTGGTGTTGTTATCTCTTTTAATTCATTATCCTCTATAAACTTATTTATATTAAGTAGCATCCTTGCTTTTCTCCTCTTTAGCTTTATCAATAGTATCTTGTATATCTTTTAGCATATCATCCAATTCTACAAAAGCATTATTAAGATTATTTATAAGTTCAGTAGTTGCTTTGGGTTGATATGGTTTAATCTTTCTTATTGTCCATGATGTTGGTTTGCTTAAAGATAAAGAATATTTGTGAAATGTTTTCTCTATAGCTACTGCTATAAATGAATATACTGCAGATGTCAGATCTTCCCTCTTGAGATTGTTCTCTTTATTTATTAATAAATTGTAGAATCTATCAACATAATCATTAATCTTCTGATAATAACTCTCATCAATATCAAATCCATGCTTCTTAAGAAAATCATCTAAATATGTATTATCACCTTTACTGACAATAGCCAATAATTTAACAATAGCAGTACTCATAATAAATCCTCCAATCTATTCTTCTATAGATATGTCTGCCTCTTCCAATTGTGATACCACATTTTCTATCAGAACATCATACATATTTGGAATCTCTTCAACAGAATCCATAATATATCCAAACTGATCTGCAAAGAATTGATCATTTAATGCTTCACATGAAACCATATCTTTAATATCTGTGTTATTTACAAACGTTTCAATTATATTTAATATATCTACAAGATTTAATTTATTACTCTCATCTACTAATGAAATAGTTCTTATTTTACTAAATGGCAGAACTCCATTCATATTTGATGTACATACAGCAAATGAATCATCATATCTAACTTTTAAAGATCCAATAATCAATGTTATACTGCTTAAGAATGTATCTATTAATGGTGATCTAAATACTGTTATTATTGTATTGGTTGTTATTGGTTCATCTACCATAATAGCATCATATTCACATTCTCCACAATATGGAAAGATATAACCATACTCTTTATCATAACAACACACAACATCAGTTCCAAGTGATCTAAATAGATCTATTATTGGATTAATATCAAATGTATCCAACAATGGTTTATATAGTGATCTTTTCTGTATTTTTTTGGTCATAGACATTGGAAATGCTAACATTTATACAATCACCCCATAGGTGCAAGTTATCTCAAATGTTAATTAGCTAATAAGCCTTTTAAGCTCTTCTTTCTTTTGATTGACAATATCATCATACTTTGGTGTTACTAATGAGTATATATAATCTACATACTCATCTATAAAATCTTTCCATTCTATAGTATAAGCTGATCCACTTCTTGGATCAATATATCTGTTTCTATATAAATTCAATATACTCTTAGCAAATAACTTCCTAATGGTATTTTGTGTCTTATCAGATACATACTTATCAAATCTTTTATTCATAACTGATTTATATAAATGTTTTGTTAAACTATGTGGCAATGTTGGA
>ERZ795047.5618-NODE-5618-length-10057-cov-4.865127_pt1 | contig 10057 bp, 8 predicted proteins | sample MGYA00375131_ERZ795047 | MGnify/ENA primary metagenome ERZ795047 (study PRJEB30176, sample SAMN05720228) | activated sludge metagenome | isolation source: Anaerobic digester | place: Japan | collected 2015-05-20 ... | reverse complement strand
TGCCCCTTTTTTTATTTTTTACTTTGTTTTTCTTGCTTCGTAGTTATGCCAAGCAGTTGCTGCTTCTGGAGCCATTATTTCTAATTCTCCTAATATCTTTTCTCTTAATTCCAAGGCAGTAACTTCATTTTGCTCTTCATACATTTCTATTATTTTTTCACTAATTAAATTTGCTAATTCTTCTTGTTTTGTTTCGTCTAATTCTGCTTCGCGGCAAGCGCCTCTAACTGCCTTTTTAATCTTTTCGACATCAAATGGTTCCTCTTGGCCACTTTTTTTAATAACCGTTGTTACCATAAAAGTAAATTAAATTAATTTTTTTTCGACCTTTTTAAAATTTTGAAATTAAAGTTTCAATTTTTCTTTTAGATTACTGGATTTTAGAACTGAAGAGTTAAAAGTAGTGATTAATTGCTGTTTTTCTTTATGTCTTTCAAGCGCCAAATCAATTAGTTTTTGCAGGAGTTGAGGAAATTCAACTCCGCTCTTTTTAAATAAATGATGATAAAGAGTGCCGGGCAAGGGATTAATTTCATTAGCATATAATTTATTTTCTTCTTCGTCATATAAAAAGTCAATTCTTGAAATTCCAGTGCCGCCAAACATTATAAAAATTTCTTTTGCCAATTTTTGAATCTCTTCAGTTAATTTATTGGGAATTTCTGCGGGAATAACTATTTTTTGCCGGGCTTTTCCAGTTTGAGCGCCTCCACCTTTCAAGTATTTATCTTCAAAAGTAAAAAAGTCAACCTCATAAAGAGATTCTTGAACCAAAGAAACAAAGGGGTTTTTGAAATTTCCCAAAACTGCGCAAGTTAAATCTCTAACATTTTCAATTCCATTTTCCACTAGAACTTTTTCATCATAGTGAAGGGCAACTTCTATTGCTTCTTCTAATTCGTTTTGATTTTTCACTTTTTTTATTCCAATAGATGAACCAAGTCTTGCCGGTTTTACAAACAGAGGATAATTAAGTTTTGTTTCAATTTCTTTTAAAATTTTCTCTTTTTGAATATTCCACTCAAAATTGTAAAAATAGACAAAATTTACTGTCGGAATCTGGTTTGCCTGATAAATTAATTTTGTAAAGACTTTGTCTTTCGCCAGGGCGCAAGACGAAACATCGCAACCAATATAAGGAACGTTAAAAGTCTCCCATAATCCTTGGATAGTACCGTCTTCGCCATATTGACCATGAAAAGCCGGAAAAGCAATTTCAATAACAACTTTTTTCCCAAAAATCCCCTTTTGTTTTAAAACGATTTTTTCTTTGGAATTTTCTAAATCTAAATAATAGCGATGCCAATTTTTAAAATCCCAGATATCAGTTTGGAAAAAAGACAAATTGCCCAATTTTTCATTAATATACCAAGTGCCGTCTTTGGCGAAATAAACAGGAATAACAGGATATTCCAATCCTTTTAAACCGCTGATAATTAATTCAGCCGTAATAATAGAAATATCGTGTTCAGGGCTTCGACTGCCAAAGAAAACCCCAATTGTTGCTTTTTTACGATTCATATTTTATTTTACCAAAACAAATTTCAAAAAGAAAATGTTATTGGCAGTTAATTTTACAGGTAGTTGTCTGGCCAATCATTTTGAAACAGAACTACATCATTATTTCTGATTATCTTGTTAATATTTTCTTCTAATTCAAAAGGAGTATTATACACAATGATTTTTTCTGGATTAAAATTATTTTCTTTTAAGCCTTCAATGATAAAATCCGTCACGCTGTTTTTGATTAAAATTACCATATCTGCCACTGGTGCCAATAATTTTCCAATTTCTTTATGAATCTCATTACTGCGGCTGCCAGTTTCCACCAGGCCCGGAGTAACATATATCTTTCTTTTGTTTTTAAAGCGGGATAGAACTTTAATCGCCTCTCTAGCGCCATTGGGATTGCCATTATAACTATCATCAATAATTAAAGTATTGCCGTGAAAAATTGGTTGGAGGCGATGTTCAACTGGTTTTAATAAACTTAAACCTATTTTTATTTCTGTTTCATCTAAATTGAGATATTTTGCAATTAAAATCGCGCCAATAGTCATCGCAACCGCATATTCACCCAAAAAAGGAATTTCAAATTGATAAGTTTTACCTTCTAATTCCAAAACAAAAGTTTGTTTTAAGGTGTTTTCGTTAAAAGTTATTTCTTTAATTTTATAATTTAAAAATTCTTCATTTTCTTTGCCAAAGAAGATTACCTTTTTATTGTCAACATATTTTTTGTAGTTTTTTATAATATAATCGTTGTCTGCATTTAGAACAACTAAAGCGTTCTCCTTTGAATATTTTACAATCTCAAATTTGGTGTTAATTGTATTTTCAATGGTTTTAAATCTTTCTAAATGGCTTTCATTTATGCCGGTTAAAACCGCTACTTCCGGTGGCGCTATTTGACAAAGGGTTTTTATATCCCCCTTTTGCCAAGCGCTCATTTCGGCAACAAAAATTTCCGTCTCTGAATTTAAATTTTTCAAAATCAGGCGGCTGATTCCCAGCGGAGTGTTTTTATTTTCCGGAGTATAAACTACTTTATATTTTACTCCCAAAATAGTAGCCAAAATTTCCTTAAAAGAAGTTTTTCCATAACTACCAGTAATACCAATTATTTTCAGATTTTTTAATTTTCTAATTTTTTGTCGCGCCTCTAAAATATTTAGTTTTTTGATTAAAATATCAAAAGGAAGAAGAATTATCACACTTAAACCAACAATAAAGGGAAAACATAAGGCAAGGATAAAACTGACGAGAATTCCGAGGGTAACAGAAAACTTCTTTAAAAATAGTGCTCCAGACAAAAGAATTATTGCTAATGAAACCAAGATAATAACTTTCATTTTCAAGGTTAAAACGAGTTTTTGCCGTGGTTTTTCTAAAACAAAAACCTTTTTAAAATAAACCCGATAAAATCTTTTCAACTGGTAGTTTTCTAACTGAAGAAAGTATAAGGGATAAAAAAATAGGATTTTTATGAGCTTAGACATTATCAAATTATTTTTATTTTAACCAAGAATATTTTTTAAAATAAAATTGAATTCAGATGAATTGTCTAAAAAACAAAAATGGCCTCCTTTTATTTCGTAAAATATAGAATTTTTGATTAATTGATGCATTTTCTTTCCCCATTCTAAAGGAGTAGTTTTATCGCTTTTCCCCCAAATAATAATTGTTTCAACGGAAATCTTTTTCATTTCTTCTGTCAAATCTTCTTTAACAATATTGGCATAAGTTTTTTTAAGTTCAAGATTAGAAAGATAATCCTCGGTGCCAATTTTTTTATAAACTTTAATTTTCAAAGAGGAAAGGACTGGAAGTTTAAAGAGAGGTTTAAAAATCTTGGCAAAAATTTTAATCAAAGTATTTTTTAAGCCCTTTCTAACAAAACCTGCGCTGTCTATTAAAACCAATTTTTTAATCAATTGCGGGAAATTACTAGCGAGTTTAATGGCTACTCTTCCTCCAAATGAATGAGCTAAAACAATAGTCTCTTCTTTAATTTCTTTTTCAATGAATTCTTTTACCAGTAGCGAATAGTTTTCCAACACTAAAGGTGTTTTTGGCGCTGGCGATTCGCCAAAACCAGGAAAATCGATTAGATAGACATCGAAATTTTCTTTAGTGAGAAATTCTACCAGCGAATCGAAAATAGAGGCAGAAACCCCCCAGCCATGAAGAAGCAAGACATTTCCTTTAGATTTTTCTAAAGATTTTTTGAAAGAAGTGTGGACCAGAAGCCCGTTTAAAATTAGTTCTTTTTCCATCTTTTCAATATTTTATCGCATTTTGCATTATATTTCAAAGGTTGATATAATAAAGAAGTAAAATAAATGAAAAAATCGTTTTTCAAAACAGTAGTTATAATAGTTGCTGTTTGGCTTGGTTTTGGCGCCCTTTTTTATTTTTGTCTCAGTTCTTATATTTTTTTAAATGAATTCAAACAGACAAAAAATAACCTTGCTATCTATCAAAAAATAAGCGAGGGCTATAAAAATTTAGCGGAAAAGAAAATCGAAGAAAATTTGGCTCTTCAACAAAAAATAGTCGAAGAAGAAACAAAAATCAGCAATTTCTCTTCGGACCTCGAGGGTTTAAAACAAAATGTTAATACGATTGTAAAATTAAGAAATTTAGACGAAGAACTATTAAAAAAATATTCCAAAGTTTATTTTTTAAACGATGTGCCAAAGACCCTGCTCCCGATTGACCCCCAATATGTAAACAATTCAAAGGAACAATATATCCACGGTAATGTTTTGCCATTTTTATATACTCTTTTAGAAGAAGCAAAAAAGAATCAAATCGATTTAAAAGTTAAATGGGGATATCGTTCTTTTTTTGAACAAGCAAATATTAAATCCAGTTCTTCTTTTTCTTATGGTTCTGGAGCAAATAAATTTGTTGCTGACCAAGGATATTCAGAACACCAATTAGGAACAACTATTGATTTTACTACCAGTGAATTCAATGGAAATTCTTCTTTATTTCATAAAACGAAAGCATATAAATGGCTTTTAGAAAATGCTTATAAATACGGTTTTATTTTATCTTATCCGGAAAATAACAAATATTATATTTTTGAACCTTGGCATTGGCGATTTGTTGGTATTAGATTAGCTACCAAACTTCATCAAGAAAATAAAAATTTTTACGATTTAGACCAACGCGAAATTGACGAATATCTAATTTCAATTTTCGACTGGTAAGGTTTACAAAGATATGGAAAATAAGCAACGGTTTTCTCTTCATCAATACGCAGATATTATAATTTTAACTCTAGCAGGAGGAATTTTATTTTTTGGCTGGCAAGCAGCAGAACATTATTTTACCGCTTTTTATAAAACCACTGGTCAATTAACTTTCGCCCTAAAAGCCCTTTCGCTTTTATATGGGGTAGTATTTTTAGGAAATATTGCGGCGCCGTTTATAAGTTCTAAAATTGGCTTAAAAAAATCATTAGTTTTGGGTTTTTTCTCTTATCCTCTTTTTATATTGGCTATTATTACGAGAAATGTTCTTTTTTTATATACGGCGGCTATTTGTTTGGGATTAGGGGCAGGATTAAAGGGTAATGTTGAAGTGGCATATATTGGAGCAGTTAGTCCTAAAGAAAAACGAGGAAGTTTTAATGGTTTTTATCGCGCTGGAGTAAGAATTGGGGCAACTTTGAGTTTGGTTTTTGGTTCGCTCTATTTGGCTCGGGGGTCTTTTGTAAATTTTTATTTCATTCTTACAATTATTGCTTTTTTAGGTTTTCTCATTCTTTTAATCTTTTTAAGAGAGCCAAAATCAAAATTTCAAGAGAGTTATTCAAGAAGTTTTATTGGTCAGTTGAAAGAAATTCTAAAATTTGTTTTTGATAGAAGAATCCTTTTACTTTTACCCAGCTCTATTGCCACTGGTTGGATTTTTGGATTAATTACTGCAAAAATTCCTCTTACTATTCAGAACCTTTATGGCGCTTCTTACATTGGCCTTCTTCTTATAATCTTTCAAATTACGAGAGTATTATTAACTCACCCAATGGGAGCAATTTCTGACAAAATAGGTCGTTTTAAAATGCTTTATCTGGAAATCTTGATAGGAATTGTTGGAGGGGTGTGTTTTCTCTTAAGCAAAAACATTTGGGTATTGGCAATTACCTTATGTGCTTTTGGGGTTGACTATGCAATTAAAGAAAGCAATGGAGCCGCTTTATCATTAGACCTTTTTGAAGAGCAGGTTCAAAAAGCCGGCGCTGCCTCAAGTCTTATTTCTACTTTAGGCGGTACGATTCCAAGTTTTCTTTTAAGCGCAATTAAAAGCGATAATTATTTAATTACCGTTGCTATTATTTTTTCTATTATTGGCCTTATTTGCGCGAAAATCTTGGAAACTACTCAAAAGAGAGCTTAAGATTATTATTTTCTGCCTAATTCTGTAAGTCGATTAGATAACTTCGTGCTCACTTCCTGGCTTCTTAAATTACTCCTATTACAATTAATAGATTCTTTTTTGATTTCATAAAATTATTTTCATTTGTTATTTTATTTTGTTTTTGTTGACCAGTTAAAATAGTATAAGATATCTTACAAAATAACCAAAGAAGAACGAATTTTATCAAAAGTATTTAGGAGATTGGCACGATCGAATTCTTTAACCATCCTTTCGGGATAATTATTAATATTGGTTGAGTGGATTAGATAGCGGAGAGCAATGCAGGGATTAGTTTCTATAAGCGCCCAAACTTGTTCTTCATAATAATTGCCAGCAGCGCCTTCGGTAATTTTTGCGAAAGAATATTCAATATTATTATCAACAAGATTTTCAACTTCAGTACTATCAGTAACAGGCAGAAAAAGGCTGGCTTGGCAATTTTCGGTCGTAGGAATAATTTCAACCGAGATTCCAGTATCAAAACTTGATAAATTAGTACCTGTAGCAAAACTCTCTGGAATAATAAATTTTACACCGCCAATTTCTTTACCAGGACCTAAAGCCTGATACTTATACGAAGTATCTATTTTATAATCAATCGGATAACGAATGGTGAAACCTACCACAGCATCTAAATAAGTGTTTAGTAAATTTCCTGAATCTTTAGCCAAAATTACACAACCGATATAATTTTTTTCTTCATTATTTTCCAAAACTAAAGCGCCATTGCCTTTATTCCAAAAAACAAACGACTCATCACTATTAGCATAGCGAGCGCCACTGGCAGAAATAGTTTGAGGTAATTCAAAACTCCGGCCATCACTTAAAACAAGCTTCACTTTTCCCCGAGGAATTGGCGGCTCGCCGGGTTCTACCGGCTTTGCTTCTCCTTCATAAAAGCTAGCTTCGATTGTTTTATTATCTTTACAAAGAAAAGTCACTTGAGCAATAAGATTTTCCCCTGGAGGGGGCTGATTGGATGGAACCAAATTCACCTGACTTTTATTATAGCTTAACCAAATACTTATTCCGCAAAGAATAATTATTGCCAGTAAAATCCAAATAAAATTTTTTTTCATTGATTTATATTTTTAATATTTATTTTTCACTTCTATTTTTTCACTTCTTATAATATGCCTTTAAACAAAATAAAGCAAAAAAGATATTCAAAAAAACAAATTAAATTTTATAAAAGAAAAATTTAAGGTAAATCATATTTCATTGTTTGAAAAGCATTTAATTAAGTGTATAATATTGAAATTGTGATATTAAAATAGAAATAGGGGTAATTTTAAATGAAAGATTTAATAATAAAATTTTTAAAACCTTATAGAAAACAGGTCGTTTTGGCTGTAGTTTTATTATTGGCTCAAGTAATGGCCAGTCTTTATTTGCCCAATCTCAACGCTAATATTATTAACAATGGGATGGCCAAGGGAGATATCAATTATATTATAAGAGCGGGCGCTTTTATGCTGGCAGTTACTCTAATATTAGTAGCTTGTGCCATTTCATCTTCTTATCTGGGTTCTAGAATATCAATGAGCGTAGGACGAGATATGAGGCAGGCTGTATTTTATAAAGTAGAAAGTTTTTCCCAGGCTGACCTTGATAAATTTGGCGTTCCTTCTCTTATCACCCGTAATACCAATGATGTACACCAAATTCAGATGCTGGTTCTTCTAGGATTAAATCTTATGGTTATGGCGCCCATTATGTGCTTGGGCGGGATTATAATGGCTTTGCGGCAGGACGTAGTGCTGTCTTCTTCTATCATTATTATTGCTCCTTTGATGGCGGTGGTAGTATGGCTTATCTTAATAAGGGCTATACCACTATTTCGTTCTATTCAGAGCAAAATAGATCGCGTGAACCAAATTATGCGGGAAAAACTGATGGGTGTCAGGGTTATAAGAGCCTTTGTGAAAAATAATTATGAAGCTCAACGTTTTGATAAAGCAAATCGTGACCTTACTGCTACCACCTTAAGAGTAAATCGAATTATTGCTTTGGCTATACCCTCTCTTCTTATTATTATGAATATGACTACCATTGCCATTATTTGGTTTGGAGGTCACAGAATAGAAAGTGGAGCAATGGCAATAGGTAATCTGACTGCTTTTTTAACTTACATTATGGAAATTATGATAGCAGTTACTTTGGCTATGAGTATGTTTCTTATGGTGCCTCGAGCTGAAGCCTCGGCTGAACGGTTACTAGAAGTATTAAATACTGAACCATCTATTAAAGATCCGACCAAACCTATAGTTTTACTTCCCAAAGCAGAATACAAAGTAAAGGGAAAGATAGAGTTTTGTAAGGTGGATTTTAGATATCCTGATGCAGAAGAACCGGTTCTTAAAAATCTTTCTTTCACGGCGATGCCAGGAAAAACTACTGCTATTATAGGAAGTACTGGCTGTGGTAAGAGCACCTTAATAGCTTTAATCCCCCGTTTTTATGACGTAACTAGCGGGAGTATAAAAATAGATGGCATAGATATTCGTAATATTCTTTTGCAAGATTTAAGAGACAGAATAGGATTGGTATCACAAAAGGCTTTTCTTTTTAGCGGAACAATAGCCGATAATTTGCGATTTGGAAAAGAAGATGCGACTGAAGAAGAACTCTGGCATGCTTTAGAAGTAGCCCAGGCTAAAAATTTTGTTATGGCACTACCTGATAAATTATATGCTCCTGTAGAACAAGGAGGAGTTAATTTTTCAGGCGGGCAACGACAACGGCTGGCAATTGCCCGGGCTATAGTTAAAAAGCCGGAGATATACTTATTTGATGATAGTTTTTCTGCCCTTGACTTCAAAACTGATAGTCAATTAAGACAAGCACTTAAAAAAGAAACTGTTCATAATACCGTAATTATTGTGGCTCAGCGCGTAGGTACTATTCTAAATGCCGACCAGATTATTGCTCTAAATGATGATGGCACCATCGCCGGCATTGGTAATCATAATCAATTAATGAAAACTTGCGAAGTATATCGTGACATAGTGCATTCGCAACTTTCTAATGAGAAAATAATCTATGAGTAATGATAATCATCAAAATAATAAACCAAATGTTCAAGCACAAAGGCGACATGGCGGATTTGGCGGTGGGACGCGAGCGGCGATGAGGTCAGTGGAAAAAGCCAAAGACTTTAAGGGAACTCTTAAACGTCTTATTATTTATCTTAAACCTCAGGCAATTCCCCTTATTTTAGTGGTGATTTTTACCATTTTAAGTGTGGTATTTACTGTTCTGGCACCAAGAATAATTGGTGAGGCTACCAATAAACTATTTGAAGGAGTAATGAGCAAGCAATTACCAGCGGGAATGACTAAAGAGCAAGCCATAGCAGAATTAAAGGCAAAGGGGCAGAACCAATTAGCTGAGATGATGACGGCAATGGATGTTATTCCTGGTAAAGGAATAGATTTCAAAGTGCTGGGGTATATTCTGATTACTCTTTTAGGAGTGTACCTTTTAGGGGCTTTCTTTCAATGGTTACAGCAATACACAATGGCTGGGATAGCCCAAAATACTGTTTACCGGTTACGACGACAAGTGGATAACAAACTTGCTAAATTACCTTTAAAATACTATGACACCCATTCTCACGGTGATATTTTAAGCAGAGTAACCAATGACGTAGATAATATTTCTCATACCCTCCAGCAGAGTATTACTCAACTGGTTCATGCAATTGCATTAGTGGTAGGAATTCTGGTAATGATGTTTTCTATAAGCTCGCTTCTCAGTTGGATATCTCTAATGATTATTCCATTATCTCTTCTCATTACCAGATTAGTTATTAGTCGTTCTCAAAAATACTTTGTTGCTCAATGGGACAGCACTGGTACTTTAAATGGTCAGATAGAAGAGACATTTACCGGCCATAATATTATTGAAGCATTTAACCAACAAGATAAAGTAAAACAACTTTTTGATAAAGAGAACCAACGAGTTTATGAATCAAGTTTTAAAGCACAATTTATCTCCAGTCTTATTCGTCCCTCGGTAAATTTTCTGAACAATGTGAACTATGTAGCAATATGTATTGTTGGTGGAATACGAGTGACAAAAGGTCTTATTACTCTCGGTGGAGTACAGGCTTTTATTCAATATTCAA
>ERZ795047.5616-NODE-5616-length-10058-cov-3.752874_pt1 | contig 10058 bp, 9 predicted proteins | sample MGYA00375131_ERZ795047 | MGnify/ENA primary metagenome ERZ795047 (study PRJEB30176, sample SAMN05720228) | activated sludge metagenome | isolation source: Anaerobic digester | place: Japan | collected 2015-05-20 ... | reverse complement strand
GGTATGCTTTGCGGAGTATATGGACCGAATCGTTGAGGGATATTCTCTGTATTGGCAAAGCGCCAAAACCGCTTCGCCCAATCAAAAGCCCGGTTCTCCCCAGGCGCATCTTTTCCATTAAAACAGTTTCTCTTTCTGACTCTTAAGATAGAAAAATACTTCAGACGCGCAGGGGAGATCAAAATTCAGAGCGAATCTGAGTTTTCTCCTCGAGGTGCTGTTTCAGGAAAAACTTTTTTAGACGAAGTCTCCCGGATAGTCATGCTCCCGAAAATCACACTTGCCTTAATTAAGCGGTATGGGGCAGATTTATCGAAGGCTTTGTTCTTATATGTATAATCCCCGAAACTGACAAAATTCCCATCAGGCATCCTCGCGCCCGAAAAGGCTGCGCTTACCTTGATAAGTACCGGTATATCGGATGGGATCTCGAGCACACTGGAGCCGAAAATGGTGTTTATTTCCAGCTTATCATTTCCCTTTGCCAATGGCATCGATGCATCTATACGGGAAGACCCGAAAATCACATTATATTCATGGCTCTCACCGGTGATCTTAAGATCACTGCTTTGGAAAACCGCAGAACTGCTTCCGCACCTTGTCCAGGCTCCCCCCAGAAGAACCTTTAATCCAAGATAGATCAGAATTAGAGCAAGGACAATACGGAATACAGGAATATGGATATTGAATACTATACGGATTATAATCGCGACACCGATAAGGATCAGTATCACACCCCAGAATATCCCAGAAAAAAGAAATCCCATTTTCAATTGTCTCCTCCACATAAAACTGTTGAAATATTCATATCCTGCAAACTTTTCCGATTGTTTCTAAAATCAATTATGCAGGTGCTTGCTGCAAGGCATTTATGATTTGTTCAGTTTTTTTCCGATACCCTTAATGCTCTGGAGGAATTAAGTACCGCAAGCAGCGCCATTCCCATGTCCGCAAAAACCGCTTCCCACATTCCTGCAAGACCCACTGCTCCGAAACCAATAAACATCACCTTTACTGACAAGGCAAAGATAATATTCTGCCACACAATGGCTCTTGTACGTTTTCCGGCCTCTATGGCCTGCGCGACTTTTGATGGATGATCTGTCATGAGTACAACATCCGCAGTCTCTATCGCAGCATCAGAACCCAGCGCTCCCATCGCTATTCCCACATCGGCCCGTGCAATAACCGGAGCATCATTTATCCCGTCACCCACAAACGCCACTTTTCCACGATGTGTCTTGCTGGACGATATCTCCTCAAAACGCAGCACTTTCTCCTCAGGAAGAAGCCCGGAATAAAACGAATCGAGGCTAAGCTCCTCTGCTACCTTTCCGGCAGAAGCCGTATTATCCCCTGTTAACATCGACACAGTCTGCACACCGGCTTTCCTCAGCATTTCCACAGCTTTGACAGAGTCTTCCTTGAGTTCATCACCTATAATTATGTATCCTGCATAGGTTCCATCAATTACCACATGTACAACTGTACCCTCCACATCACAGCAGTCATGCCTTATTCCCTCTCTGTGCAAAAGCGCATCATTACCTGCCATTATGGCATGGGTGGCAGTACGTACCTTCACCCCGAAACCGGATATCTCCTGATGGTCAAGCACCTCACCTGATATGGAATCCCGACTGCGACCTGCAGCCTCAATTATGGATCCGGCAATCGGATGACGGGAAAAAGTCTCTGCAATCGCCGCAAATTCAAGCACCTGCGATGGAGTATGCCCGTTACGGGCTACCGTTTGCTTTACTTTAAATATTCCTTTGGTAAGTGTACCGGTTTTGTCAAAAACCACAGTCTTTACATCAGCCAAAGCATCGATAAAAGTCGACCCTTTCACAAGTATTCCCCTTCTGGAAGCACCACCGATACCTCCGAAGTAACCAAGGGGGATCGAAATGACAAGCGCGCATGGACAGGAGATCACCAGAAGCACAAGAGCTCTGTAAATCCAGGTACTGAATGTCTGCCCCGCAATAAACAAAGGTGGTATAAACGCGATACACAGCGAGAGGAAGAAAACCACAGGAGTGTAATAACGCGCGAATCTGGTTATGAACTGCTCAGTACGGGTTTTCTTGGCATTGGCATTTTCGACCAGATCGAGAATTTTGGCAATCGATGAATCGGCGAAGGCTTTGGTTACTTTTATTGCAAGCAGCGCACTTACGTTGATCTCACCAGCCAGCACCACATCACCCGGTTTGACAGTTGATGGAACAGGTTCTCCTGTAAGAGCAGCAGTATTTACAAGCGATGATCCCTCAAGAACTTCCCCGTCCAGAGGAATTCTCTCCCCGGCTCTTACCAGAATTATCTCTCCAGGAAGCACTTTCTCGGGTGATACTCTTCTGGTACCATCCCCGCTTTTAAGCATCGCATACTCCGGTTTGACCTGAAGCAGTGCAGTGATAGATTTACGGGATCGGGAAACCGCCAGATTCTGCATAAACTCACCAATTTTGAAGAAAATCATCACCCCGACGGCTTCAGAAATAGCATGAATTCCAAAGGCCCCTGCTGTAGCAATTGTCATCAGCACATTTTCATCAAAAATGATTCCCTTGCTTATTGTACGCAAAGCACCCTTTAAGACATTGTAGCCGGCCAGAAAGTATGCACTCAGAGCTACAGCATACTCTATAAAACCCCAGGATCGCCTGTGAAAAGAGCCCTCAAAAAAAAGCAGGACTAAAAACAGCAGCATCGCTACAGAGATCGTGACAATCTCCCGCTTTGGATCAAATTCAGCTTTCGCAGGTGAAAGAGGTTCCGGAACAGATATATCGACTTCGGGTTCGATTTTCTTTATCTCACGACGTACCTTTTCTATATCGTCTGTATCTATATGCAGAGAAAGAGAAGCATAGTCTATAGAGACCTCTTTTACAGAAGAAATACTCCTGAGGTGATCTTCGATTCTGGATGCACAGTCAGGACAGTCCAGGCCAGTGACATTATATCTTTTCATCATCTTTGCATTTACCTATTCTGTTACATGCTCCATCCCTAATTTCATTATGCTCTCTACATGCTTGTCTGCAAGCCTGAAATACACTATCTTCCCCTCCCTGCGATAGCTCACAAGACGAGCCTGTTTGAGGACACGCAACTGGTGAGAGACTGCAGATTGGGTCATGCTGAGCAGTGCACTTATATCACATCCGCACATTTCACTCTTACTCAGCACATAAAGTATGCCCATCCTGGTACTGTCCCCTAAAACGCTGAAAAAATCAGCGGCATCCAGAATGTCCTCCGAAGGAGGCAGTTCTTTTTTTACTTTGCTAACAATGTCCTGATGGATAATCTTTGAATCACAGAGATTTGATTTTTTACAGACCTTACGCATGATGCCTCCGAAAGGATTTCGATTTATCACTTGAATAAGTGTTCAATTGAAATATAACACCAGAAAATCGAATAATCAAGTATTATTTAGTAGCGCAGAGAAGAAACTGAGATTAAGGCAAACTCTGGAAGCCTTCAAGAGCAATCAAAAGATACATACTAATCCATCTCATTTGTTAAGCGTTTAAGTCACTATTTCACACCTGAAGCACCCTGTCGTGCTGTCGTGCTGTCGTGTTGTCGTGCTGTCGTACTGTCGTGTTGTCGTGTTGTCGTACTGTCGTGCTGTCGTGCTGTCGTACTGTCGTACTGTCGTACGCTCGTATTGTCGTATCTTCGTCCTTCCTGCAGAGGATTGGGCTCTTCTATATCCGGCACACCTTTCGCTTTCCACTACCCCAGGATACCTCATGAAAAACGGAAGACTCCTCTGGCCAGATATTCTGAAAATTATCTCCATTCTGGGTGTTATCCTTATACACTGTTCAGCACCGATGCTGGTAAGTGAAGCCTTAGGAGGAAAAAACTGGTGGCTGGCCAATATCTACGATTCCATGGTAAGATGGTGTGTCCCTGTCTTTTTTATGGTCAGCGGGGCCTTCATAATTGAAAAAGCAGGATCACTCTCACCGGGACAATTCTTCCTGAAACGCTCACAAAAAATCATAGTGCCCTTCATAATCTGGAGTGCACTCTATTTTCTCTGGAGAATCTACAAAGGAGAAAACCTCAGATGGATCGATTTCCCCGCTATGCTCATCGAGGAGCCGATCTATTATCACCTGTGGTTTATCTACGTGCTGATCGGACTCTACATCATTGCCCCTGTGCTTGGTGCCTACATTAAGGGTGCCAGCAGGAAAAACCAAACCTATCTGCTTTTTCTCTGGTTTATTACCGCATCCCTGGTCCCCATGCTTCAAAACTGCTGTAATTTTCATACCTTTTTTTTCCCTGTGGAAACAGTCTCCGTTTTAAACTTCAGCGGGTACTTCTTTCTTGGCTACTTCCTGAAAGATACAAAACTCAAAGCTGCACTCATGCCGGCCTTCTTCCTCCTCTATGCAATCGGTTTTCTGATTACAGCTTTTGGAACCTACTATTTATCCCTTAAAGCCGGAAATGAAAGCATTTCAGAATTTCTCTATGAATACTACACGGTAAACGTACTTGCCATGTCAATTTCGGTTTATCTCGTAGTAAAGAGTATCCCGTTCCCGCAGCTTTCCGGCCCTAAATCCCCCATTTCCGTAATAGCTGCCTGTGTACCTGGTGTTTATTTTGTGCATGCCTTTGTGATAGCTGTTTTCAAACAGGGGCTGCTTGGGTTTACATTCTCGGAGAGAACTCTCACCCCGGCAATCGGAATTCCTGTCTTTACACTGGCTGTTTTTACCGTATCTCTTTTAATCACTCAGATTCTTAGACTCATTCCAGTACTGAAATGTACAATACCATGATTAACAAAGCATATATTGTACTTGCTATTCTGTTTTCAGGTTTGTTTCAGATCTCACTACCGGAGACTCCGGAGATCTCTTTTATCGACGACTACGATTACAAGACTTTTTACCGGATAGCAAAATCACCTATCCACAAAATTCACAGGTTCTCCGCATGGAAAAGAGCAGCTCCCGAAGTCCGTACCATCACTATTACCTCATCACTTGACAGCACAGCGCAAAAGGCACTTTTCTACAATTCCGGTTCCAAATATAAAAAACCACTTCTTCTGGCACTCCACTCCTGGAGTGAGGACTATTCCCAGCACTATAGCATCCCATATGGAATCTGGGCAATTAAAAATGACTGGGTACTTATTCATCCGGATTACAGGGGCGCTTTTACAAACCCTAAATCGACACTGTCTGAATACGCCATAAGAGACATCCTTGATGCGCTGGAGTACGCAAAGAAAAACGCGGAGATTGACATGTCGCGCATCTATGTGACCGGTTTTTCCGGTGGAGGGATGGCAACGCTGATGATGGTGGGGCGGTTTCCGTATCTTTTTTCCGCTGCCGCGGCCTGGGTTCCGGTTTATGATCTGGTACAGTGGTATGGAACAACCCGCCACGCCAGGCACAATTATTCCAGACACATAACGAACTCCTGTGGTGGAGAGCCTCTGCCGGGAAGTAAAGCATATACAGAATGTCTCAAAAGGAGTGTCAGCTCTTACCTGAAAAATGCCAGAGACGCGGGTATTCCGGTTTATATCGCTACGGGTGTCAAAGACGGATTTGTGCCTCCAAGCCATTCCATACAGGCTTTTAATGACCTGGCAGACTCCGCAGATCATATCTCCGCAGATGACATGAAGTTTATAGATAAATACCGCAGACTTCCACGCCACCTGAGGGGATAGTTTCCCGACAGTCTCTATACAGATGCAGGTCTGAGACTGTTATTTGAAAAAGTTTCAAAAACAGTTACCCTTAAAATTTTCGACGGTAAACATGATGTCATCTACAACGCAGGCCTTTACTGGCTCTCAAAACAAAGAAGAAAAACCCGCTGAGATTTTTTTATCCATCCTGTTTAACAGATTCATTCTAATTCCGGCTGTCTTTCTCCTCTTTCTCCTTTCTATTAACACCGCAGGACAGATTACAGACCTGGAGAGGACACTTCTTCGTGAGGGGTTTGTTGATGTACAGAGCATAGATTCAACAATTATGGTAGAGCTCAAATATGCCGATACCGCCAATTTCATGGGTAAAGCAGTTTATGGTGAGCTGAAAAAGTGTTATCTCAGACCGGAAGCGGCCGGGAAACTCGCAAGGGCAAACAGGCTCCTCAAAGAGATCGATCCACAATTATCGCTGCTAGTTCTCGATGGTTTACGCCCGAGGCATATCCAGAGAATCATGTGGGATATAGTCAAGAACACACCCATGCGCCACTATGTGGCAAATCCGGAGTGGGGGTCGATGCATAATTACGGATGCGCAGTGGATATAACAATCGCAGACGCAAGCGGTAAAAGGCTCGATATGGGCACACCTGTCGACCATTTCGGTCCTTTAGCTCAGGTGCGTTTAGAACAGGAGTACTTAAAGAGCGGTGCACTTACAAGAGATCAGATAAATAACCGCCTATTACTGCGTAAAGTTATGACTGACGCAGGCTTTTACCCAATCCCCATCGAATGGTGGCATTTTGAGGCGTTCAGCAAAAAGCACATACGTAAAACATATTCAATAGTGGAATAAAAAGCCTCAATACAGATCGTCCAACCCGACACCTTTGAGCCAGATCTCATCCAGAAAGAGCTCCAGTGTGTCTCCGGCGCTTCCGCTTGTCACAAACTGAAATCCTTCAGTTGAATCGCACACTTCGCTCCACTGAAGGTTATCTTCCGCCTGGGGAGAGTATTCCTGAGGAAAAAGTTCAGAGGGGTAGATGGTGTGTTCCTGCCACTGTTCTGTACATTCGATATACTTTCCCCACGTTCCCCACCTCTGATTTTCAGGGTAACGGTTCAGCGCTGCGGCAAAAAAGGCGAATCTGATCCTTCCTTTACCTTTCAGGAAAAAGGAAACAGAAATCATGTTGGAAAGATCGGCATATCTGTTCCGGTCAGGAGTAATACTTGCTCCCAGACCGGCAAAGGGACTGTTCCTGTTGGCCAGGATTACTTTCATATGGAAGGATTTACCGGAATATGCTCCCTCGGTTGTAATAGCAAGAGGAAGATTGTCCTGTTCGATAATCCCCGCCGGGAATACCACAGAGAGTTCTTCGAGATCTTTCTCGTTGAATGCGTACCAGAAACTGTTCCATCCTTCATTCAGATCTGCTCTGTTGTTCAACAGGAATATATCACCATCATCGAAATTTTCCAGAAGCACCCGGGCAAACGGGACTGTAATTGTTTCATCGAGTGTATCGGAATTTAAAGAGGTGATGTTTACCGGCAGGTCTGATGAGGCGTAGCCGGACTTTTCTGAGACTATTTTCAGGGTGTAATTTCCTTCAGGTATACTATTAAAAGTAAATTTCCCGGATATGATTTCTGTACTTATGTCTGTCCCAAGGAGGACAGCATATGCCGTATCAGGAATCGTCCCATCCTCAAGTGTTATTGCACCGCTCAGGGAACCGGGGTCTTTAAGAACCAGGGCTTCAAGCTCAATATCGGATTCTGGCTTTATAAGCATGGAGTCTGTAAAGTGGTATTTATCGGTTCCGGAAACCAGGAGATTATAATAGCCGTCAACCGGAGTATTCTGGTCAAGTTCTATACTGAAAAAGCCGCTCTGATCTGTTGTATCTCTGTAAATCTGGCCATCTGGATCGAGGGGGTTTTGTCCCGATGGAATAAGCCTGACCGCGGCGCCAAGAGCAGGAGAACTGTCGGGGAGGATAACTTTAGCAGAGACCCTGGCGTTAACTGTTTCAGTGGAACCGCCACTTAGATCCATTCTGCTGCAGTTAAAAAACAGAAGAGCAGAAATCAATACCAGGCTGTATACTGCACTCTTCAATTCTAATCCTCTTTTTGAACCTTCGAAACAGGAAACATCTGAAAATTAATCTGGTACACCCGGTCAGAGGGATTGTCTGCTTTAACTATCTCCACCAGTCGTCTGCGGAACGCAGCAATCTCCTGGCGGATCTGATCAAATCCGGAAGATGAAATCCCTACGGTCAGTGTAGAGATATCACGGATATCACGGGTGTGCTTCTCAATAGATCTTGAAGCCAGTTCGAGGCATTTTTTCTGGAAAAGCTGCACAGCAAAAGGAATCGTATCGGAATCTGTCCTGAGGGCAGAATCAGTCTGACGATATCGTCCGGAGGGCAGTTTTTTTATCAGGCCCAGATCACACAATATCTTTACCGCTTCCTCGGCCTGTTCAGGAGTAATTGGTGGTTCCACAGTTCTGGCAAGCAGTCTGAAATTATCCTTGAAATCGAACATGGTAACAAGCTCTCTTATCGCCACAAAATACCATTTGGAAAAATACTCAAACTGGCTCTTGAGAACAAGTTGTCCCTGAACAGCAGGTGAAAGTTCTTTTACTTTTGTAAAATAGTACTCTTTTTCCCTAATGGTTTTGGCATTATTGAAATCGACCAGAGCATTGAGATATTCTGTTTCCCTGTATTTTAATTTAATGGCTTTTGCCACCTTGAGGACACTGCTTTTTGCCAGATTCTTTTTGCCGGTGATTACCTTATGAAGATATGTTTTGGATTTAAGACCAGCCCTGTCGGCAAGAGCCTGATAAGAGAAGGATGGATTGAGCATTTTCTGCTCTGTATAGTAGTCCCTCAGAAACAACCGATAATCGGTGTAGTCAAAGATTGAGATCATGCGGGCGACTCCTCACATTTTCCTCTATTATAATATAAAATTCCCTGCTGGTTCAGGAGGTACATGCATTTTTCGTAGCCTATCGGGGGACAGCGGGTAATTGCTCCAGAGAATCTGAGAATTAACAGGTGAATTATTATTTCTGTCCCGGAATTTGCTTCTTTACCGTCCTGCACAGAAATTCACAAACAAATAAAAATCTTGTATACTGTTCATTTGAACAGTATATTAATGCTAACTACCCACTTTCATTTTTTTTGCTGTAAGGAGGCAATGATGGAAATAAGGAACACTGTTGATCAGAAAGCGCTTGTTGTACGGCTGACAACCAGGGCATCGGAGCTCCCCCGGGTGTTCGGAGAAGCCTACGGGGAGATCATGGCCTACATGGGCCGTAAAGGGATAAATTTATCCGGGAGGGCTTTTGCTCTGTACCATAATACCGATATGGAAAATCTTGACATTGAGATCGGATGGACGATCGATCAGGATGACAGCGGAGAGGGACGGATCAAATTCAGGGTAATACCGGGAGGCAAAGTTGTTTATGCTCTCCATAAAGGTCCCTACTCAACCTTGGAAAATACCTATAACAAAGTTATGGCATTTATTAAGGAAAAAGAGATCAAAACCACGGAATGGATGTACGAGGTGTATCTTAATTCCCCTGAAAACACACCGGAAGAGGAGCTTAAAACAGAGATCTATTTTCCAATATCAGAGTAATTATTATAAGTCGCTTTCTGAGGGGGCACAGAGTCCCCTCTACACTCACCCCGGAGAAAATCGGATAAAAAACATTCGATACCAAACCGATTCCGCCCCCGATCTGAAGAACAAATACTCGGTGCTGATTGGCAATACCTTTGCTTTTTACATATAAATAAAAAACCTCTAAATCTTTCAGGGACACTATTATGAATCCCTCAGGCCCGTTAAGAAAAGAGCATCGTCTTATCGAAAAACTCCTCACTCTTATCCATCAGGAAACTCTGTTTATCAAACAACAGAAACGGGTTAATCCAGTCTTTATCGATACTGCGGTGGATTTTATCAAAATGTATGCAGACAGGACCCATCACGGTAAAGAGGAGCAGATCCTTTTCTCCACTCTCGAAGATCGTGACCTCAGGAAAGAAGATCGCCTCATGATGGAGGAACTGATACGGGACCATGTTTATGTAAGAGAGCTTACAGATCAGATTTTCGAATACAAGACCAGATATGTAAAGGGGAACCATGAACTCCTGATGCCTATAGTAGAGAAGATGGATAATCTGGTGAAGTTTTACCCCGGTCATGTCTGGAAAGAAGAAAATTCCTTCTTTCACGCATCTCTGACCTATTTATCTGAACAGGAGCAGCAGGAGAT
>ERZ795047.5615-NODE-5615-length-10059-cov-3.715914_pt1 | contig 10059 bp, 7 predicted proteins | sample MGYA00375131_ERZ795047 | MGnify/ENA primary metagenome ERZ795047 (study PRJEB30176, sample SAMN05720228) | activated sludge metagenome | isolation source: Anaerobic digester | place: Japan | collected 2015-05-20 ... | reverse complement strand
TTCTTCTCACCCGATCGGCATGCGATTCCACACGCGAGGATAAGAGTCACTATACTTCCGAGCTTTTTCATACGTCTTGCCACCTCCCAACTTCCGCCACCTTACCGGTACTATGATCCGTCGCCTCACTCCCCCTCGCAGGGAAACTTTCCCCGGAGCGCGATATTCTATCGTCGGTGAGCAAGGAGCGGAGACGAACCGGTCCTGCGTCCGCCACCGCAACCATAAAAGGAGAGGATAATGACCTGGAAGCCCTGCGCTGCTCCCACCGGGAATATCGTCGTAGCCGTGGTGATTGTGTCGGTGTTCCTGGGGGTCTTCCTGGGGACGTTGCTGCATGCCGAACGACACACGCTCCCGTTTGACGAAGACTGGCGCTTTCTGAAGGGAGAACCGGGTTTGGGCGTCCATCGCCTCGATTTCGACGACGGGGCGTGGCAAACGGTTCGACTTCCCCATGATTGGGCCGTCGCCGGCCCGTTCGACCCGACTCAGGACGGCTACGCCGGAAAGTTGCCGTGGCAGGGAGTGGGGTGCTATCGAAAGCTTTTCGAGATTTCGCAAGCGGACCAAGGAAAGCGGTTCCACCTCTTGTTCGACGGAATTATGGCCTTTCCCACCGTTTACTTAAACGGACACGAGGTCGGCCGTTGGGACTACGGATACACACCGTTTTGGCTGGATCTCACACCGTATTTGCAACCGGGCGGAAAGAACGTTCTTGTGGTGCAAGTCGACACCAGGAAACACGGTACGCGCTGGTACCCTGGTGCCGGCATCTACCGGAAGCCTACTTTCGTGATCACCGACCCCGTACATATCGAGCCCTGGGGCCTGTGGGTCCGTACCGAGGACGTTTCGGCTTCGGGCGCCGTCGTCACGGTCGAGATCTCGGCAGCCAACGACGGCCCCCGCACGGAGCTGGTCGAGATCGACGCTTCCCTGACGGATCCGGGAGGGAAGGAGGTCGGGAGGGAGACGCAACGCCTTCAGCTCGGAGCCGGGGAGAACAGCCGGGCGTCGCTGCGATTTCGTATGGTTCAACCGCATCGGTGGGATGTGGAGGACCCCGCCTTGTACCGCCTGCGGGTGCAGCTGCGGACGGAAGGCGGTTACAACGATGCGGCGGAAACTACGTTCGGTGTTCGCAGCATCCGCTTGTCGCCGAACGACGGCTTCTTCCTGAACGGCAAACGGCTCCAGCTAAAGGGAGTCAACCTCCATCATGATCACGGCCCCCTGGGAGCCGCTTTCTACGTCCGGGCCATGGAACGGCAGCTGGAGATCATGCGGGAGATGGGAGTTAATGCGATTCGGACGAGCCACAATCCACCGGCCGCGGAACTTCTGGATTTGTGCGACCGCATGGGTTTCGTCGTCTGGAATGAGCTGTTCGACAAGTGGGACGCCACAGCCGATCGCCTAGCGGGGGTGGCTCTGGAGGATTTTGCTCAGAGGCACGTGCGGAATTTTGTGCTGCGGGACAGGAATCACCCCAGCGTGGTGGTGTGGTCCATCGGCAACGAAATCCCTCCGGGCGGAGAAGGGGTCACGACCGGAAGAGTTCAGTTTCTGGCCGACCTCGTGAGGCAATACGATCCCTCGCGTCCCGTGGGCATGGCATGCCATATCCCGTCTATGGCCCGTCAAGATTATTTCGCTCCTCTTGACTTCACCGGCTGGAACTATGCGCGCAGGTACGCCGAGTTCCGGGAGCACTACCCTGAGAAACCGATCATCTATAGCGAGTCCGCCTCGGCCCTCAGCACTCGGGATTTTTTCGATTTCCCTTTACCTCGTCGGAAGACCGACTATGCTACGTCGGAACGGCAGGTGAGTTCTTACGACCTGAACGCAGCCCCGTGGGCCGACATTCCGGATGCGGAGTTCGCGCTGATGGAACGGGATCGCTTCGTGGCGGGTGAGTTTGTCTGGACGGGATTCGATTACCTGGGGGAGCCCACTCCTTTTTCCGCCGACGCCCGCAGTTCCTACTTCGGGATCGTCGATCTGGTCGGGATTCCGAAGGATCGGTATTACCTGTATCGAAGCTACTGGCGACCGGAGATCCCGACGGTACATATCGTGCCTCACTGGACATGGCCGCAACGAATCGGTGAGCCGGTACCGGTTTTCGTCTACACCAACGGCGACTCAGCCGAGCTCTTTTTGAACGGTCGCTCCTTGGGCGTCCGCCGCAAGGGCGAGGTTCCCCCCCGCCCGACATCTTTCGCCCACCAACATCCGGCCGCGGTTTTTTCCGGAGGCAGTCTTCCGGACCATACACCGGAGGCGGCCGTCGACGGCGACCTCTCCACCTTTTGGGCGTCTTCCGGGGGGATAGGATCCGGCTGGCAAGTGGACCTGGGCGAAACTCGGCCCATCCGCTTTGTTTCCTTGGTCTTCGAAAGGGAAGAGAAGCTTTATGGGGTACGAATCGAGGTCTCATCCGACGGGAAGAGTTGGCGGACGGCGGCTGTGAAGCCACCCAGCCATGAGCCCCGTTGGGGCGGTGCCCAGGAAGCTTTCGTCGAGCTGGAGGCGACGGGCCGGTTTGTACGGCTCGTCTTTTCGGAGCTTCGTGAAGACGCTCGCCCGGCCCTTCGGGAAGTGGGGATTTTCGAGGCCCCGGTGGAGAATCCTTACTACGACGTAACCTACGGCTACCGGTTGCGGTGGAATGACGTCGTCTATCAACCGGGAGAACTCCGGGCGGTCGCTTACCAAGGCGGGGTAACGATCGGGGAGGCCACGGTTCGAACGGCCGGCGAAGCGATCCGGCTCCGGCTGACTCCGGATCGCAAGGAACTGTGGGCCACCGGCGATGACCTCGCCTACATCGTCGTGGAAGCGCTGGACGCGGCCGGGATCGTACAGCCGTGGGAAGAGAGGAAGGTGACCTTCTCAGTGGAAGGACCGGCGGAAATCGCCGGCGTGGGCAACGGAAATCCTCTATCGCTGGAGCCGTTTCAGGCCGACTACCGGCGGCTGTTCCATGGCAAGGCCATAGTAATTTTGCGCACGCGTCGGAACGAGTCGGGGACTATCCGTGTCGGAGCCTCCGCCGAAGGTCTCGCCGCCGCTTCGGTAGAGTTGGTTTCCCGCCCGCCGATCGAGAAATAGCCCGAGATGACGGCCGAGGACGGTCAGAAATCCGTTTGTCCGACGGATACAGCGGCTCCGGTGCGATTGGTAGGGTCTCGTGACCCGGGTCCGACCGTACTCACCTCCGGTACAGTTCCGGCAAGGCACGTGCTAAAGTAGCCGCCACATGGATTCTCAGTCGGCTCAGCGCTTCCTCGGCGGGGTAAGAGAACGTTTAAAGAATGAGCTCCGCACCGACCAGGTCAGCCGCCTCATGTACAGCACCGACGCCAGTCTTTATCAGATGGTCCCCATCGGGGTGGCGTTTCCTCGGGACGAGGAGGACGTAGTTCACATCGTGCGTCTTGCCGCCGAGGAAAGGATTCCGGTGTTGGCGCGAGGAGCCGGTACCAGCCTCGCCGGTCAAACGGTGACTTCGGGTTTGGTTCTGGACTTCTCCCGTCACATGCGGCGCATCCTGCGAGTGGATCCGGAGAAGCGGCGGGTCAGGGTGGAGCCCGGTGTCGTGCTGGACGAGCTCAATCACCGGCTGGCCCTCCAGAGCCTGTTTTTCGCCCCCGACGTGGCCACCGCCAACCGCGCCACCCTAGGAGGAATGGCGGGAAACAACTCTGCGGGTGTGCGCTCGATCCGCTACGGCAAGACGGTTGACCACGTCGTCGGCACCCGGGTGGTTCTCGTTCCCGGCGAGTGCTTTGAGTTCGGACAGCTGGAGCCCGACGAGCTGACGTGGTTGCTGCGGGGATCCGACCGCCAGGCCGAACTATACCGGCTGGTCCGCGATCTTGCTCAGCAGCTGGCCCCGGAGATCGAGCGGCGGTATCCCAAGGTTCTAAGGCGGGTATCGGGTTACAACTTGGACGAATTCACAGACAGTTCACGGTTCAACATGTCGAAACTTCTGGTGGGATCGGAAGGCACTCTGGGCATGGTCACAGAGCTCGAGCTGAACCTGGAACCCTTGCCCGCCGTCCGCGCCCTTGCCGTGCTTCACTTCAGTGATCTTCTCTCGGCGCTTCGGGCGGTTCCTGCCATCTTGGCCCATCAACCCACCGCCGTTGAGCTCATCGACGATCAGGCTCTCGAGCTGGCCTCCCACCACCCCCCGATGGCCCGGCTGTGCCGCTCATTTGTGCGGGGCACACCGAAAGCCCTTTTGATTGTGGAATTCAGCGGCGAACTCATGACGGCGACGGCCGACGCCGTTGAAGATTTGTCGGTGGATCCGGCACTGTCGGGATCGGTCTACCACGTCGAAAAGATCCTGTCGGCGGAAGGCCAAGAAGCGGTTTGGGAGGTCCGAAAGAATACCGACGCAATCCTCAACAGAGTGCGGGACGACTACAAACCGCAGCCGTTCATCGAGGACTCCTGCGTACCGGTGGAGCACTTGGCCGACTACATCGCGGAAGTGGAAGAACTGGGACGTAAGGTGAGTCGCCGTCTGGCGGTGTTCGCCCATGTGAGCGTGGGTGTGGTTCATGTACGACCGTTTCTTAACCTCCGCCGGGAGGAAGACGTCCGCATCCTTCAAGCCCTTTCGGAGGAAGTCTTTCAGCTGGTCGTCAAGTATGGCGGCTCTTGGAGCGGCGAGCACGGAGACGGCTTGGCCCGGAGCTACAAGCTTCCAGAGTTCTTTGGGCCGGACTTGTACGACGCGTTTCGCAGCATCAAGCGGTTGTTCGACCCCGCAGGTGTCATGAACCCGGGCAAAATCATCGACGCTCCGCCTCCCACCGACCATCTTCGCATCCACCCCGGTTACCGAACCACGGTACCGGAGACCGGCTATCGTTTCCGTGAGGAAAAAGGTTTCGATCGTGCGGTCGAACTTTGCACCGGTGTCGGCCAGTGTCGAAAAACGCTTTCGGGCGTGATGTGCCCGTCGTACATGGCAACTCGAGACGAGGAGGCTTCCACCCGTGGTCGAGCCAATGCTCTTCGCGCCGCGCTCGCCGGTCAATTGGGGGAATTGGGTTTGGCCGAGCCGAGGCTTTACGAAGTGCTGGACCTGTGCCTCGAGTGCAAGTCGTGCAAGGCCGAATGCCCCTCCTCCGTGGACATGGCCCGTCTGAAGGCGGAATTCCTACACCAGTACTACCGGCATCACTCAAGACCCCCCGCGAAGCGCTTGGTCGCCAAGCTGCCTCAGTTTGCAGCCTGGATGAGCCCCGTAGCTCGGTTAGTCAACCCACTTGCCTCCTTCGGTCCGGTGCAGCGGTCGGTTCAACGGATCTTACGGTTCGATCCCCGTCGTCCGCTGCCTGTACCGGCGGCGCCCCGGTGGACCCGCCGGGCGGCTCGAATCCCCCGCCTCACCTCGGGAGCCCGCCGCCGGGTTGTTCTTTTCGCGGATACGTTTACGGAATATTTCGATCCGACACCCGGCACCGCCGCCGCGGAGCTGCTGGAATCTCTGGGGTGGGATGTACGGGTGCTTCGTCCCGGCTGCTGCGGTCGGCCGGCAATTTCTTCCGGTGACCTGGAGGCCGCACGCCGACAGGGAAATGAACTTCTGCAGGCCTTTCGTCAACTCGAGGGACCTATCGTGGTTCTTGAACCGAGTTGCTACGCAACGATTAAGGATGACTACCGAGACCTGCTTGACGATGAAGATTTACTGAACAACGTACTGCCGCGGGTACTTAGCCTTGAGGAATTCCTTCTTCTGCCGGAAACGGCCGAGGAAGTACGAACCAAGCTGACCGCCAAATGGCCCTCCGTACTGTTGCACGGTCACTGCCAGCAGCGATCCGTCATCGGGATAGAGCCGACGCAGTCGGCTCTATCTCTGGTCGGTCGCCTGGAAATCCGGACAGTACCGGCCGGCTGCTGCGGAATGGCCGGAGTCTTCGGATATGAAGAGGGGCATTACGAGATCTCTCGGGCGATTGCCGGCCGAACCCTGCTGCCGGCTCTGGAAGCAACACCTCCCGAGATCCCCGTGGTCGTGTCCGGTTTCAGTTGCAGGACCCAGGTACTCCATCTGACCGGCCGGAAGGCTTTGCACCCCGCAGAGTTCCTTTGCCAATGCCGGTAAAAGGGGTCCACCCCTTCTTTCCGCCGCCAGGAACAGGGACGAAACGGAGTGAGGAGGTTGGCAACCGGGTCCGGAGACGGCGGTCGGAGATGCGGGGCAAATCAGGCGACTCGGCCGGTACCGGGGTCTCTCTGAACTCAAATTCCTGCTGACAACACCAGCACGGTCCCCCCACAAACGATCGGATGTTGCAGGTTTGACAAAAATAGTACAGCTCGAAAAACCCGTCGGCCCGCCTCGACAGTACGCGTAACACGCTGTAGCGAGAGTCCCCCTCAGGCCACAGCCGAACCCACAGATCTCGGCTCCGCACCCTGCCGTCCCGGAAGATCTTGCCGTGGGGATCGCTCGGATCGACGGGATATCGTCCGCCGCCCTCGTCAATCAACATGAAACGCTCGGCCTCTTGGTCGCCTTTGATCTCTTCTCCGATCAGGGTGGTACAAACGACGGTGGCATGAACCCAAAAGGGAGAGCCTTCCGCAACTCCGGCGGCTCGATGAACGGCGATACCGTAAGCCCCTTCGACACCGGCCGCGGCGAGAAACTCTAAAATTACCGGCAAGAGCACCGCCCGTCTGAGAGCCGGTCCCATCATGCCTCCAAAAACTCCAGAACCGGTTCGATGGGAGACAGGCTTTCGACTACCAGGTCAGGTCCGAGTCGCTGCAACTCGTCGAAACGGTAGCGCCCGGTGGCCACCGCAATCGCCTTTGCTCCCGCTTTTCGCGCATGCTCGACATCCAAAGGCGTATCGCCGATCACGATCGGCTCCAACGGCTCGTTCGGACGAACTCGCCGCCGTCCCTCCTCGACGGCCCGTCGTACGACGTCGGTACGGCTGAGAGCTCCATCCCCGAATCCGCCGAAGGAGAAGTAACGATCCAGTCGACCCGGGCGCAGTTTCACCCAAGCACCCTCCACCAGATTACCAGTCGCCAGACCTAGGAGAAATCGATCGGAAGCCGACAAATATTCCAGAAGTTCGTAAACTCCCGGCAGCACACGATAATCCCCGTCCCCTGCGGCAGCCAGCTCCTCCTCGAGTATCTGGACGTAGAGACCATACAAGTGCCGTAGCAGATCGATATCTTGAAAAACGTCCAGCCGGCCCACCCGGGCCAAGACTTCGTGGAGAATCAGGGTGTCGGTCCGACCGTCCAGAGGAACGCCGTCCAAGGGATTTACGACGCCGAGCAATCTCTCAAGCGCCCGGTTGAATGCTCGTCTACCCGCCCCGGCCGCGTCGATCAAGGTGCCGTCAATGTCAAACAGAACCAGCTTCACGTTAAAACCAGACCGATGCCGTGTTGGACTCTTCGCTCCTCCCGGCTTCGTTGAAGGCCCGCACCTTGTACGTAAAAGCGCCGGCAACGTATTTACCCACACGATCTCGATAGGTCGTCGTGTTCGCTCCTACCGTTCCCACAACCCGGAATTCGGCACCGTTATCTGACCGCAGGATCTCGAAGCCGAGCTCATTGTCCGACATATCACGCCATTGCAGTACCGCGACGGACGCAGCCCCTTCATATTCCACCTTGGCTTCGAGCTGCAACGGCGGGGCCGGGACTTCGGCCGCCCACAGCACCGTAGCCGCCGCCAAGACGACCGCCGCTCCCACCGCCGGCACCCAACACCTATCCATCACTCGCTTTCCTTTCGAGGATCGGTTCTCACTCCGTTCCTTCCTCTCCAAAGATGCCGGCACCTGCCGAGGGTTTCATTCGTTCTTTAAAGCCGCCTCGTCGGGCTCAGGAGCAGACCAGCTCCTTGGCCCGCTGAGTCGCCTGCATCACCGCTTTGATCAGCGTCACCCGGAGCTTCCCTTCCTCGAGTTCCATGATCCCGTCGATCGTGCAACCGGCCGGAGTCGTCACGGCGTCCTTGAGAAGAGCCGGATGGCTTCCGGTTTCCAAGACGACTTTGGCAGCCCCCAACGTAGTCTGGGCGGCCAGCAGCGTGGAAATTTCCCGCGGCAGCCCGACCTTCACACCGGCTTCCGCCAGCGATTCCAAAATAATAAAAATAAAGGCTGGGCCGCTCGCCGAAAGGCCCGTCACCGCGTCGAAGTGGACCTCGTCGATCACGACGGTGCGCCCCACGGCGTCGAAAAGGTGCCGTGTCATCGCCACCTGCTCCTCCGTGGCAAAGCGACCTCGGCAGACGGCCGTCATTCCCTCACCCACCGAACACGGAGTATTAGGCATCGCCCTAATCACCGGCGTCTCCCCGGTCGTCGCTTCAATGTAGCCCGTTGTCACGGACGCAGCCACGGAGATCAGCAATTTCTCAGGGCCGAGCACCGGCTTGATCTCTTCCAGGACCGAACGCACCAAAGACGGTTTGACCGCCAAAAGGATCACATCGCCCCATTCGGCCACGGCAAGGTTGTCAGTCAGGACGTCGATCCCGTACTCGCGCCGTCGCCGCTCCGCCCGCTCCGCATGCTTCACCGTCGCCCGCACCCGTTCGGGAGGGAGCAAGCCTCTCTCTATAAATGCCTTCGCCAGAATCCCTCCGAGCTTCCCCAAACCAATGACTGCCAGCCTCTTTTCGTCCAAATCGTTCATCCGAACTCCTTTCCGCCGCCAATCTACCGTTCCTTACGCCGAACATCGGCTACGCCAGTTTACGAAACAGCAGGGGGTCGGTGCACAAGGCTGCAACCCTTCGTAGGCTGTCTAGTTCGAAAATGTCAACGTTTCAAATTCAAGGCCGCCCTCCATCGCACTCCGAAAAGGGCAGAGGTCGGTCGAAATTCTGTCCCCCAACGACAGGAAGGTAGATCCCGACGGCGGGACTTCCTGAAAAGGCTTAATCCCACATCACCAGCGACGGCACTCAAAAATACCGACCGCCATACCGGGAATGAGCCGGCGACTCTCCGCCGTCAGCGTCATATGAAAGCCGTCAAAGCCGCGGGCTCCCTCTACTCGCAGCCGGCTCCCAAGTCCCGATCCGAAAGCCCTTCAACTCTCGCCTCGGAAACCTCCTGATATTTCCTTTTACTGGACCTTCTCCGCCCCTCCTTCGTTGAAGGCTATTGAAGCCTCGTGGGCTCGCTGTTGCAGCTGAAGACTCAACTTTTCGTTCAGCAGGACGATGGTTCGTATGCTCTGGTAGTTAAGGCTTTCCTTACCGCCTTGAGCCCCCGGCACAACGGCCGGATTCTCCTGCACGACGTGAGCCAACAGCTGGATTAGGAAGTTGCATTCCCCAGCCGAGAAAAGCCAATTGAATTCCCGGCCGAGGAATTCCTGCAACCGGGTGTTCGGTGTACTTTCATGATCAGCCATCAAACCTCCCCCAAAAGGCGCCGGTTGCGCCCCGCCTCAGGATTGCCGATACGATTCCGCGTAGATCCGCTTCAGCGGATTCAGGCAGTAGTTCTCAATAAGATCGTGCAACAGCTCCTCACTGCCGAGGAGAAACTCCTCCTGCCCCGGTCTCACTTGAAAAGCGAGACGAACGATATCGGCGTGCTCCTCCCGAACGTCGAGGGTGATCGAGCCCCCGATGCGAGGCTCAAAGAACAACAAGTCTGCGTAGGTGTAACGATCCACAGCCGGACGCGTCCAGGGCCTTTCGATGGCCGCACGCCAGTAATAGTCCTGGAGTCGCCGAACAAAACCGTCGTAGTCGAACCGTTCCGACTTGTTGTTGACGCTCGCTACGATAAGTATCCGACCGTCGCGGTGTTCGGCGGCCAAACCGTACGTTACTTCCAGCTCGCCTTTGCGACTGAACTTCAAACGGTGGTTGGCGAACCGCTTGAAGTACTTCACCTCCGGCTCCACGCCCAACTCGCTGGAATCTTCCGCAGTCACATAGCTGTGCCGGCAGCGCTCATACCACTCCTGCATGATACGTCCCAAGACTAGATCCAGCTTCTCCATCCGTTCTGACAGGCT
>ERZ795047.5614-NODE-5614-length-10059-cov-4.152339_pt1 | contig 10059 bp, 9 predicted proteins | sample MGYA00375131_ERZ795047 | MGnify/ENA primary metagenome ERZ795047 (study PRJEB30176, sample SAMN05720228) | activated sludge metagenome | isolation source: Anaerobic digester | place: Japan | collected 2015-05-20 ... | reverse complement strand
GGCGGATACAGTGGTCAAACTTGCGAATATAACAAATTATATTACCAGCGAGATAAAAGAAATGGGGTCGGAACACTGCTTGATCAGGATATCTATCGTCAGACATTGCGATTCGTTGTATCACCGTGAGTAATATCACTTCATGATTTGTATATTTTATATATTATTAAATTATTTTTGCATAATTGCAAAGTAGTTGTGATAATAGTAATTATCAACTTATCAATTACCTTATTGTGTATACTGCGATGGTTTTAATTTATGTAATGAAAAAGCTACCATACAATATCTATACTAATCAGGGGTTTTAATCAATGTATCTTGCGATCCTTCCATTTTATATGCTATATATGACCAGTTCATTACTAATCCCTAATATCGGATTCTTGCAGCCCAGAAGTAGTTTTGAGATACCCGCACCCAAATGGCATGTACAGCCGCCCTTTATTGGTCATCCAGATATTTATAAGTTACAGGCCGACGAAATCGACATATGCATTAAGATGTTGGCATATTTTTCTACGGGCTGGGGAACGGCGGATACTTTAATTGATTATTATGGGATCTGGAAATATAATTTAAAAACACATGATATCTTCAATTTGATCAACAATGATAGTGGCAAATTGACCGATTTTAGTTATGGGGATCCAACACAAATCAATCTTGCTCGAGATATTGTTCATAAGATCGAGTTAGAGGATTCGCACAATCACATAATCGAAGGTGATTTCCATCAAGTTACCGAATTAATTTCTCCTTCTCTTTCCTTTAATCGTAAATTTATTGGAGCTTTTTTGCAGGAATATTCATATAATGAAGATTGTTCAATATGCGGCAGTTTTATCAAGAAATTTGTAGGCATTTGGGATGCCAATTCAGGTAAGAAATTACAAATTATAAGTACTCCTTTATCTACATCAGAAGCTCCGTGTGAAATCGAAATCCGGTTTTCCCCGTCCGACCGTTTCTTGATCGCGCGCTACGCGGAAAATCATGAAGCCACGGACCGGATTCCTGATTGGCATTATGAACATCTCTGCTATCTGCTCAACACCAAAACCCTTGAGCTCTGGCCGGCGCATGGCGACGTGGCCTTCACCTCGGACGAGCGCTGGCTGGTGACCGAACGGGACGGAGTCCCCACCCTGGTGGACGCGGAGACGGGGGCCGATCTCCAGCGGTACGATATCGGCGAAAAAAACATCATGACCGCCGCCTGCTTTTCACCGGATGACCGGCAACTGTACATCGCGGGCATCGACCGGAAAATCTACGTCTTCAACAGCCATCTCCCGTCGCGCGCGGCGGAGTGGGAGGTGTATCCGTGAGGGAATGGATGCAGGTTCCGCGCTGGGTCCTCAGTACGACTGGCACACGAGAGCAAATCAACCGGGTACCATAGCGGGGAGGCCACGAAAGTCTGTACTCGCCTCTCGTTCGCCCCCTTCCCCTCTTTCCCCGGGAGACGCCATGCTCAATTCCCGTCTCCAATCCCGGAGCAAGCATGGAGCCTGTGTTGGATAATGGGAAAATAACAAATTTGAAATTAAAATATGTATTTTATAATTTTTTGATATATTCGCGAATTTCGTCGAGTTCGCGTTGGAGACTTTTGGGGATTTCATCCCAGGATTCGGCCGCGTCGATGTATTTTTGGTAATAGGCCTTGGCTTTGGCCCGGTCTTGTTGTTCTTCGTGGATGGCGGCGAGGTTAAAGAATAGTTCCGGCGCCCCGCAGCCCAGGCTTTCAGCCTTTTCGAAGTGTTTCAAGGCTTCTTTCAGGTTGCCTTTTTGACATTCCAGGGCCCCCAGGTTGTAATAATCCAAGGGATCATTTCCCTTCCAGCCCAGTTCGTTTTTGAGGAGGAAGGTCTGTTCGGGGGGCAAACTGTAGAATAGTGTCCACCCGTACCGCTGAAACGCATACTCCCGGTTGTCTTTCAACAGTTCTTGAAACCGGGATATTTCAAATTCATAGAGATTGTCCTTGAGGTCTTTTTCCATGCCGGTTTTGCACCTTTCCCGTGGCCATGCCGATTTCACGATCTCCGAGCCGTGGATATGGTACCGCCGGCCGGAGAAAACACAAGACACCGCCTGATTCCTCCCGCCGGGATACGAAACGCTTAGAACAGCCCGTAAGAGGGGAGCCGCGATGGATAGCCGCCTGAATTACCGCGAAGGATTGACCGGCTTCTCGCCGCGCCGTAGAGTAATCCGTCCAGGATCATGAGCGATATGCCATCCACCCCGGAACTGTCGGTGATTATACCGGTTTACAATGAGGAGGGCAATCTCCTTCCCTTGCAGGAAGCGTTGCGCCAAGCCATGGAGGCCACGGGCCGTTCCTACGAGATCATTTATTGCGATGACGGAAGCCAGGACGGCTCACTTTCCGTGTTGAAAAACATCGCGCAAAGCCATCCCGGCGTGCGGGTGGTGGTTTTGCGGCGGAATTTCGGGCAAACCGCGGCCATCGCCGCCGGGATCGACCAGGCGCGGGGGAACGCCGTCATCCTGATGGACGCCGACCTGCAGAACGATCCCCGCGACATTCCCCGGCTCCTGGACAAGTTGGATGAGGGGTATGACATAGTCAGCGGGTGGCGGAAGCACCGCCAGGATCCATTGTTCACCAAGCGCCTGCCCTCGCGGATCGCCAACTGGATCATCGCGCGGATCACGGGGGTTCCGATCCATGACCATGGGTGCACGCTGAAGGCGTACCGGCGGGAAGTCTTGGGGGGGATCGCGTTGTACGGGGAGATGCACCGGTTCTTGACGGTGTTAGGCCATTGGATGGGCGCGCGAACGGCTGAAGTGGAGGTCACCCATCATCCGCGGGTGCGGGGGAAATCCAAGTACACGTTGAGCCGGATCATCAAGGTACTGCTCGATTTGCCGCTGCTGATCCTGCTGGGCAATTTTCTCACCCGCCCGAGTCATTTTTTCGGGGGGATCGGGATGCTTTTTCAATTCGCGGCCGCCCTGTGCGCGCTGGATGTGTTGTATGAGAAATATTTCGAGGGGGACAAGGCGTCCAATAATCCTTTTTTGCTTTTGGCGGTTTTTTTCGCCTTGGTGGGAGCCCAGATCATCATGATCGGCCTGTTGGCGGAAATGATGACCCGGGTATATCACGAAAGCCAGCAGAAGAAGACCTATGTGATCCGCGAAATCATCCGTTCCCCGGGTGAATGACGGCCTTCATCCCTTCCTGCCTTCCTGACGTTACAGGTCGTAGAATTTCAGATCGACCGCTTTGCGCGTTTTCGTGATGTAAGCAATCTGGCCCAGGTGGTATGAAAAGTGTTCCACCACGTGAAAAAGGGCCGTCAAGCCGGTCACGTCAAAACCTTGGATTTTCCGGGGCGCCTCGATCTGAGAAACATCGAATTGTTTCAACACCCGGACGGCGTCGTTCAGCGCGTCTTCCAATTGGGCCAGCAATTGGGGTTTGGGAATGGGGCCTGGTTCCCGGAACTCGGCGGGCCGGTCGCGAATATCCGTTTCTCCGCCGAGGCCGTGGACGATCCATTGCCGGACGTTGCCGGCCAGGTGCAGCAGGAGATTGCCCACGCTGTTGCTTTCCCGGTTCGGCCGCCACCAAATATCGTCATCTGACAAAGTGTCCAAACATTGGAGGATTTTGGGAAAATATTCCTCCAGCAGTTTGGAGCAGGCGCAATTCACGAAGGCTTTCGCGATCGAAAGGGTATCGCTCATGGGCTTTTTCGTCCTTAGGAAAAAAAATCGAGTCCATTCACTCCGGAATGAAGGCAGAAATCAAGGCCACGCTTTATAAACATACCCTAGCGCCAATCCTCTTCCAGGGAGAGGGAGGGTAAAGTTTGCCTTTGCCGGATGAGCCTTCCAAGTGACCTTACGAGACCGTGCCGCCGGCTCGGCCCTTCCAGCATTTTGGGAGGTCATTGATCACGAAATCGAGAAAAGAACCAAACAATCGTGGGGTTTCATGCCAACCCGGGGTAGGACGGCGAATAATTCCTTAGGCCGGTTGGGCGGCCATTTCGAGGACTTTGTTCACCAGTTTTTCGATGCCGGCGGCCACATTCGAGATACGCGGTCCCAACATGTAGGCGGGGGTGGAGACCAGGCGGTTTTGTTCATCCACCACGATTTCGTTGACCGAGGCCGCCACGTTTTCCGCGCCCATGGCCCGCAAGGCTCCCGCCGTGGCCGCGTCGGTGCCGATGGTAAGGCGGGGATGGCGCGTGGGATCGTCGCGCAAGGCCCGGGCGGCCAGGACCGGCGAGATGCAGATGGTTCCCACGACTTTGCCTTTCTGCACCGCGTCCCGGATGACCCAGGCGATATCCGGGTCGATGTCGCAATTGGCTTCGTCCACCGCAAAGGTGCACAGGTTTTTGGCCGCGCCGAAGCCGCCTGGGAAAATAACAGCGTCGAAGGCCTCCATTTTCAGTTCAGGAAGCGGCCGGATTTCTCCGCGGGCGATGCGCGCCGATTCCACTAAGACGTTGCGCGTCTCGCCGGGGACAACCTCTTTCGTGAAGTGATTGACGACGTGCAATTGCGGCTTGTCGGGCGCGAAACACCGGACTTCCACTCCCGCTTGATCAAGGTAAAGCAGAGTCAGCACCGCCTCGTGGATTTCGGAGCCGTCGAACACACCGCATCCGGAAAGAACAACCGCCACTCGCGTCATGGCCCATACTCCTTAGGGATTTTAGAAGAAGTATGGGCCACGCGGCGGGGGAGTGTCAATAGGCGCGCCGCGGGGTGGATCAACCGTGCCGGATCACCAGAAGAAGATCCAGGTCACGAGGGCGAAGGTGGGGAGCAGCAAGGTGCAGGAATAGAGGAACATGTAACCGAAGAAGCTGGGCATCGGGGTTCCCGCTTCTTCCGCGATGGAGCGGACCATGAAATTGGGGGCGTTGCCGATGTAGGTGAAGGCGCCAAAGAACACCGCGCCCGCCGAGATGGCTTCCAGGTAGAGGGGATTATCGCGGATCAGGAGGGCGACCGCCTCGGGTTCCGGCATACCCGCGTAGAATTTACCTAGAGCGCTGCTAAAGAAGGTCAGGTAGGTCGGCGCGTTATCCAGAAAACTGGAGAGCGATCCCGTGATCCAGAAATAATGCATGGGTTCCTGGACGGCGCGGGTCAGGAAAGCGGCCGCGCCCGCTTCGCCCGCCTTGAGAATTGCCAGGCAAGGGATCATGGTCATGAAGATACCAGCGAACAAGTAGGCCACTTCCTGGATGGGATGCCAGGTGAATTCGTTGTCCTGGCGGACGCTCCAGGGGGTGAAGATCAGGGACAAGGCTCCCATCGCGATGAGCAGCGCGTCCCGGACGAGTCCCTGCACCTCCACGGGGATGCCCAAAACCGGCACATGCCCCCAATCGGCCAATCCGCTCATCAGCACCGCGCCGATCACTCCCAACAGGAATATGAAATTGTACGAGCCAACCAGACGGAGGGGTTCTTTTTCCCCTGAAGAAGGAACGCTGTCCTCTTTTTGGTACATCAACCAATCCATCACGAAATAGACGGTCAACAGGACCGCCACACAGACCAGCATATGCGGAAGGATGTTCATCGTCCAAAAGAACGGAACGCTATGCAAGAAGCCGAGAAACAAAGGCGGGTCGCCCAGCGGGGTCAACGATCCACCGATATTGGCGACCAAAAAAATGAAGAAGCATACCATGAAGGTCCGGTTTTTCCGGTGTTTGTTCGCGCGCAGGAAGGGCCGGATGAGCAGCATCGCGGCGCCTGTCGTTCCCATCCAAGAAGCCAGGAAGGTTCCAAGGGCCAGGAGGCCGGTGTTCACCAAAGGGGTGCCGAGCAACCGTCCTTTCAATAAAATTCCCCCGGAGACGGTATAGAGCGCCCATAACAGGATGATGAAGGGAAAGTAATCCAGGAGGTAAATATGTAAAATGGCTTCCCAAGCCGATTCGCCATAGGCATATAAAAAAGGAATGGCCAATACGGCGGCCCAAAAGGCGGACACTTTTCCGAAATGATGATGCCAGAAATGAGGGACAAAGAGTGGACACAAGGCAATGGACAGCAGGATGCCCACAAAGGGAATCCCCGACCAGAGAGGCAGCATTTCCCCCAAATCGGTCTCTTCCACCGTGTGCCCTTCCGAAGTGGAGCCGGTTTCCAGGGGAGCAACCTCCGCCGGCTCTGTCCCGCCGGGGGAGGATTCTTCCGTGAGGGGAGACGCGTTTTCCAAGGGAACGGACAGAATATCCGCGTCCCGGGCCGGTTGGGAATTTTCCAAAGCGTATGCCCATCCGCTGCCCATCCACATGATGATTAGGGCCAAGATGCCAAACCGGATTTTCATGGTTCTCCTGCCTGAGGGTATTGATATGAACAATCGGCCGCGGGGGACAAAAAAAATTCCATCCGGCGGCCGCACGTTTCGGGAGCGAACGAAGCGCCACGGATCTTGTTCTGGCGAATTCTGGCTGCTGAATCAACCCAACTGCTAAATATTCGTGAAAATCGTATTCGCCGGGTGGGGAAAAAGCAAGGAACAGAAAATGGGATTCGGGAATTTGGCCGCGGGCAGAGCTACGGTCGAGAAAGGGGGGCATGAGCCCCGGATTGAATAGCGTCCGGGATTGTGCCCAGGGGGGGATGCCAAGGATTAAAACCCTGGGTTAGTTTATAAGGTATGGACGGGAGGGGGAACAAGGGCGTTGGATTATTTCGTTTTTTGATAAATGATTTTGACGTTGGAAGGGTTTTTGTTCATAAGTTCACAACAATCCAGAGGTTCACTGGTGTGGTTGTTGTTACGCAACAAGGAGTCGAGTTGACGGGGTTGGTTATGGGTGATTTCGAAAAGGTGTTCGGTTATATCCCGGATAAATTTGCCGGCATCCCAGCGCCATAATCCTTTGACGCAGTACTCCGAACCATCGAGGGTATGGATAAGGATGTCCGACCACAAAATTCCCTCAGCCGACCGTACGCCCGTGATTTCATCCCATTCGATCCGCTTGATAATGGGATAATGATTATGAACACACCGGGTGAGGCTGCATTCACATTCCACATGGGCTTTCGTATAAATCCAGAGGCCGCTTTCTCGTACGAATATCAGCCAAGGTCTGAAAATCCGGCGGGGATCGGCCAGACGAGAAGACTGGATGGTAAATTCTTGCAGCATGATGGGGTGTGCCTCCCCCGGGTAGGTTGTTTCAGGAAAAAGGATTAAAAAAATTAAAAATAAAAATATATTTGATGATCTAACTACTAAATTATTCTACGCCAACCGCCAGAAAAAATCCAGGATATTTTTGGGGTGAAAAATAATTCGAAATATTTCTAAAAATCTATCGAATCTTTTAGGACGTATAGATTGTGCCCAGGGTTAAAACTCTGGGCGTGATAGGGCTTTTCTTCACTCCGGATCTCTTCCAGGGGAGAGGGGGTGGAGAAGGGAGGTTGTTGGTTTGGAGCCAGGTTGTCCGGCGTGGAGTGCGGCCCTGGAATGAGATGAACTCCATCACCACGGATACAGCAGAAAAACCATAGACAGCTTTCCTCAAGTTGTGCGTAGCCCGTGAAGAATTATGTTTCACCTTGGCGGATATCCGATTGGATAAGGAACACGAATGGCAAGTCTCCTAGAGAGGATCTCTTAACCAGCCATGGCTTGAATCCGTTCCGCGATAGCGTCACCGATTTTGGAGGTGGACATTCCCGCCTTTTTGATGTCGCTCACGGAGAGGCCTGGCAAGATCCCGCTGCCTAAAAATTCAGCCAATGCCCGGTCGAGCATGGCGGCGGCTTGGGTTTCACCGAGGTGTTCCAGCATCATCTGGCCCGCGGCGATGCAGGCTATGGGATTGATGACGTTTTGGCCGGTGTACTTGGGCGCCGAGCCGCCGATGGGTTCGAACATGGAGACCCCTTCCGGATTGATGTTGCCGCCGGCGGCGACCCCCATACCGCCTTGCACCATGGCGCCCAGGTCGGTAATGATGTCGCCGAACATGTTGCCAGTGACCAGCACATCGAACCATTCGGGATTCTTGACCATCCACATGGTGGTAGCGTCCACGTGGGCGTATTCACGCTTTATGTCCGGGTAGTCTTTCTGGCCCATTTCATGGAAGGCGCGTTCCCAGAGGTCGAAAACATAAGTCAAAACGTTGGTTTTGCCGCAAAGGGTGAGTGTTTTGTGTTTGTTGCGTTTGCGGGTGTATTCAAACGCGTATTTCAGGCAACGGTCCACTTCGAAACGGGTGTAAATCATTTCTTGGACGGCCACTTCGTGCGGCGTTCCTTTTTTGATGTTGCCGCCGGCCCCGGTGTAGACGTCACCGCTATTTTCACGGATCACCACAAAATCGATGTCTTCGGGCCCCTTATCCTTGATCGGTGTCCACACCCCCGGATAAAGTTTCACCGGGCGCAGGTTGATGTATTGATCCAATTCGAAACGGAGGCGGAGCAGAATGCCTTTTTCGAGAATGCCGGGTTTCACGTCAGGATGGCCGATGGCGCCCAGGTAGATCGCGTCGTGCCGGCGCAGTTCGTCCACAGCGCTATCGGGAAGTATTTCGCCCGTGCGGAGATAGCGTTCCCCGCCAAAGTCATACTCGTGATACTCGCACCGGAAACCGGTTTTCTGTTCTAGAACTTTCAGAACCTTGATCCCTTCCCGGATGACTTCCGGTCCGGTTCCGTCCCCGCCGATTACGGCAATCTTGTAGGTATTCATAAGTTTCTCCTCGAGAATACGGCCCTCCGGCCGCCCCGGGTGAGGGACCGAGTTCCCTCCGGCCGCCGGAGCCGATCGAGGACCGTGATGAAACGGTTGGTGGATGGATCACTTCCCGCCGTCTGCCGGGGGGCAGCCGGAATGACCGCATTATCTCTCGCAAGGCCGATTTGGCAAGCCGTACCGGATTCTCCCGGTTTTCCCCCCGCCGGGAATGGGGTAGGATAGAAAGCGGCAAAGACCATCGATCGAAGAGGCCGTAAGGGTGGGCACAGTTTTCCGAATCGGCTGGTTTGGAGAGCGATTATGGGGCGGACACCGCGGTTGACCCATGTGGCGCTGAGAGTCAAAAACATCGAGAAATCCGCGGCGTTTTATAGGAAATACCTGGGATTGGAGGTTATCGCGCAGCGCCAGGAACACAAAACCCGGGTAGCCTGGTTGGGCAATCCCCGCGTGAAGGAGGATTTCGTAATCGTGCTATTGGAACTGCCGTATGAAGCCTCGCCCCAGCCCAGTTATGATCATTTCGGCCTGGATCTGCCGACCCGCGAGGCAGTGGACGAGTACGCCGCCATGGCTGAGGCAGATGGCCTATTGGAATTTGGCCCGGAGACGATGGGGCCAGTAGCCAATTATTTGTGCCTCATCCGGGATCCGGACGGGAACGGGATTGAATTTTCTTATGGCCAGGATATCGAGAGTGTGCTGGAAAACCATACGGCGGAGAAAGAGCGGGGAAAGGGAAGGATTTAGCCCTTACCCGCGGCACTCATCCCACGTCATAAGCACTGAGGAGGTTTTGTATTTTGGTAAATAAATACATCTAAATAATCACACCAAATTTAGGCTCATCCGGTACGTATGCCAATTCCCTCTCCTTCTGGGATAGCCTGAGTGCGGGTGTTTGGGTAAGAACTGACCTTGGTTTCCCTCCTCATCCCGGCGATCATGGAATCGATATTACTCTCTTTGTTACACAATTCCCGGATGAACTCCGATTGATTCAATTTTTCTTATTTTCATCAGACCAGTTCCAGGTAGAACGAAAAAAGCGGCTGGAGAGCCGCTTTCCTGATTCGCAAATGGAGCAAGGAATTTTCTAGTTTTTCTTTAATACCCCCCGAAGCCGCCGCCGAAGCCGCCGCCGAAACCGCCACCAAAGCCACCCCCGAAACCACCCCCGAATCCGCCGCCCATCCCACCAAAGCCGCCGCCGAAACCGCCGCCCATGCCCGTGCTAAGGCCCATGGCCCCTGCTTGCCGGTCCAAGCGGCGCCGACGGTATTCCTCCACGCGTTGGAATTGGTCCTGGCGCT
>ERZ795047.5610-NODE-5610-length-10064-cov-4.459886_pt1 | contig 10064 bp, 8 predicted proteins | sample MGYA00375131_ERZ795047 | MGnify/ENA primary metagenome ERZ795047 (study PRJEB30176, sample SAMN05720228) | activated sludge metagenome | isolation source: Anaerobic digester | place: Japan | collected 2015-05-20 ... | reverse complement strand
CCATCGTCCATCAGCACATAGATGGTGACCTGTCCCGGGTTAGGCGTAGTGAGCACTACATCCGCAATTCTCGTTGACACCTGCCGGGCATAATAGGCATAGGCTCCCTCTGGACCAGCCGTGGAAAAAGCGTCCATACTGGCACGCATGAGTTCGTAATACTCATCATCTGTGGCAGCGTCCGCTCCATTCTCGCTCTCGGTCAAGTTTTCACAACGCTCGTAGTAAGGAAACACATCCACAAGAACATCAATCTGCCCTGGCGTGTACCCGTTGCCAATCACTCCCGGCTCTTGGCACTGAACAATGACATCAACATATGTCTCTCCGATGGGAATAAATGCATCAGCGATAGTCTCCCATACGAGCGTACCCTCTTTGTCTGTCACTCTGGTTCCGAAGGGAACCAGGATGGCATTTGGCTGCGGTTCTGAAATATAGAACCTCATGGTGGTAATTGCGGGCTGGGCCTGTGGCCTCACCTGGCTGTAAAACAATTCCCCCAGAGCGTCCAGGTCTGCACCGGTTGCTCTAGAGGGAATATTCTGGTTGCCTGTATAGTTGTTTAGCGCCCGCTCTTGTACAATGACGCTAGCCACCCAAGTGATGAAGAGTCTCTCCGGACTGGCCGGCCTTACCGTAACCCCTGTCATTTGCTCGTAGGAGGCAATGAGCTGGGAAACGAGCGCTGCGGTGTCTGTGCTAACAAACTGATAGGTGCTGTTCCTACTCATCCCGTATCCTCACCTCCACTGTAGCGTGCATTTTGCCCGGCACATCCGGATCCATGTCAACCTTCACGTCCACCACATCTGCGCGAGGTTCATACTCCGAGATGGCTTCAAGAATTTCTGTTTTGAGAAATAGTTTGGCGGCCGCAAGCGGCCTGTCCAAGAACTTCATGGGAAGTCCAAAGCTACGATAGAGGGGTACAGTGAGCTGCCTGGTCGTGAGAATCATCCTGATATTCTGCAACACGGACTTGACAGGATCGGTCTCATTGAGAGTGATCTTGCTCAGGTCTCTTGAACTGACAAAATAGCTCATGCACCACCTCACCTCGATTTCGCATACTCTAGTAACTCAACACTCACTGTCGCCCCGGTCACATTGCCGTGGCCGTCAAACGTCTCCATTTGCACTTTGTGGCTCTTGATCACCCACTTATAAGACCCGATACTTCGTTCACCGAGTACAAGGGGAAGAGCTGTACCGGCCCGTTCGTATGCCTTTATCTTTTGAATGTCCTCCATAGGATCAACGCCCAGATACAGAGAGAGCACCATGTCAAATGAGAGGGTGTCTGCCTCGGACCCGGTGAACTCCACTACTGTATTGCCCAAGTGCCTCTTGTGCTCAGCATATCGAGCAGAGCCTGACCACACTACGTTGTTTATAGTCTTGATTGCATCTGCGGACACCTGGAAAACGATGTCCCCAAGGGCTCCCACTTGTGCCATCACAGTCCCCCCAATACAAACCCATCGCCGTTCCAAATCGGCAGATAGAGACATACCACAAGCTGCCCGATGTAAGGCAGCCATGGGTGCACTTCGATGATCGTCTCGTGTTTTTTCTTCTCCAGAAGGCCGGTATAGGTGCAGCTTGGATCCGTTTCCGTCTTGTAATACTCAATTTCTTTCTCCAGCTTGATATTGTCCGGTATTGATTTCTTGTAGCTCTCACCGAGCCCCAAGTCCCTGGGATACGTGGCATACTGCGCCTCGTAGTCCCACTTATCACCATCGACCTTCTTGGTGACAGCGATGGTCGGGTGGTTTTGCAGCACCTTTAGCTCTCCAGAAACCAGGTCATCATGATCTTCAAAAATGACCCTGGCAGTGCGTTTCTCCTTGTCCACAGAACTAACTCTTCCAATCCTCACCAGGCCGCCAAGAATGTCTGAATACATCAGTACCCCTCCAATACACGGCGCAACCAAATCTGCGTCATATAACCCTTGGTGCCCACGATGTGCGTAGCGGAGTTTATGATGTACTTGCCATCCCACAGGCCCCAGCCTGAGAGCTTGACAGTTACACCCGCCACCAGATCTGGATTACCTTCCAGCATGAACATTACCGTGCGCTCCCTTTTATTGTGCAGCCGCAATTCCTTCTCGGCCCGCGCCTTGGCCTCCGCATAGCTGCTGACCCTGGCCTTAATTTCTAGTTGTTGATTGCTCTTGTTGTTCTTCCGGTAGTTTGGAGTGTAGGCATAGGCTTGAATGAGTTGGCCGGTTTCGGGGTTGATATACCTTACACGACAGCTGGTGAACTGCTTATTCGCCCTTCCAATCCTCATCTTGTAACTCTTATACGACTTGTCGTCTTTTGTAATGGTCAGGAGCTCCGGTTTGGATTCATACTCCCTTTGGTCGAACAGGACTAGCATGTTGTTTGTGACCTTAAGGGATATCCCGGCTTCATGGCAAAGGTTGGACAGAAACTCAATGTCCGACATGGCAAGCTGCTCGACCCTCTCGTAGTGCGGATCGTATGACGACTCATACATGCAGGCCATACCATTCAACGAAGCCATCTCGTTAGCAATTCCGGACAGGCTATAGGATTCCCAGGCCTTGTTTTTCCTGACCTGGCGGATCTGCGAATTGAACGGGAGTGCCACTCCTTTGATCGTTACAACAGATGGAGGACCACTGGTATCCACATCATCAAGTTCAAATTCTCCACAATCCAATATCTTGTCTGATCCATCATCATTCCAGTTCCTTCGGATGATAGACGCCTGGATCTTCAGTCCTAGCGTCTCCTGCTCTGTCATAACGGTTGCTTCCGGTTCTGCTTCAGCGATGTATGAAGCGTTGACATACGCCTCAGACCCACCGTAGGAAATCCTAGCCCAGCCATTTGACATGCTTTCTACCTCAACCTCACTACCGTAGGAGAGACTTCCCACTCTGGCATAATCTGCTCCGGGGCCGCTGCGCACATTTATGCCGCTTGGTGCCGTTACCTTGAACACAGTCTCTGGAACCGACGCGGGCTCGCCCGACTCCTCGGTGGAATCTGCAAGCCATTGGGTCAACCAAACCCCATCCCGATCCTCGAGTTGGATCTCAATCATGTCAGATTCATCGTCCTCATTGTCCTTATACGTAAGGGAAAGCAGGTTTTTCTGTAGGGGCTTAGTAACATCAACGCCTCCAAGGAACACTTGTATCTCAGTACGTCTGGCCAAATTCTTGTCGCTCATCCTTTCACCCGCTTCCATGGGGGAACAGCATCAGTGGCCTTCGGGTGCACAACGTCCGGAAGCACCAGTTCAATTCCGGAGGGAAAAATGTAGTAGCCAAGGAGGGCCACGTTAGCATTCATCAGTTTATCGGCATAGGACACATCGCCCAACTGAGCGTGAGCTATGCTGTCCCACATATCGCCTTGCCTGGTGACGTATGTCCTGCTCATACGTAAGCCCCCCTTTCTCTTTCTATCTGGATTTCTTCAAGGATATCCATCAGTGTGCGTTTCAGCTCAACATCCCTCGTACGTAGCGCATCCTCTAGCTCTTCGACATTGCTTACGCCCGTGATGTTGTAGGTAATCTGAATGGGAGGGATCCTTACCCCACTCGTTGCTGGCGCGGTCTGTGCCGAGACCACCTGAATTGGACGCAGCGCATCGTTGCGAGCAACTACGCCAGTCTCCTGTGTGACAGGTGTAGCCATCGCCGCAAATACGGCGTCGCTTCCACCAATCCCCTCTGCTCGCACTGCCTCTATGACACTCTTGACGTCCGTACCCAGTCTGGCCCAATCTGCCACGACCATCTCTTGGTTAGTCTGGATTGCTCGCCAATTTGACAAAACCGATCCCAGTTCTTCAGAGACCACCGATAAGCCAGCAATGACATCAAAGCTACTCCGGCCACTGTCCGCAAGCGAGGCCAGGAACTCCGACATGTTTTCGATGTGTGCCTCGCGTTCCACAAGGCTGGCCAATTTGGCCTGAGACTCAACCCAGGTTCGAGGTATTTCAGTTATGCCTGCCGGCATCGCCGCATCAAGCGAAACCCGCTCCGGATAAGACGCTTCTTGACTCACCTCAGCCTCTACCGAAAGCGCTCCAACACCATCTGCCGCAATTTGCGACAAGGTTTTCAGAACCTCAGATTCCATGGAAGAAACCCCGTCCACGAAACCACTCATGGCTAACCTACCACGCTCAGCAAACACTCGGGACGGACTTTCGATTTGAAGCTGTGCATCGATCGCAGCAATGGCTGCTTTGGCGATTCTTTCGTAGGCCTCACGGACTGCTGGGAGCATGTCCTCGGATCCTTGTATGAAGCCTTCGATGGTGTTCTTCCCGCTCTCGGCAGCTTCTTCTGTCAGGTTCATCTCACCGACGACTCTCTCCAACTCCTGCTGGAGTGCACTCATAGCAGCAGCAAAATCAGTCTGGATTGCTCGCCAATTTGACAAAACCGATCCCAGTTCTTCAGAGACCACCGATAAGCCAGCAATGACATCAAAGCTACTCCGGCCACTGTCCGCAAGCGAGGCCAGGAACTCCGACATGTTTTCGATGTGTGCCTCGCGTTCCACAAGGCTGGCCAATTTGGCCTGAGACTCAACCCAGGTTCGAGGTATTTCAGTTATGCCTGCCGGCATCGCCGCATCAAGCGAAACCCGCTCCGGATAAGACGCTTCTTGACTCACCTCAGCCTCTACCGAAAGCGCTCCAACACCATCTGCCGCAATTTGCGACAAGGTTTTCAGAACCTCAGATTCCATGGAAGAAACCCCGTCCACGAAACCACTCATGGCTAACCTACCACGCTCAGCAAACACTCGGGACGGACTTTCGATTTGAAGCTGTGCATCGATCGCAGCAATGGCTGCTTTGGCGATTCTTTCGTAGGCCTCACGGACTGCTGGGAGCATGTCCTCGGATCCTTGTATGAAGCCTTCGATGGTGTTCTTCCCGCTCTCGGCAGCTTCTTCTGTCAGGTTCATCTCACCGACGACTCTCTCCAACTCCTGCTGGAGCGCACTCATAGCAGCAGCAAAATCAGTCTGGAGTTGAGCCAAACTCTGAGCAACGATCTCCTGTTCAGCTTTGACGGCCTGCCAGTTTGCAACCATAGCCCGTAGTTCAGAATCGGTCGCCATGGCCAAACCGGCAATGACATTGACACTCTCTTCACTACCATCCGCAAACGTGGCCAACAGCTCCGACAGGCCTTCGATGTCTTCGCTTCGCGCCGTCAGGCTTTCCAGGTTAGTGCGATAGTCTGCCCAGTACTGAGCCTGGGTTGCCAGCGCATAGTTGATCTCGCCGGCTGACTTGGCAACAACCTCGGCCGCTTCATCCCACAGTTTGTACTGCCCGGATATGCTTTCCATGGCAGCATCGTAAGCTTCCTGATAGGCTGTGGCCAGTTCTTTCATCCTGGCTCGGACATCGTTGATGACCTCGGCCAGGTTCTCCCCTGTTGCAATTCCTTCTTCCTGGGACTTCTGATAGGCATTGAATGCTTCTTCAAGCTCGGCTATTGCAGCGCTGTTTTCCTCATAGAGCAGCGTAGTCTCTTCCAGCACGGAATTGTAGAGCTCCAGCTGTTCCTTGGCCACATTAAGGACTTTTGCCTCATCACGAGTGCCGAACCATCCACTAACACCCGTGGGATCCCACTTGTACAAGTCAAGAGCTTCGTTGTAAGCCTTGAGCGCAAGGTCGTACTCTTCTTGAGCGAGCTGGGCATTTAGCTCCGCAGCTTCTTTCGCCGCTCTAAGAGATTCTTGCTGTCCTACACGATCGATGTACTCGGCCCACTGTGCTTCCAGCCTTGCCTGCTTAGCCTGGGCTTGAGCCATGGCCTTCAAGGACTCAATGTATCCTTTGGATGATTGGGTTACATCTTCATAGTTCAAAGCGAGCTCCGGCATTTGCCGGTTGAGCGCCTTAATCACACCCAGGATAGCCTGCTGATTTTCAGTAGCGCTGTCTGTCGTTGCCGTAAGCTCTTCGAGCTTCGCAATCAAGGCCAGAGTGCTCAGCTGCTCTTTCTCGATCTCTTCAGTAGCCTTCGCATGCGATTCGGTCATCTCAACATAGCTTTTGACGAGCGCTTCATGGGCAGCCTTATACTCGACAAGCTTCTGCTTGCTGAGTTCATACTCTGTAGTGAGCTCCTCGAGTTTCCACTTTAGAGACTGAGCTTCATACGAAGTTTCACCGTATGTCTCAACGGCTTTTTCATATTCCGCAGTGAGTTCCTGAATTCTCTGGTACTGCATCCTAGATGCAGCGGTGAGTGACCAGGATTCGTCTACATACTTATTGCTTGCTTCGTTCAGAGCAACAATTCCAGCGGTCAACCCGGCGATGGCCGCCGCCACACCCATGATTACCTTGACTCCAGGGATGGCGGTCGCGAACGCCGTGGACACTACTGTCGCCAGCTTTGTGATAGCCACATACCCCGTGAGTCCTCCAACGGCTATTCCAATCACACCGACAAAAGCAGTAACCGCCTTGATGAGTTCTGGGTTCTGTTCGAGATAGTCCGTAACCGTTTTTAGCACATCGGTCTGCAGCGCATAGAGCTTGCGCAGCTCGGGAGTGAACTGATCGCCTATGACGATTTTCAAGTTGTTATAGGCGTTCTGCATGAGCGTTAGCTGGCTTTCAGTTGTGCCATAACGTAGCTCAGCTTCGGTAACAAGAGCAGTATTCTCTTCCCAAGCTTTGTTTGCGGTCTCAATGGTACGGTTCAGCAGATCCCCGGAGTTAGCCAAGGATAGAATCATGCGCTGCATACGAATCTCGGTGATGCCGAGCTCCTGCAGAGCCACGTTAGCCGACTTTCCGTTGCGCTCCGTATCTGCCAAGCCAATGACGAATGCCTCGAGTGCTCGTACTGCGTCCTCTCCCCAGGCCCTCTTGAACTCCTCGCCGGTCATGCCAGCGATGGAGGCAAACTCTTCGAGCTGGTCCCCAGTCTCCACGGCGGTGTTCAACTGTTGGATCAGCCTGCTCATCGAAGAGGCACCGGCCTGCGTCTCTATACCTAGCGAGGTAACAGCAGCAGACAGTGCAACCATATCGGCCTCAGACATCCCGGCAAGAGAACCCGCAGCCGCAATCCCTTGCGCCATCTGAGTGATTTTTTGCTCTGTGGTAGCGAAGTTATTGCCGAGTTCTACGATGGTGCTGGCCAGGTTGGAATAGTAAGCCGAATCCATCTGAGTGATGTTGGCAAACTGCGCCAGCAATGTGGCGGCTTCCTCCGCTGTCATAGTAGTGGCCGTAGCCAACATGGCCATGGTGGTCGAGAAGTCTAAGAGGTTCTCTTTTGCAATGCCAAGTTGACCTGCTACTTCGGCAATCCCCGCAAACTCAGTGGTAGTAATGGGAATTTCCGTCGAAAGAAGCCTGATTTCCCTCGCCATCGCAGCGAGTTCTTCGCTGCTCATGTCCGTGGTCTTGGCCACCCCGGTCATGGCAGATTCAAACTCCACGGACGCCTGGACAGCGGAACCAAACCACTCGTAGATTTCCTTCAGCGCCACGGTGATGCCGGCGGCGACAAGTGCCTGCCCTGCTGCCGCAAAAGCTTGGGAGGCTGTCGTGCCGAAGTTTGCAGCTTCGTCCGCAGCCTCCACTTGACTTTCTTTCAACTGCTCCATTTCACCGGCGAGCCGAGAGCTTTCCTCAGTCAGATTACCAACATCAATCCCAGCGTCTCTGAGGCGAACACCCATGGCCTCCAGCTTTTGAGTCTGATTGTCCAGTGAGGCAGCCGTTTTGTCGATCTGTAACTGCTTGGCCAGGAGCTTGTTCTCCAAATTGGAGCTGAACGTTCCAGTCTCCTGAATCTCTTTCTGGATGTTATCATACTGCTGTTGCAGCACTCCTAGCTTCTGACGGGTTCTCTCGACTGCATCCTGCTGCTTCTGGTACGAGGAAATATCGGACTGGATCTTGCTGAGGGCCGCTATCTCATTCTGCATGGAAGTAATGGAGCTCTGCGCATTCTTGAAGGTGCTCGTATAACTACTGCCAAGCTGCGCATTGAGCTGGAATAGCATTTCATACTCTTTCCTACTTGCCATGGGGGCCCTCCTTTCATTTCGTCTATCGCTGTTTTAGAGTGTGGTTGCTATCCTTTATCCAGGAGACAAACTCCCATAGCGGTAAGGACAACCACCATGGTACCGGCGTGTTATTGGTCCTGGCCATTGCTAGGCACTGCTGCCGGAGCCACTGTCCGCCATCGCCGACTACAACTCCGATCGCAGTAAAAAAGACCGGGCAGCTGACCTGATCTTGTTGTAGTCCGCAATGCTCATAATCTCAAACGCATCGGCTCCGATGGGCTCAGTGCACGCTTTGGCGGCCATGCGAATCAGGTACTCTCCGGAAAAGGTTGGTACCACCAGGGCCTTGCCCATCGCTTGCATCTCGTTCTCGATTGCCAGGGCATCTCTACCGGTTAGCTTGTCCCACTCAAACGTCAGGCTGGTGTAGGTCTCCCCGTTGTACTCGAACGGCTTCTTAAAAACGTGCGTGTAAGACGACCCGCTGCTTTCAGCCTGCTGTTTGGCAACATCAAACTCGTCTTGATCAACGTGAAAAACGTCCTTCTTGTCAGCGTTCATGATTATCTCCTTTCTTGATAAACCAAAAAAGCCCAAGGAGACTCTAGTCCCCCTGGGCCGTTAGTAGTGTTACTTTCCTAGCGAGGCCTTAACCTCTCTGAGGTAATCCTTCCCGTTAACCATGAAGATGAAGTTGAGCGGATCGATCTCCCGAACTTTCCGACCGTCAATAAAGGTTGCCCAATACCTGACGGCGTACTCGCCGGAAGCATCTTGTTGCGATGCTGGAGCTATAGAACCACCGGTTTCTTTCTTTGGCACAACAACAAATAGGTGCTTCACGGCCTGGACCCTTACCTGCCCGGCCACGGTGTCCTCCACCTGCTGGGCCACGCGCAGGTCGATCTGGTGCCGACGCGGTTCGCTCAGCCTAATGGCTTGCTCCGTGGTGGTCCTGAAGTTCAGGGTGAGGGTCATTTCCTCAAAATGACCAAGGATGACAGCCTCGATGTTGCCGGCAATCCCCGCTCCCGAAATGGTCTGCGTCAGTGTCGTAAGATCGGGCAACTGCGCCTCGGCCATGCCGACATACTCCATAGAATCCTCGTACACCGCAAAGTTGATGATACTTTGGTCGAACTTAGGCATGCCTTAACCCTCCTTCTCTAACCCTGGAGAGCAGACGTCAAGTATTCAACGTCATACTCCAGGAGGAAATCAATCTCTTGGGCGGGACTTGGCGGCGTGATGTAGATGTGAATCCTGATGATACCGGCCATGAGATCGGTCAACGGATTCTCGCTCTCCCGGAATTCAGCACGTGCGCCCAGCACGTACTCATTACCCACGAGGCCGTTCAGCCAGATGTTGCAGGTATCAATCACTGTGTCGATCAGACGCCTGTTCATCGGTTTATCCAGCTTGCCCCAGAATGTTTTGATCAAAGTCTTGCCGACCCAGCCGAACATCCTGGATATGGGAATCATGAAATCCTTCACGTCACTATTGGCCGGATAGCAAGCATTGTAGTTGCCCCAGGCCACCAATCCACCCATGAAGTTCAGTCCTGTTACAACACCAGCGGCGTTCAAAATATTGGCCTGGGCATGGGTCAGATCAACCTCTTCCCCGCTATCCAGCACCATCGAATCGGCTTGCAGCCGCTTGTTGGAAGGGCTCTCGTAGGGGCAGCCAGCGTTGCCAGTGTCCACCGAGGCCATCAAGCCTGCCAGTTGAGTGGACATGTGGAACACACGGTCACCCAGCTTCAGCATGGGCCAGCAAGCGATCTGATTTACGTCCGTGATGTTCTTGGCGTTCTTTACAGAAGTTACTTCGCTGTAATCTGTGGCCCCGTCCCCTTCCTTGGTGCTGAGGTCGATCAGCGCCTTGGCCTTGAACATGCCATTGATACCAGCGGCTTTCCCCGCCATGACCGCGGCCACGGTGGTATCGTGGGAATAGCCCGGCGCGCAAATCAGGTCAGGGACAACGCCCA
>ERZ795047.5604-NODE-5604-length-10076-cov-5.684063_pt1 | contig 10076 bp, 10 predicted proteins | sample MGYA00375131_ERZ795047 | MGnify/ENA primary metagenome ERZ795047 (study PRJEB30176, sample SAMN05720228) | activated sludge metagenome | isolation source: Anaerobic digester | place: Japan | collected 2015-05-20 ... | reverse complement strand
TCTTCAAATATTCGATCTCCTGCGCCTTGTCGGCAATGGAGCTCGACAGAACCGCAAAATCGGCAAGAATCGCCTTGGCTTGCTCATATTGCGACACCGCAGCGGCAGTCGGTTTCTTGCCGGGAGCAAAAACCTTGTCGTAAAAACGGTTTACGGCGATACTGAGCTTTTGGCTTTCCTGATCGAGCTTCTGAACAATGTTGCCGGTCTCTTTTTCTATGCGATACATCTCCGCAGACAAGACATCTCCAACCACGGAAGCCCGTTCCGCCATCAGATCCGTCCCAATCTGCTTCTCAAGATACAATATCTTGTCGTATTCCTTTCGGAGCTGGAGAAGATCCTGATCCACAGATCCAAGAAGCGAACCGGCCCCCAACGCGGAAGAAGTTCCAGCCCCCACCTGAATCGGAGAATGCACGGCCATCTGCGAAGGACTCGATGCCGATGCTCCACCACCGCCGGGAGCCTTGGCGTACATCGGAGGAGACTGAGCGATTCTGCCGGCGCTCTCAATGCCCCCGGTGAGCCAGGAAACCGCAGATCCATGAAGCGAACCGGCCCCCAACGCGGAAGAAGTTCCAGACGCGGAAGAAGTTCCAGACGCGGAAGAAGTTCTAACCCCAAACCAACCGAAGATCGTTTTCATGATCCGATCCGTAATCAGAGCTTGAACCATCATTCGGATCATTTGCCTGATGATCGAGTTCGCCATGTCCGTGAATTTCAATTTTCCAGTCATGACCACATCGGCAATCGTGTCCGCAAGAGCGTTCAATCCATACTGCAAGGCGCGCACCGCCTCAATGCCCTTATCAAACGCCGTCGGCATGGAAACGGACATCTGACGCAACCCTTCCGTCACACCATCCACAAAGGTTCCGTCGTACCGAAGCCTTGCCAACTCCATACGCCTTTCGCGCAATTGCCACAGAAGATCCAATTCCTCCTTGGTCGCCCCCTCTTTTCTGGCCTGAAGCCATAAAGAATAAGCCTCAGCGGCGGCAAGATCTTCTTCGGCCTTGAGCAGATCGCGGGAAGACCACGCCAATTTGGCCGCATCCACCGATGCCCTTGCCATGGCTTCGCTTCGCTTCTGCCAGAAGGTGTGCTCGGCTTCCCACTTCTTCAAATATTCGATCTCCTGCGCCTTGTCGGCAATGGAGCTCGACAGAACCGCAAAATCGGCAAGAATCGCCTTGGCTTGCTCATATTGCGACACCGCAGCGGCAGTCGGTTTCTTGCCGGGAGCAAAAACCTTGTCGTAAAAACGGTTTACGGCGATACTGAGCTTTTGGCTTTCCTGATCGAGCTTCTGAACAATGTTGCCGGTCTCTTTTTCTATGCGATACATCTCCGCAGACAAGACATCTCCAACCACGGAAGCCCGTTCCGCCATCAGATCCGTCCCAATCTGCTTCTCAAGATACAATATCTTGTCGTATTCCTTTCGGAGCTGGAGAAGATCCTGATCCACGTCCCAAGAATCCACAATTCCAACTTTCGCCCCACGTTGCGCCTTCTCCTGTTCCTTCTTGTCCCAATACTCCTTCTCCCTTGCCTCCGCTCTGTGGTACGATTCCCATGCCTTCACGTAACGTTCGGTCACCTTGCGCAACAACTCTTCGTCTTCTTTTATGGACAAAATTCGGTTGTCGGCCTTGTGTGATTCCATCGCGGCATAGATCTGTTCAAGCTGCTGAACATACATGTCCTCGATCTTCGCCATTCGATTCAACTGCTCGGCCTGCCACCGTTCAAAACCGGTCTTCCCGGCAAGATTTTCCGAGTAAAACATCTGGTCTATCTGGGTGTTGATCTTGGTGGTGATGTCAAACAGTTTCTTGCGGGCAACAGAGGCAAGAGGCGATTCGACCCCAAGACGGGTCTTGTCGCGCAATCCGGCTTCGGCTTTCTTCTCCGAATCCCCAAGGATCGCCAACGTGATTTCCGCCAACTCATCCGAGGCTTTCTCAGCCTCGGTCTTTACCTCCAACAACCCGGACTGAATTCCCTTGGACACCTCGTCGAAATAGTGCATGGCCTCATAGCGGAACATTTCGGAGGCCATCTTTGCGTCAAGGAATTCAGCGTCAAGATCTTCGTAAACCACGTGCTTTTCGGCTACTTGCCGGGAAACATCCTTGGTCTCCCCACGATACCATTTCCGGAAATCCTCATACCATTTCCGGAAATCCTCCATCGCCGCCTTGCTGTCGATCTTGTATGCCGGTCCTCCGGCCGTCTCCTCATATACATGGCTGTATTGCGAGAACGGATCAGGAATATTCCCGAGCTTGTTCATCTCATCGGAAATGCTTTTAAGCAAGCTCAGCGCGGAAATGACGAGCCCGGCCTGCGTACCGAAGAGAAATTTTCCGATAATCCCGTATGTGGCCGCCTCTCCCAACGCAGAGCGGCTCGAAACGATGTTCGAGATGGTCTCAAGGGCTGTCCCGACCCCGGTAAGAACATTCCAGACGGCTTTTGCGCTTCCTTCCAAAAACTCCAGATTCTTGGAAAGTGAGACGATGGACTCCCCAAATTTCTCAACGCTGAGAGTTTTGAGTCCGAACGCTTCCCCAATCTTTTCCAGCGTATCACCAACTTCGACGGCCCAACGACGTAGTGTTCCGTTTCTTTCCAAATCGTCCAACTCATTGACCCAACGGGACACAAGCGTGCTCATGCCTTGGAACGCTCCGCTCCGCATCAATTCCCGCTCAAATATCTCGCGCTTGGCCCTCATTCGGTTGATGAGCACGTCCCAAAAATCTTCCGTCTCCCTCAATCCGGATTGAAAATTCTTCCCGGCATACTCGAACACGGCTCGAATGATGGTCGAAAAATCAACTCCTCGGCGAATAAATTCCATATACATGTCGGTGACCGACATGTTCATCTTCTCACGCAAGGCCGTCATCAGAAACGGAATGTGCTCGGTAAGCTCCTTCAGGGCATCTTCCATCCCAATAGGTCCGAGTTGAAACAAAGCGGTGATTCGGTCGATGACGGCATGAAACTGCTGTGGACTGGTTTTTCCGGCGGACATCAAGTAACCGAGAAAACCTTCCATCTCCTTCCTGGTGGGTTTGATTCCGGTTGCCGCAAGGTCCACCATGGCCCTTGTCAGGTTTGCGATTCCATAGGTGCGGGACCCAAGTTCTTCAACCCACTTGAGTTCGTCCTGGGACTCGGACGAGGTTCCGACAAAACGCTTCCACGCATATTCCAGTTGTTGAAAATCGGAAGCGAGATCCAAAAGGTGTCTGGATTCCCGAATTACGGAAAGGGAGAGCTGAAGGGTTCCGAGAAATCCGATCAGCGACTTGACGGAGTCCGCAAGTCCACGGGATGCCGCTTCGGATTGTCTCATGGAGCTTGCGGACTCTTGCCATCCCTGACTGACGTTTCTGAGTTGCTTTTCAACCCCTTTGAGAACGTCTACGGCCTGTTTTCCATCGGCCATGACCGTGATGGTCACGTTATTGGTTCCGCCGGATATTGAAGGCATTGGACTTCTCCTAGAACAAGGAGGATACCGACCGTTGCAGGACCCTTCTCACCACGCCGATTTCAAGCCATGTCTGCATCTCGAACAGGTCCTCATCGAAGACCAAGCCGGCGTCCATGAGAAGGGTTACGTCAAGAAGCCTGCAAACATAAGGATGTGGCGGTTTGCTTTGTTTTTCCCCGCACAACCGACACAATTGCGCCCAGGAAGGTCCGTTTCTGCGCTTGCATTCTTCTTCCTTTGAGGGTGTGCACCTTCTTTGAGAAAACAGGTCGTGCAGAGCTTTCTCAAGATCCAACTCCCCCTCTAGGAAGGGTCCGATTCTTGAGACTCCAAACTTGCAAGGGCGTCAATGAATTCGGGAGGCTCACCGGGCTCCCCGACATTTACGGAAATCCCCTCGAACACGGTCTGAGCAACGGCCATGACGATGTCCGGAGCGTTTTTTTCCAAGAGAACCTTCCAGTCTTCCCGGTAATCCGGGTCGTTGGGGTCGCTGGAAAACGGTCTTCCCTCGTAGGCCAAGGTCCCCTTCTTGATTCCGATGATGATCCGCAGTCCAAATTTCATCCTGGATTCGTGGACCTGTTGAATGATCTTGTTTCCCTGCCGCTTGAAGAGCGATGTCGTATAGGCGGCTATCTCCTGCTTTGTCGGTCTTCGAAACAGAATTTCATGGACCGCGCACCCGTCGTTGACCTTTGCCGTGTGCTCACGCACTCCAAGATCACGCATACCTTATCCCCGCTATTTGGTTTGAATTTCGATCTCGTCGTCTTCCCCGGTACACAGGAACGTAACGCTGTAAACACCACGACCGTCCCGATTCGTGACTTTGATGTCCTCCAATTGCGCTTCCGGAACGGATACGGAGACGATGTTCCCGGTAGAGGAGCCGATCTGCCAAGACAGACTCGTAAGCGTATTGTTTGAAAGGGTGCTGAACGGATTGAACTTCGCCAATGAGTCCATGTCCATCTCGACGGTCACCTTCGGAGCCCTTGCGGTCGTCAAAAGTTTCGAGAGTCCGCTTGTGTTTTGCATGTCCTTCTTCTCGGAAATGGTTGCGCCAAGGTCCACGGTGATCCTTTCCACTCCGGTCGGAGTGTACGATCCGACAGTCAGTCCGATGGACAGGCACGGCGGAGGCATGTGTTCTTCCCAAGTCGTCACGCTGATGACCGCAGTGTCCGAGGGAGCCGAATGCAAACCGGTCATCTGAAAGTTGACGGATGCGTATCCGTCGGCCACGAACTCCGCTTGAAACGTTCCAATCGTTCCAAGCAACTTGTAGAGGATGCCGTCAAGGTAATAGTAGATCGTGCCGGATTTTGGATCCTTGGTCGTCGGAACATATTTTCGGTAGGCCGGAGGACCCGTCACGGCGCTGGAAGCCATTCCGCACATCTGAAACAAGCTGTCGAGCTGACCGGCTTTCTTCGCGTCGCTTCCGTCTGGCCCTGCGCCTTTGAGTTCACAGGGAATGGTGATCGTCTGTCGTTTCGCCCCGACGGCGAATCCGAGCGGAGACAGCGAGGTCCGCACAAAGTTGCGTTCCCTTTTGTCCGGACTGAATCCATAATCAGGGATTCCGCAAAGCACCGCGTCCGTAGCCCCCGGAGTCGCGTCCGTCCCGTAGGTCGTCTCGACTTTTGCCAAAATCACGGTGTTCCTAAGATTTTTTTCTGCCATCGGCGTATCTCCTAAACTCGGCTGTATGTCTCAAAAACAATGTTGTAGACTGCGGTGGATTGGCTCGAAGCCAATGCCGAAATCCTGACCGGAACGAGTGGAGCAATATCAAGACTCAACGTATTGCCCTTGAGCACATCGACAACCTCCTCAATCAAATAGTAAGCCCCTTTTCTTGTCCCTTCTTCGTCGGAATGAAGAAGTTTCGCATGATCAATCGAGTATGCTCTTGTAACGACAATCATTGATACGAGCACTTTTCTTCTAAACTTCCCACCAACGCCCACCGGCTCGTAAGAAGCCTCCTCGAAATAGACATAGGCTGCCGGAACGGCAACGACCTGATCTTCCAAACTCTGCTTCAACCATTCGGGAAGATCTCCGACCTTGCGGAAGAGTTGTTCGGATTCCAAGGCCGTTTTGACGGCTGCCGTGATGTCGCTGATGGAAACCATGTCTATCCCTCAACGATGTGGCGGACAATGCACCGCTCGATTTCGGAGACGCACGAATCTCCATGGGGAATCATAAAAAACGGCCTTTCCGGAATGCTTACTTCCTTCGAGTGGGAATGCACCATCGAGGATTTGCGCCTTCCTTTCCCGTCTCTTGCATGTTCCGGAACAGTGATCGTTCCTTCAAATCCAAATTGGTGAACCATTCCGGCAACTCCAACATCCGCAAGGAGCACAAGGCGTCCGCGATCCGACTTGATGCGCGGATGAACCGCTTTCTCGAACAGAGTTCCGGAACCGATGAGCGGGCGTTTTCCAGGCCGCTGATTTTTGACGGGTTCCCATGCCGGACGCCCTCCGGCCATAAAGTTCAATCGAATCGTTCGGATGATTATGGATTCAACCTCTTTCCAGCATGGCCGAAAATCCACAAGTCCGGACGAAACATGTTCGAGTCTGTTCTGCGCACCGCGAATATCCGTTTCGATTCCAATCGAAATCATCAGTATTTTTCCCAAAGATCATCCGACCAATAGGGGTCCGGAGCATAGACTCCGAATCGAATTGCGGACGGTTTGCTTCCGTCCTCGGAAGATCCAAGGTCGGCGTTTCCCGTTGCAACGTCTTGAAGAAACTGCATCGCGGCCATATAGCGTTCATGCCGTTGTTTCAGTGGAATCATGCGCCGGGTAAAGAGCGTATATATCGCCAGATCGACGCTGAGTTCCTTGACGGTTTGGGTCGGAGAATCCAAGGGAACGGAGTATCGGGAAGAGACAAACCCGTCGATGATCGAATCGGCCCGTTCGATGGCGGAAAGAACATTTTGTGCGTTTACTGCGCCGGTTGGTTTCACCAAGTCGTCGGTAAGCTCGATCAAGGTTTGTTCGTCCAACTCCTCCAAGATGTCGTCAATGGTGCAGTAGGCCATCTTGTCACTCCGAAACGGCTCTCTTCAAAAGCTCGGCCAAGACTGAGGTTTTTGCGGTTGCGGAGAAACGAATATTTTGCTTTTTCAAAGCATCCATGATCTCGAACCGGTTCATTTCGGAAACGGGCTTTTCTTCCGCATCTTCACATTCGTCCATGGTTTGTTTGCGCTCATGCGGCCTCGATACCGCATCGTCCTCGATGATGGTGACAAATCCCTTGGCTTCGAGGACCTTGGCGATGGAGTGAGGGAGGATCACCGTAGAGCCGGGCCTATGGGTTCGATCCATGGCGCGTATCGATCGGTTGCCGCTCACACGCACTTCAACTTTGCGTTCTGAGTCGTCCGTCATGGGAGGTATCCTTTCCTGTTTGGATGATTGGAAAGACGGGCGAAAGGGGAGGGGGGGGGAACCTTCCGCCCGTCAGCGCCTTTCGGCGCTCGTTTTAGGTGCACACGGTCGCACGCACGATGGCGTTGGGTCTCTGCACCACCGGCAGAGCCCTGACTTCGGCCAAGATCCAACGACCGCTGGGATCTTGTTCCGACCAGGATTTGCTGAAGAAGAAATCGGACGGGGACGCACCCTCTTGGACGCACGGCGCGTAGGGCATGTCGAACACGTCTTCTCCTTCTCCGATAAGGATGAACTCGTCGGGGTCCACAAAGCGGGTTCTGGTTCCGGAATCGGTCACGAAGGACCCGTTGTATTCCTCGATGGTGACCCCGGCCAGCCGGACGATGGCTCCTTGCTCGGCGATTTGCCTTCCACGCTCGAAGACAAGCAGTTCACGAACGGAAGAGTCGTTGATGATCGCATTCATGTCCTTGTATCAGCAGAATGCGTGCCAGCCGGTCACCGTATGGCCGGAATCGTCCTCGATCATGAGCTTCCATCGACGGATGTCTCCGATGATGTCCGGGTCCTCTGCGTCACCGTTCCACGGTTTGCCGACCACCTCGGTGTGGTCGGCATCGAAGAGATAGTCCGCCAGCACGGTCGTCAGATCGGAATCCAGAACCTGGCCTCGGAGGGCGTGAGCAGCCCAGAATTCCAGGGTTCGCTCGATCTCGTTTCTCATATCGAGCTGTTCTTTGGCGATTCGGCTTTCGAGCAATTCGGCGGAAATTTGGGACCCGAAGGCGCGAACGGAATCCACTTCGGCCGCGGAGATGAATTTCTTTGGGGCGATCCTTGGGGCTTCGCAGGGGTAAAACACCCGTGAGGTTTTATCGCGCACAAGCGCCGGGTCCGCGACTCCAATGGTCTTGAGCACGCCTTCGGAGCCGGATATGACCTCAAAGCCGAACCGGGAGCTGAGAACCGCATGGGCTTTGGGTCTGAAGTATCGGTTGAGGATTACTCCCCCCGGAGTTCTCATCGCATTGATGGCGGTGGTTAGAGCTCTAACCAAAAACAGGTTGTCCATATCGGAGCCTCCTTTTTACCTGGTAAAGAGTGGTGTCAAAAAAAAATCGACCAACCGTCAGGAGATGGTCAGCGGATCTCCTTCTTCGATCACAAGAATTCCTCGGTCCGCAAGTTGCTGAAGGGCGGCGGCTTTTTGGGAATTGGTGATCTCGGAGGGCCATACAAGATCGGCGTCACGATACATTCCGGCAAAGTAGGCGTTTGCGACAAGATCGTCGTCTGCCGGAACCACGGCGCTTTCCAGTTCCGCGAGGATGCATCTCGCAACCTGCGTTCCGTCGCTTGCGGCAGGGGCCAAGGGAGCCCATTTGTAGCTTGCGGTGATTTGTCCAAGCACCGTTCCTCTTGCCACCGTCCCGGAGCCTGAAGCAAGGACGATCTTTTTCATCAGATGCACATCTCCGGAAATGAGGGTCGATGGACTCGATTCGGTTTGGGTCGTCAATCCAAGGGTTCCAGCCATTTGAAGTCCTCCTCTTGTTGTGCAAAACGGTTATTCGGAAACCTGCATGGACAATTGCATCCGGTTGGCTCTTTCCGCGATGCGCCTTCCAATCTTTACGGCATCGGATTCCATACTCGCCGTTTCTTCGCAGACCGTTTCATCGGATGCGAAATGTTTCGTGGGATCGGGGATGATCTTCTCGGCCCCGGTGATGAAGGTTTCCATGAAGTAGGAGCCGACATTGAATCCGGTTCCGTCTTCCATGGTCGCCGTGATGGAATCCACGGCAAGCAAGGCTTCGATGAGTTTCGGGTCCGAAGCGACGGACGGGCTGAGTCGGAATTCCGCGAGGGCCGAAGAGATTTGTCTTTGCAGTTGTTCGGACCGAAGCGCCCGTTTTAGTTTGAGGTTTTCTTCAGCCAATTGCGCGAGCCTCGCTTCGGCCTCGTTTCCGCAGGCCGGCTCGACATCCTGTCCGCAGTCCGGGCAGAGTTCTTTGCTCTCGGTTCGCAGCGTATCTTCCATGATGCTTTTCCTCCCGTTGTGATCGTTTATGGTTTTTTGCACAAGTTCCACGGCCTGGGCGAACGTGCCGACATGATCGATGAGATTGGACGACAATGCGTCCTGGGCCATGAAAATCCTGGATTCTCCGGACGCCGCCAAGGCTTGCTCAAAACTCATGTTTCGGTTGAGGGCAACCGCGTTGAGGAAGATCTCCAGGGTTTTGTCCACCAATTCCTGCAAATAGGATCTGGCTTCTTCCGTAAGCGGCCCGGTGTTGCTTGCGATCCGTTTGTACCGACCCGAATAGATTTCTGTTCGCACGATTCCCTGTTTGGCGTCCATGCCTGAGAGATCGTAGTGCATGACGGCAACCCCGATGGAGCCGATCATGGAAGTTTTGGAGGCAATGATGCGCTCGGATGCGGACCCGATCCAGTAGGCTGCGGAGGCCATCATTCCGTCCACGTAGGCCGTGATGGGCTTCTTCTTCCTGGATTCCCGAATGAAGGTGCTAAGGTCGTCAACCCCGTCCACGGTTCCGCCGGGGGAGTCGATGTTGAGCATGATTGCGCGGACGGCCGGGTCGTTTAGGGCCTCGGAGATTTGCTTTTTGATCAGTTGCGTGGAAACGCCGCCGCTCCAATTGGTGATGAGATTGGCCCTCTTTGAGATGGTTCCGGTAATGTCGATGACGGCGATTTCTTTTGGAACGGAGGGTTTTTCCTGGGCTCCGATCTCAAGGCAGTGGAACCTTTCGCGGTTGGTTTGCCCCGAGATGAGAGCGGATATCGCCTTGTCGATCTCTTGGAGCTTCGCCGGATGAACCGCCCACAGTCGATCTTGTATGGTTGTCAGTTTCATTTCGCCTTTTCATTCCTCTTTGGTTCGGTCCGGTTTCATACGGTCCTGGAGTCGCTGTTCCTTCCTTTTTTGTTCCTTCTCCTGGGTTGTCTGCGGAGGTTTCTCGGATGGATCGGTCAAGCTGAATTCTCCGGACCGAAGATTGTATGTGCGCATATAGTATTCTTCGGTGAAGCGGACTCCCTGGCTTGTCAGGGCGGTGTCCCTTCTGGCGTGGGCTTCTTTTGCGTCTTCTTCCT
>ERZ795047.5599-NODE-5599-length-10081-cov-5.694295_pt1 | contig 10081 bp, 10 predicted proteins | sample MGYA00375131_ERZ795047 | MGnify/ENA primary metagenome ERZ795047 (study PRJEB30176, sample SAMN05720228) | activated sludge metagenome | isolation source: Anaerobic digester | place: Japan | collected 2015-05-20 ... | reverse complement strand
ATATTAAAAATAAAGTGCTGCGCGGGAACAACATATATCTGTAATCATGATGTAATTTTAAAGGAGTTGTCTTCTGCTAATTTTTGCACTTGTCTAATAATTATGAAAAACAAATAAACAAAAAGAACTCCTACAACAAGCGATAAAACTATCAATAAAGGTTTATTGGAAATTGTTGTATAAAATGATATTCCTGTCCAACTAAAACCTAGCAGAAAGTTTATTAAATTTCTGAGAGAAAAAAGTTGAAACGGTGCGTCAGCACCGTTCAAATCTCCGTCAAAGTCTGGTTGCAGTCCATCAGAAGAATCTGTCCCCATAAAGGTCATTACTGTCTGAATGATAAAAATTAAACTTGTCGGAATGGCCACAAACCAAAAAGTCTTTAGTAGTGTGTCTAAGTTTTCTAATATTTCCATAATTGTCAAAGTTACGAGGATTTGTTAAATTACAGCTAACTCACAAATATACGAAACTATTCATTTTTTTCTCAAGCAAGTAATTTTCTACGTTTAAAACCCGAGTCAATTGAAACAAAGTGTCTTAATGCAAAAGCCAACCATTCGCATTTTATATTGTCAGTTTTTAAAACCTTTTCGTATATCTGATTATTAAATACAAAATACGAAGAAAAATCAGGAGTAAAGCATCTTTCAAAGATAAAGTTGGCGTATAGATAACATGTATGCTATTTAAATTAACTTGTAGCCGGATAATGCATTATCAAATCGAAAGTACAAGCATACTTTATTATTCGGGGTACACTACTCTTAAACCTTACAGTGTGATGTAAAATGCCTGAGGGTCATTAAATTTATGAAGGTTAAAATAAACTTTTAGCCTATGGCTGTAACAATCTTATTTGATGATTAAATCTTTTTTATTGCAGCCTATTTTTCGGTGTCACTAATCTTATATGTCTTGTAATACTTCAACAAAAGTTTTTCTTAAACCAGGGTACTGTAAGTGCAAGTCCTTCCTTGACTTTTACCAAAGGATTATAACCGAGATATTGCATTGCCAGACTAATATCGGCCAATGAATTTTTTACATCACCCGGACGTTCTTCCTTAAAAACAGGCTCGATTTTTTTTCCTGTAATGTGCATCAGATGCTTTAGTAATTTATTAAGGCTGATACTTTCTCCCACAGCAATATTGTAAACTTTATTACATGCATCTTTATGTTCGCTGAATAAGGCTCTGATGTTTGCCTGCACAGCATTTTCAACAAAAGTAAAATCGCGCGATTGTTCACCATCACCAAAAATATAGGCAGGTTGATCTTTGAGCAGCGCTTTCATAAAAAGAGGTATTGCCGCTGCATAAGGATTATCCGGATTTTGATTGGGGCCGAAAACATTAAAATAACGCAGACCTATAATCTTCATATCGTAATGCATGCAGAATGTGTAGGCATAAAGCTCGTTCGACATTTTTGAAACAGCATAAGGCGACAATGGATTACCCGTTATGTGTTCGCGCTTGGGTAGTTCGGGACTGTCGCCATAGACAGACGAAGAGCTGGCATAAACAATGCGTTCAATACCCGATTCTTTTGCTGCCCAAAGCATATTCAGAAATCCTGTTGCATTGGCATGATGCGTGGCCAAAGGATTGGCTAACGAACGTGGCACCGAACCTAATGCAGCCTGATGCGAAACATACTGTATGCCTTTCATTGCCTTGAGGCATGTATCAGCATTGGTAATATCACCTTCAATAAATTCAAATGATGGATGTTTCAGAAAAGGTTCGATATTTTTTTTGTAGCCGTTTGCAAGATTGTCAAGCACACGAACTTTTCCTGCACCATGCACTAACAAGTATTCAACAATGTTGCTTCCAATAAAACCGGAGCCACCGGTTATGAGGAATGCTTTGTCTTTTAAAGACTGCTGATGGTAGGCGCGTTCATAAATTGTTTCTTTCATTTTTTGGGGTTATCGTGCATCGTATTGATGCTGGTAATAGGTCATGTATTCACCTGAGGTTACCTGTTGCAGCCATGCGTCATTGGCAAGATACCAGTCAACAGTTTTTTCAAGTCCTTCTTCAAATTGCAGTGATGGTTTCCATCCTAATTCATTCTGAAGTTTTGTAGAATCTATAGCATAGCGTAAATCATGTCCGGGTCTGTCGGTAACAAATGTTATGAGCGATGCTGATGTACCTTCTTTGCGATTTAATTTTTTATCCATCACAGAACAAAGCAATCGTATCAAATCAATATTTTTCCATTCATTGTTGCCGCCAACATTATACTTCTCACCTTCTTTTCCCTTATGAAAAATCACATCAATAGCACGTGCATGATCTTCAACATACAACCAGTCGCGCACATTTTCGCCTTTACCATAAACAGGCACAGGCTTCATGTTTTTAATATTGTTGATGGCTAACGGTATCAGCTTTTCAGGAAAATGATGTGAGCCATAGTTATTGGAGCAGTTAGAAAGTACTACAGGCAAATGATAGGTGTGATGGTATGCCATTACCAAATGATCGGAGCTTGCTTTTGATGCTGAATAAGGGCTGCGCGGATCATAAGAAGTGTTTTCTGTAAAGAAACCGGTGTTGCCAAGAGAACCATACACTTCATCGGTGCTGATATGATAAAATCTTTTTCCTGAAGAAACTTTTTTATCTTTTATCCATGTGTGTCGGGCAGCATTAAGAAGATTAACCGTACCCACAATATTGGTCATGATAAATTCGAGTGGATTGGTAATACTTCTGTCCACATGCGATTCGGCAGCAAGATGAATTACTGCATCAGGATTAATATCGGCAAACAGTTTGTTGACAAAGGCAGCATCGGTAATGTCGCCTTTTATAAAATGATAATTCGATTTTAATTCTATATCTTTCAGGTTAGCAAGATTTCCTGCATAGGTTAGGTTGTCGAAGTTGTAAATTTTGTAATCGGGATAATTGTTTACAAATCTGCGCACAACATGCGAGCCTATGAATCCGGCACCGCCAGTGATAATGATTGTACTTTTTGACATGAGGGTAAAATTAAAAAATTAAAACATAATAAAGAACCTTTAGCTCAGATAAAGTCTGTTCTTCCGGCAAGATACAACTCCCAGTTCCAGGCAGTGCGTATCATATCATTCAAATCGCGTTCGGTATGCCATCCAAGAACAGTGTTAGCCAAAGCAGTATCGGCATAAACAGCGGTGACATCACCGGCACGTCTTCCTTCAATAGTATAATTTAATTTCTGCCCTGTGGTTTTTTCAAATGCATGAATAAGTTCAAGTACAGAAAATCCTTTTCCTGTGCCCAGATTAAAAACTTCGTAAGCAGACTTGTTTTTTTTGTTGAGTAACCGCATTACTGCAGTAACATGTGCTTTTGCTACATCAACTACGTGTATATAATCTCTGATACAACTGCCATCGGGTGTTGGGTAATCATTTCCGAAAACCACAAACTGTTTTCGTTTACCAATAGCTACCTGAGTGATGATGGGCATTACATTAAGTGGCATTGTTGTAGGCAGCTCACCTATTAAAGCACTGTCGTGTGAGCCAACGGGGTTGAAATACCTGAGTGAAACAGCTTGTAGTGATGATGACCTGACAGTATCTGTTATTATTTCTTCACCAATTTTTTTTGTATTGCCATAAGGCGACTTGGCCGTTTTAACAGGAGCATTTTCATCAATAGGCAATTTATCAGGATCAGCATAAACAGAGCAGCTTGATGAAAAAACAAAACTATTGCACTTAGCCTCAACACAACATTGCAAGAGGTTGATGAGTGAAAGTAAATTGTTATGATAAAACGCTAAAGGTTGTTCAACAGAAAGCCCTACTGCTTTGTGTGCTGCAAAATGCACAACTGCATCAGGTTTATGTTTGCTGAAATAGTTTTTTATTTCATTAGCATCACAAAGGTCAATGTTAAACCATAATGGGCGTTTGCCGGTAATTTTTGCAATAGCATCAACAACTTCTTCTTTTGAATTATTAAGGTTGTCAATAATATCAACATCAAAACCACTGTTCATTAGTTCTACAACAGTGTGTGCACCAATATAACCGGTGCCTCCTGTGACCAATATTTTCATTACATGCAATAAATTTACCGGATTAATATCTCTATATAACGGTCAGGGTGTTGCCGTATTATATTTACAAACTCCAGTATTGAAGATTCTTGATTTTATTTCTTAAAAATCCTTTTATGTCAACAATAACGCCATCGGGCTTACAGATGCTCTTAAAATAATTTTCATCCATTTTAAGATAATCTTTATGCGAAACCGCTACCACCACAGCATCATAATCATTAGCAATTTTTTCAACCAAACCAAAACCATATTCATGCATCAACTCATCAGAAGAAGCATAAGGATCGGTAACTTCTATGGTTACACCAAATGATTTAAATTCGTTCACCACATCAGTAACCTTACTGTTGCGGATATCTTCTACATCTTCTTTAAACGTAGCACCCATCACCAGCACTTTCGATTTAGAAATATCCTTGCCTTTGGCAATCATTTTCTTTACGGTTTGTTTGGCAACATAAAATCCCATGCTGTCGTTAACGTATCTGCCTGAGTTAATTACTTGCGAGTGGTAGCCAAGCTCCTGCGCTTTGTAGGTAAGGTAGTAAGGATCTACGCCTATACAATGTCCGCCTACCAAGCCCGGAAAAAAGCGAAGGAAGTTCCACTTTGTACTGCTTGCCTCAATAACCTCATAGGTGTTTATGCCCATTTTATTGAAGATGATAGAAAGCTCATTCATCAATGCAATGTTGACATCACGCTGTGTGTTTTCAATAATTTTTGCAGCTTCAGCAACTTTAATGCTGCTGGCACGATGCACACCTGCTGTTACAATTGTTTCATAAACCTTGGCAATAATATCAAGCGATTCAGCATCGCAACCTGAAACTACTTTTTTGATTTTTGTGATGGTATGTTCTTTATCACCGGGGTTGATACGTTCAGGTGAGTAGCCTACCTTAAAATCGTTTGGAAATTTTAAACCTGAATGTTCTTCAAGTACAGGAATACAATCTTCTTCTGTACAACCCGGATAAACGGTACTTTCATACACAACATAATCACCTTTTTTCAGCACTTTGCCAATAGAGGTTGAAGCACCAATTAAAGGCTTCAGGTCAGGTAGTTTATGATCGTCAATCGGAGTAGGAACAGCTACAATAAAAAAACGTGCTTCACGAAGTACATCCAATGAGTTAGTGAATTTAATATCACAACCATCAAAAGCCTCAGCAGGTAATTCACCGCTGGGGTCAATTTTGTTTTGCATTTTTTCAACGCGTTCTGCATTAATGTCGAATCCGATTACGGAAATCTTCTTTGCAAATTCCAGTGCAATAGGAAGTCCGACATAACCTAAACCAATAACAGCAACTTTTGCTTTTTTATCTAATATCTCCTGATACATTTATTTTAAAGATGAAATTTTATTTCTGATTTTTCTATTTTACGAAGTGCGTAAATACGCTCAATGATTTCTACAACTTTTAGTCCTTCAAGGGCATTGGTAGTTATTGAAGTGCGACCACGCAAAACATCTGCCACATTTTCAATGATGTAGTGATGGTTGGCAGCAGAGCCTTTGTAAGCTCCATAATCGTTTGCCGGATTAACGGGGTCAAGTTTAGGCATTGTATAATCTTTGATATGACAGTATTCTACTTCATTCATATACTGACCGCCAATTTTTATAGAGCCGTTTTTACCAATTACGGTAATACTGCTTTCAAGGTTTACATCCCAAACAGAGGTAGTGTAGGCAATGTTGCCCATGCCTCCGTTTACGAACTTAAAGTTTACAAACCCACTGTCTTCAAATGATGTGTTTTGCTGATGTGTAAAATCTTCAAACTTACCTTGTATATCTGTTATATCACCAAACACCCAATACATAATATCTAAAAAGTGCGAGAACTGTGTAAACAACGTTCCACCATCCATGTCGCTGGTGCCTTTCCATCCGCCTTTTTTATAGTAACGTTCATCACGGTTCCAATAGCATTGCAACTGTACCATAAAAATTTCGCCAATGATATTGTTTTCAATAATTTCTTTAAGCCAAACCGAAGGTGGTGAATAGCGGTTTTGCATTACACAAAACACATGCCGAGAAACCTGAAGTGCTTTAAAAATAATTTTTTCGCAATCGGCTTTTGACAGTGCCATTGGTTTTTCGCAAACCACATGTTTTTTTGCTTCTAATGCTTTCAGAGAATGTTCGGCATGAACGCCATTGGGTGAGCAAACACACACCACATCAATATCCTGAATGCTGGTGAGCATGGCATCAACAGACTGAAAAAATGGAACATTAAAGTCGGCAATGCCTACTTCGTTTTCCTGTCTGATGTCGCACATGGCAACAAGCTCACATTCGTTGTTGCGTCTAACCATTTCGGCATGACGCTTACCAATGTGTCCGCAACCGATTACAGCAAATTTTATTTTTTCTTTTTTTTCTGAGCTCATACAAGTGCGGTCTTTCTAAATCTTTGTTACCTGATTATTTTGCAGCAGGTATTTTTCTCCGCTTTCAGGGCACACTGCCATTCCATCTTTATCAAATTTCAGGCGATGACCATATTCACTCATCCATCCCATTTGACGGGCAGGATTACCAGCCATCAATGCATAGTCAGCAACATCTTTTGTTACCACTGCTCCGGCACCAATAAAGGCAAACCGACCTATATCATGCCCACAAACAATAGTGGCATTAGCACCTATGGAAGCACCTTTTTTTACAACAGTTTTTTTATACTCATTCTTGCGGTTTACAGCACTGCGCGGGTTGGTTACATTGGTAAAAACCATGCTTGGACCCAGAAAGACATCGTCCTCACAAACCACTCCTGTATAGAGTGAAACATTGTTCTGAACCTTAACATTGTTGCCCAGAACAACATCCGGAGAGATAACCACATTCTGACCAATGTTACAACCTTCGCCAATGCGACAACCGGACATAATATGTGAAAAGTGCCATATCTTGGTACCCTTTCCTATGGAACATCCATCGTCAACATAGGATGATTCATGTTTAAAATAATCCATAATCGCTTCCTTAACCCGCTGTAATTGGGGTGCAAATTTACTTTTATTTTGATAAGAATGATAGTCTGTTTTCAGATTAAGATGGTCATAATCTTACATTTTTGAGTTCGGCCTGAGTTTTTGCTGCTAAAACCCTACAACTATATAGGGTGCAAGTTTTTCAAAATCTGTCGGTTTAATTATTTTCAAATCGCGTAATTGTTCGGTTGATTTATAGTCGCCATGCATTTTTCTGTAGTTTACAATTATAGTTGCCAGACTGCTGCTGATATATGGATGTCTGAGGCTGTAGGCATCATCGGTATTGATGTTTTTCTTTTGAATGGGCTTTATATTACAAAGTACATAAGGACTGATTTTTTCAAAAACAGAATCCACAATAGAATTGATTTCCAACAACTGTTTAACAGATGTAAAACCACCTAATTTACTACGATAGGCAACAATTGCTGCAGCTCTTCCTGCACCTATGGCCGGCAACAGCTGCCACTCTTCAACATCTGCAAGATTAATTTCAATAGGTTCAATGACCTTTTCTTTTTTAGACTGTATAGAGTCAGCCGCAAATTTTGTTTGATGGAATGCCGGTAAAGTATCAGGTAAAAGCAGATAAGGATAAATGCTGTCGTAAAACGAAGGCGTGATGACAAACAGTTTTTTTACATCGGACCGAATTCTGAATCTTCCTCCACGATCTTCATATTTTTTGATTGATGCAATTTGTTTTTCAGACAAACCTAACTTGGCCCAAAGAGAATCAGCTAAATTATTTGGGTTGAATGAGAAAAGACTTCTTGTAGGTTGTGTAGCATTACTTTCTGAAAGTTTTGTTGAGTCTTTGACATCAATAATAGAATCGGCCTGTAACAAATTCCATTGTGCAACAGCTGAGTCTAAACGACCTGTATTGATAGTGATTGGTGGCTCATAAAATTTAAGTCCATAAAGTGTAAGCAGCAGTGCAACAATAATTATGGACAAAACAATAATGCCTTTACGCTCACTGTAAGTAAACGTGTTGTACTGTTTAAAAATACTCCGTAGGTTATGAAAAGGCGGTTTCTTTTTCACGGTTAAAACGGTAAGTTAATTTTCTAAAGCGAAAATAGTGGTTTTAAATGCTGTTTGTATGCAAGTGAAAAAATATTCTTTAATTATCTGATAGTATAATTTGGTGAATTTTAAAGATATTTGCAGAAAATATTTTTACCATGTCTGTTTTGCCGCCCTGCCCTTTATGCCATTCTATTTATACCTATGAAAATGGTAATCTGATGGTTTGTCCGGAATGTTTTTACGAGTGGAATCCTGAGGAACAACAAGCTGTTTCAGAAGAAACTTCAAGTGCAGATAACGGAAAAGTTTTTGATGCTAACGGAAATGAATTGCAAAATGGCGATGCAGTAATTGTCATAAAAGATCTTCCAGTAAAGGGAGCATCTAAACCTGTGAAAGCCGGCACCAAGGTTAAGAACATACGTTTAGCAGAAGGCGATCACAACATTGATTGCAAAATAGAAGGCTTTGGCTCTATGGCACTCAAATCGGAATTTGTAAGAAGGGCTTAGGATAAAATCAGCTTAGCGCTTTATTATTCACTTTTAGTGACACCTTATTTGCTACAATAAGTTTTGCATAGCCTCCCAATGCCAGCGGGTTATTCTCTGTAATATGCCCTGCAGGAAAATTAAAACATACAGGAAAATCATATTCAGAAACATGTTCGGCAATAATTTCTTCAGCAGTTTTTCCAAATGGAATAGTGTTGTCTTTCATATCGCTCATTGCACCAACAACAAGTCCTGCCAAACTATGTAACTTTCCACAGCGTTTGAGTTGCATCATCATACGGTCAATGTGATAGAGATATTCATCCAAATCTTCCAAAAAAAGAATTTTTCCTTTGGTGTCAATGTCAGAAGCTGATGCAGTTAGTGAATACAAAATAGAAAGATTGCCGCCAACCAATTGCCCCTTAGCATTTCCCATTCTGTTTAAAAGATGTGCTTGAGCATTTAACACGATGCTGTTGCCAAAAAGAAAATCTTTAATCTGCTTTAAAACAGCATCAGGTGTTTTAGGAAAATTTATTGCCATGGGTGCATGCAGTGTAGCTACGTTCAACTGATTGTGTACATGTGAGTGAATGGTAGTGATGTCGCTGAAGCCTATCAGCCACTTGGGATTTATTTTGAATTCCGAGAAATTAATTCTGTCAATAATTCTTACAGAACCATAACCTCCACGGGCAAAAAGGACAGCTTTTATTTTTGGATTATCCAGGGCCCACTGAAAATCTTCTGCACGCAAAGAGTCATCACCGGCAAACTGATTTTTATCAGCATATAAATTTTCTCCCTCTACAACCTGTAGCCCCCATTGCTGAAGTATGCCAATTGCCGGGGCCATTTCATCACGGCTAACTTTGCGTGCAGTAGCTACAATGGCAACGGTATCGCCAGCAACAAGTGGAGGTGGAAAAATCATCTGCCTTCGTTTTTTTATCTTTGCAAAGTAAAAGCAGTTTGAGGTTTAATCCTGAGTACGAAATGTTTTTTTTCAAACGTTTTCAGAATATATTCTTCATAACTTTTATACATTACAACTGTTAAACATTTTTCATGTCAAGATATTTAATCACCGCTGCACTGCCCTATGCCAACGGACCGGTACATATAGGTCATCTGGCAGGTTGCTATATTCCTGCCGATATATACAGTCGTTATCTGCGGCTGAAAGGCGAAGATGTAAAATTTATTTGCGGCAGCGATGAACATGGCGTACCTATTACCATCAAAGCACGTCAACTTGGTATTACACCGCAGCAAGTGGTTGACAAATACCATCAGATGATGAAATCATCATTTGAAAAATTCGGTATTTCTTTCGATCATTATTCACGCACTTCTTCACCGGTGCACCATCAGACAGCAGCAGCATTCTTTAAAACGCTTTATGATAAAGATGTTTTTATTGAAGAAACCACAGAGCAGTTTTATGA
>ERZ795047.5595-NODE-5595-length-10092-cov-4.321411_pt1 | contig 10092 bp, 6 predicted proteins | sample MGYA00375131_ERZ795047 | MGnify/ENA primary metagenome ERZ795047 (study PRJEB30176, sample SAMN05720228) | activated sludge metagenome | isolation source: Anaerobic digester | place: Japan | collected 2015-05-20 ... | reverse complement strand
AGATACTGAGCGCGCGCCATGCGGAGATCCTGCTGTCTTGACTCCATTTCCAGGACGGCCTGCTGGTACTCCGGCCTCGATTCAAGCGCCTGCTCGATGAGGATCTCCAATGGCGGCAGGTTGAAGTCGCGATCGATCAGCTGTGCAGTCAATTCCGGCCGGGTCATGAGGGGCTGTGCGAGCACCGTGTTCAAGGCTGCATAAGCAGACACCAAGTCTCCCGCCGCCTGTATCTGCTGTTGGCGGAAATCCGCCAGCTGCACTTCCATGGCCAGCAGATCAGATGCAACCACTGTCCCCTGTTCAAACAGATTGCGGATGCGCGCCACCTCGGCTTCGCTCGAGGTCACGGCCTCGTCGGCCACCTGCTTGCGCGCCTCGGCTACCTGGACGCCGAAGTAAGACTGGATAACACGAAACCGAAGCTGCTGTCGGGTCATGTCGCTGACGGCCTCGGCCGCCTGTTCACCGATCTCGGCCTGTCTGATACGGCCGCTCACCTGCCGCCGGTTGAAGACCGGCAGGCGGAGATTTACGGCGGTCCGGAAGTTTGATATCGAGCCGGGCTGATTCAGGGCCTCCAGTTCAAAGTTCTGAGGGCCGAAGCGGCCCTGCTCCAGCAAAGAACCGAAAACAAAGACGGGATTGTTGCTATTGGTAAAAGTCTCGCTGAACTGTAGTAAAGGCAGGCGTCCGGCTTGCGCTTCATCCAGTCGGGCGTTGGCCGCGGCCCTTCCGGAGTCGGCAGCCGCAATGGCCGGGTTTCTGCTCAATGCGATCTGAGCAGCCTCTTCGAGACTCAACCGGGCGCCTGGCGCCATTTGTGACTGCCCGGCAGCAAGAGCCTCTGCCGTTCCGAACAGGAGCAGGTACAGTAGTAAATGCCGCCCTTGCAATCGAAACCTCATATCGTCCTCTCTTGTTGATCGTCTCCGGTTAAGCAGCACCGGAAGGTTGACTATATGATTATATGCGCATATAGTTGATTGGTGTCAAGTGATTTCTTGAGGTTCTTTTTCTGGCACGGAGCACTGGAATCAGAGATAGCTTATGATTAGTTGTCGGAGCAGATCAAAAGAGAAGAGGAGCAAGGTGGCCAGGAAGCTGTCAGATGAAGCGATAAGGCTGATTGCCGAGCGGTTTAAGGCGCTTAGTGAACCGACGCGCCTGAAGCTTATTATGGCGCTCGAGCATGGCGAAAAGAACGTGAGTCAAATCGTCGAAGAGGTCTCATCCACTCAGGCAAATATTTCCAGGCACCTGCAATACCTCACCGAAGCCGGCATCCTGAAGCGGCGTAAAGACGGACTGCACGTCTACTACTCGATCTCCGATCCCCGGGTGTTCGACCTTTGCCAGGTGGTCTGCGGCAGCCTGGAGCAACATTTCAACAACCAGGCGCAGGCCTTCAAGTAAGATGCGGTCGGAGTCGCGGCATAAGCGCTCATCTGAGGTATCCATCTTACCGGAGTAATTATATCTTTGCGCAGTAGATCAGCCTACTGGTGGCGTTTACTCTCGAGGGAGAAGCGCTCAAACAAGCCCAAAGTCGTACTTCATACACATCCCAGCACCGCTACGTATTGCGAAGTCGGGACGCTCTTATCAGGAGTCCGGCAGCGCATACTCGCGACCGCCGCTATGAGCCGAACTTGTGAGCATAACGGCCAAGCTAGCGAGCGGCAAGGTTGAGGCGAGGCTGGTGGTTGAGTGATTCGCCGTCTTTTGGCGAATCGTATCGAAACCCTGGTGGTTGAGTGACGCGCCCGCCTTCTGGGCGCGTTGTACCGAAACCCCGGCGGTTGAGTGACTCGCCGTTTTGTGGCGAGTTGTATCGAAACCCGCCCGACTCAACCGCTCGGACCGCCTTCGCCAACCCCTCGACCGCGAGCCTGGAGAGCACGGGGTTTCGATACACCGCTGAAATACGCGGCACTCAACCGCCGTGCTCTCCCGGGCCGCTCCGGGCTCCGAGCTTGACCGGTATTCGCACACGGTCCATTTTGCCCGCCACTCTGCTCATTAAGAGGGGAGGGCTTAGTTGAGCTCTCATGCGATACGGGAAATGGTCAAGACAAAGGTAGAGGGGCCGAAATGTCCAGATTCCGGCCGGTCCCGATTCAACCAGTGAAAAATCTAAAGCCAGCTGCGGGCTCAGATCAGGAGCGAGGCTCGAGCTCCGGCGTGATTTCTCTCCAAGAGGAGGTCCTCAGTGGCAAAAGGCTCAAAGCAAGACTAATGGAGTCTCCGCAGAAATCAAAACGCGCGTTGCCGTTGCCTTCAAAGGAAGGGACGTTAAACTGACCTCCTGATACGCTTGCCACTAGCACCCCACCATAGACGTTGGGGGTTCCTATCGTTGAGAAAGAGCCTTCTCCAATTACGAGGATAAGACCGTGGTACGTGAAGTTGCCCCTAAGTTCAAGATTGCCTTTTACGACCAAAATCCCTGCCCCTGAACCCGAGTTCAGTCGAATGTTGCCGTCAATGACGACGATTTTTGGTTTCTCGAGACTCCCGTATTTCGGGTCCTCGTTGACATCACCTGCGAGACTTTTGATCCGGGTTACGAATGTCTGCAGGAAACCGGCGTCCAGGACATTTGCGGCATCGGGATTGTTACTCTCAAGGACAGTCTGGGTATCGTCATATATCGAGGGGGCAGGTCCCAGCCCGACAACCTGATCGCCCCTTTTCCCGAGATGGTTAATAATCGTATCTCTGACTTCTTCGCCTTTGCCGCCCGGTGAAAGAATGCTGATTCCGGCGACCTGAGGAGGCCCCGTATCGCACTGGTTATTTCCGTCGATCCACCAAGCATTCGAACTGAGTTTACTCAGCTCGACGTCGTTAGCAACTATCGACAAAGGAGAATTCAGCTTGAAGGTCATATCCTGGCGGATTTCGGCCTCGATGACCGCGACTGAATTCTTCCGGGCGCTGCCATAGGTCGTTGTTTCACCGGGGAGGCCACGGTGAATCCCGATGACACGAACATACACCATGCCGTCGTTATCGGTGAACGGATCGTCCGCAACACCTTCCGGTTCATCCTCGTTGTCTGTCACCTTGGCGAAATATTGCCCACCGTCTCCGATCGTTTCACTTCCCAAATAACCGTAGACGGTACGCGTACCTGCAGCAGTGGGCGGACTTGCAAAGTCTATGTTTCGAGCTTCGCTCAGGTAGATGGGATTCCTCTTCGCCCAGTATGGCAAAACCCCGGAGGTATCTTCGAGGTAAGCTGGAATGTCCGTGGTGGCCTTCAGCAGGGTACTAAAATCCGCGCCCGCCAAGATTTGTTTCGCTCGAGTCAGCCCGGCGTCCGCCACTAACAGGGCCTTTTCGTGATTCTCAAATTCGGTTCCAACCGAAAATTCTCGAAGGCTGGAGAGACTTAAAGACAGACAAAGCAAAGACAGCATGACCGCAACGATTAGTGCGATCACCATTGCAGCGCCACGTTGGTTACTCATGTCGACCTCGTAGTAGGTATCTAAAGACTTTCCTGCAAATGCAGTAAAGTCTTGTGCCTTCAATGAAGTGATCCAAGGACGGTCAGCGATTCCTGATCAAAATCAACCGCTTTCGGTCCGGTGACTTCGATCACAGTTGCGCAATATACCAGCTTTGGCCCGAGGAGTCACAGAAAAAAGAAGAAGCCAGAAGCAAGAAGACAGAAGCAAGGAGACAGAAGCAAGGAGACAGAAGTAAGGAGACAGGAGACAGGAGTCAAGAACCAGAAGCCAGGAGCCAGGAGTTAGGAGCCAGAAAGGAGAGAAGCATGAAGAGAAGAAGAGGAGTCTGTCCTCTATGTGGGCTCGTGACTTAAGTCAATGCGCGCCTGGTCGCTCTAACCTATGCTTCATCGCGAGGGCCAAAGGATGCAAACTCCTCAGAGCATTACCCTGCTGGAGCCCGCCCCTTTAAAACAGAGGCGGCAGAAAAAGAAGCTGATACGCCGTTTGACTTCCGACGTCTCTCAGAAATGGCGCGGCTGGTTTCAAATGGCCTTTCTCATGCTGAATTTACTAATCGGGGCGCAGTTTTATCTGTTTGTCCGATACTACGAAAGCGGAGGCAGAAGCATCCCGGTTTCGCGCCCCCCAGGAGTCGAAGGGTGGCTGCCGATCGCTTCGCTCATGCAGCTGAAAGCCTTTCTGCTTACGCTTGAGATGCCGTCGCTTCATCCTGCGGGCATGGTTTTGCTTCTCGCCTTTATTTCCATTTCGTTTGTCTTCCGAAAAGCTTTCTGCAGCTGGCTCTGCCCGATAGGAACTGTGTCCGAGGGTCTCTGGCTGATTGGTCGCAGGCTATTTAAACGGAACTTTGCCTTGCCGCGCTGGATCGACATCCCATTGCGTTCTCTGAAGTATCTGCTACTGGGGCTTTTCCTTTACGCTGTCGCGACCATGCCGGTGACCGGAATCAGGGCCTTTCTGGAAAGCCCGTACGGGATCATAGCCGATGTCAAGATGCTCAACTTCTTCCGTTTTCTGAGTTTGACCGGCGCGATTGTGATTGGAGTGCTGATTGTTTTGTCGTTGCTGATTAAGAACTTCTGGTGTCGCTACCTGTGCCCCTACGGCGCCCTGATGGGCTTCTTCGCGAAATTCAGCCCGTCACGGATCGTCCGGGTTCCAGAGGCCTGCATCGACTGCGGTAAATGTACCAAGGCGTGCCCGTCACTCATCCAGGTGGACAAGCTGATCCAGATTACTTCAACTGAATGCACCGGCTGCTACGAATGCGTGGCCGTCTGTCCCGCTGAAGGCGCGCTGGCAATGCGATTCGGCAAGAAGCGCATCTTAAGCCCGCGCCTCGTCGCAGCGGGCCTGGCGGCAATCTTTCTCGGTTTCGTCGGCATGGCGATGCTGACCGGGCACTGGCACAGCGACATCCCGCCGAGCGTCTACTTCGACCTCATTCCCAGGGCGGGAGAGTTTGGCCATCCTTGAGCGGGCAGGTTCCAACGCTGCGCCAGCTCATACTTTACGCTTCTCCCTTACCGCAACTGCTTCCAGAGATAGGTGTACGCCAGGGCGCTCATATACGCGCGCTGGCGGTTGTTGGCCGCACCGGCGTGCCCTCCCTCGGTGTTTTCGTAGTAATAAAAGGGGTGTCCGAGTTCAAGCATACGGGCTGCCATCTTTCGAGCGTGGCCGGGATGCACCCGGTCGTCACGCGTCGAGGTGGTGAAAAAGACTCTCGGATATTTCTTCTCCTTGGCCAGGTTGTGGTAGGGCGAATACGTTCGAATGTAAGCCCACATATCGGGATCATCGGGGTTGCCGTATTCTGCCTGCCAACTGGCGCCGGCAAGCAGTTTGCTGTAGCGCTTCATATCGAGCAGCGGCGCTTCGCAAACGACCGCCTTGAAAAGATCGGGGCGCATGGTAAAGGCGGCGCCCACGAGGAGTCCGCCGTTACTTCCTCCCTCAATGCCAAGCCGGTCAGGCGATGTGATCTTCCGTCTGATGAGGTCTTCGGCTACAGCGATGAAATCTTCGTACGCCTTGCGGCGGTTCTTCTTGAGCGCTGCCTGGTGCCATGCCGGACCGAACTCACCTCCGCCGCGGATGTTGGCAACCACAAACACCCCACCCTTTTCCAGCCAGCCGGCTCCGTCAAGCGCACGATAGCCGGGCCGCAGCGGGATCTGGAACCCACCGTACGCCGTTAGAAGAGTCGGATTGGAACCGTCGAGCTTCAGATCATCGCGGCGGACCAGAAAATAAGGAATGCGGGTGCCGTCGCTGGAGAGCGCCTCGAGCTGTTCCACCTTAAGTCCTTCGGCATTAAAAAAGGCGGGCATGGTCTTAACCGTTTCCGGCCGGCTCCCGTCCCGAACCAGTCGCAACTGGGTCGGTGTGAGGAAATCGGTGTAGGTCAGAAAGTATTCATTGGAAAGTTTGCTCGTCGCAAAAACCGATGCTGCGCCCATCCGGGGAACCGGAATTTCAGTCTGGCGCCATTTATCGTCTTGCAGCCTGGCCTCGTAGATTCGGCTGGCTATATTGTCCATCACACCGATCAAAAGCCGGTCTCGAGTCGTTGAGAACTCGGAAAGGGATGTGCGTGGGGATGGCTCGAAAAGAACTTTGAATTTCCGATCACCGGAAAGGAACCGGTCAAGGCGCATTGCCAGTAGCGAACCTTGCTTGTACGTCTGGTCGGCCAGCTTCCAGTCAGCCCTTAGAGCAAGAAGCAGGTGCTCTTTGAAGATATCGAAGTCGATCAGGTCTTTCGGCAAATCGAGCTTTACCAACCGGTTGTTTTGGATCAAAAAGATCTCATAGGAGAAAAAATCGGGCCGGCGCACCGCCAGATGGTAGCGCCCTTCAGGAGTGTGAATGCTGTGTATCTCGGCCGAGACATCTTCGACCTGCCCTTCAAAAACAGTTTTGGCTTGCTCGAGCGGTGTCCCTCGCTTCCATTCTTTAGCAATGCGGGGATAGCCTGATTTCGTGAGTGACCCCTCTCCAAAGTCGGTACCGACCCAAAGAGTATTTTCGTCTTTCCAGGAAACACGCGACTTTGCTTCTTCAAGCTGGAAACCGTCCGCCACGAATTTCTTGCTCTCGGTGTCGAATTCACGGATCACAACCGCGTCGCCACCGCCGCGGCTGAGAGAAATCATGCAGCGACGATAGTCCGGATAAAGGCAATCGGTTCCCTTGTAGACCCAATTCTCGTTTTCTTCTTTCGCCAGGGCATCCAGATCAAGGACTGTCTCCCAATTGGGCGCCGGCTTGAGGTAGTCGTTTAGCGTAGTGCGGCGCCAGACTCCCCGCACGTGTTCGGCGTCCTGCCAGAAGTTGTAAATATACTTCCCGCGGATCGCTGGATATGCGAGCTTTTCACGGGAATCCAGGATCTTCAGAAATCGATCGACAGTCTCTTTGAACTCCGGCTCCGCCTCCAACTCGGCCACCGTGCGCTGGTTCTGTTGTTCTACCCAGGCCAGGGCACTCTCGCCCTCGACCTCTTCAAGCCAAAGATAAGGATCCGCTTCCTGCATTGATGTCTGCTGCGCTTTCATTGTTGAAAAAGATAGAAGAAGTCCGAGAAATACCGAAGTACTAGATCTCATGTTTCCTCCGATGAGGCCATCGTATTTTTCGGCGAAGAAAAGTGTCAAGTTTCAGAGTCGCTCGGGCAAGCCCGCTAAGCGCTAAGCCTCTCTCTTTGTGAGGGGAAACGTTCCTTTCAAACCGCACGCCGGAGGCCGGAGGCGTGCGGTTTTACCGCTTATTCGCCCCGGGCTATCTTGAATCAGGCCTTTGGCCTCAAAAACCCCGATTTTTGCAATCGGCTCTGGGAAATGGAAAACGGAGAATCGACAGCGATTATTGCACGCTTCGCGTCACCAGGTAATCGAACAGCACAATCACGGTTGCCAGGAGCGCGACGGTCCCCAGAACCCGTGTGCCGTGGGAAAGCGGCGAGAAAACCCGCGGAATTCGAAGCCCCTGAGAGCGATGGCGGGCGAGGGCAAAGGAGATGGACAGCAGGCTGACAAGCTGCAGGACAAGGCCCAAAGCTAACGAATACGTCACGACCGAACTCGGCGCGCCAGCAAGAGCAAACAAAAGAAAGGGGACCAGGACCAGGATCCGAACCCTAAGTATCAGCGCGTTCAGTCCGTTATAGTTGGCTATAAAACCGCCAACCAGAATCAGAACATAGGCGCCCCAGAAAGCGAGCAGCCAAGGCGAGGGGACAAGCTCGAGCTCGCCCACGAGCAGCAGAATCAGAAGCAACGAGATCAAGTCAAAGAAGTTGTCGACGATCTGACCGAAATCGTTACTCGGGTGAACCTGAGCCAGAGCCCCGTCCAGGTTGTCCAGGAAAATATAGACGAGCAAGACCCACCCCAGTACCGGGACGGAAGCAAACCCGCTGAGCAGATACAGGATAAAGGCGACAGCCCAACCTGAAAAACTGACCCAATCCGGGCAAATGCCCAACCAAGCAAGAAGGGATACCAGCGGACGAAGAAGATAGCCTCTCCAGCGGGTATATTTCCGTTTCAGTTCGACTTCGAAAGAGCTGTAGACGCCAAACTCCGGAAGCCTTTCCGGCATCATGTCCATTGGACGATCGGTCGTGGTTGATCGGTTGCTTGTCGGCACTTGCATGGTCACGGCCATTAATCATCGGCCAGGATTCACCAATCATCAATCTGTCAAATTCGAGCCGCAGACAGAAGATGTTCCGTCAAGGAGAGAACACGCCGGTATTTCAGATCCACAGCCGATTCCACCCTCCGGCTTTCCGCAATGGCTTCCTGCAGGCTGTCCTTGAACTCCTGCTCTACATCGGCGCTTCCCCGGCAGTCGATGATGACGCCGACCTCAGCGCACTTTATCGACGATCGATTGAAGTTCCCCGAGCCCAGGTAGACGTATCGACCGTCGACTAGCATTACTTTAGAGTGAATCATCCTGGGCGACAGGTAAACACGCGCTCGCTTGTCGGTCTCATTAAGGATTCGCCGCAGAATATGCAGATTTAGATTGGCCTGAACGTTGGCCTTCGCGGACGTCACGATGATCGTGGCGACACCTCGACGGCAAGTCTCTATGACCTCCCGGGTAATCACAGCATCCCCGAAGTACGCCATTTCGATGATCACTTCCCGGCGCGCCTTTCGAAGCAGGTCGATGATCGCGGTTCTAATCGCGGAATCCGGTGTATACCGGTCGCCGGGATGGAGTATGAGTCTTGCCGACGCGCCGTTCAGATTAGCCTGCGCCGACTTTCCGGACAAAAAAGCCTCTGCCAGGTTCGCGTTGCGTAACTCAATCATATAGTCACGCCACTGTCTTCCGTGGACATCCCCGACCGCCAGTTTCTCTTCAATGTTCATCCCCCCGAGAATCAAGGTCTCGCGATCGAAAACATAGCATTTAGAATGATCCCAGAGGCGGTCCTGATATTGACAGCTAACCAGCGGGTGTTCGAGCAGCCGGTGATTCGTCGCGGGACAAGTGCGACCGGTCAGGACTCCCGCCGGAACCGGCTTGAAATAAAACTGCTTAAGGAACTGGGTCAGCAGCCAGACATGTGGTGGTTGCCGATGCGGGAAAAAGCTCTGACGGTTCTCCTCGGCTCGCTCATGAATGCTCCCGAGAAGATCCTTGCGGATTCGAATTTTCACGCCTCGATTCGCAGCCGCGAGTAACTCATCGGCAATAAGGTTGCCAATCGAGTCGTTGCGCCAGATAAACATACGAATCTCGATTTCCTGGCGCGCCTCTCTTATTCTTCTCACAATCCGAGCGAAAGCGGATTCGGCACCGATTAAAGCAGTCAGAGGTAACAGCGACTCCGAAGGTGCAGGGATGATGCGCATCGCGGGAATGTCCAAGCCGAACTCCTTTAGTCTCAACGGAAAGTATAGGGGTGCCTCAGGAAGGCTGTCAAACACTGGAATACAGGTCAGCGACGTGTTTGCAGCTGTTCGCTTTTGTACGGGACGTAGTCCGGCAACTGCTGATATTATTGAACTACTATGAGAAGAAGCGGGTTCTTAGCAGTTGCAGTTTTGGGTGTGTTATTCGTTGCGGGTACTGCTTTATCACAGGAATCGAAGCCTTTGCCTAAAGCCTTTGTTGACGGAAACGGGCCTGGATGGCGTCTGCTTGGCGAAGCCGACTTCATTAATGTGAATTGCGCTCCGGACACCTGGAAATGGAAGGACGGGCTACTCACATGTACCGGTGAGCCGATCGGCGTTATGAGAACGCAAAAGCAGTACAAGAACTTCGAACTCGTTGCACAATGGCGCCACTTGCGCTCGGCCGGGAACTCCGGAATATTCGTCTGGGCGACCGAAGAAGCGCTCCAGGGATTAGAACCTGGAAAGCTCCCAAAGGGAGGCATCGAGGTTCAAATATTGGATCACGGCTATAGGGAGCAGTACGAAAAACGGTCCGGAAAGAAAGCAGATTGGTTCTCGACAGACGGCGACGTCTTCGCTGTCGGCACTTCGAAGATGAAGCCTTTCCCTCCGACCTCGCCGGACGGCTCACGAAGTTTTCCGAGGAAGAACCTCAGCAAGGGCGTCGGTGAATGGAATCACTACTA
>ERZ795047.5592-NODE-5592-length-10093-cov-7.609185_pt1 | contig 10093 bp, 10 predicted proteins | sample MGYA00375131_ERZ795047 | MGnify/ENA primary metagenome ERZ795047 (study PRJEB30176, sample SAMN05720228) | activated sludge metagenome | isolation source: Anaerobic digester | place: Japan | collected 2015-05-20 ... | reverse complement strand
AATTACGGGGAAAGGAGACAGAACCCGGACAATACCCCTTCTGAACGGGATAAAAGAGGACTTGCAGGGTTTTCTCTTATGGAAAGCGGAAGCAGGGGAAAGCCTGCATCCTAATGCACCCCTGTTTTGTAATATAAAGAGGAAAAGGTTAAGCAACAGGGCAATACAGCAGTTCGTTAAAAACTATTGCAGGAAAGCGGAGATACGGGGACTCTCCCCCCATAGTTTCAGGCATACGGTAGGCTTTACTATGGGAAACAGGGGAGAGCCGATACAGGTTATACAAAAACTTTTAGGGCATAGCAATTTAAATACTACCAGAATATATGTAGAACCGGACCTTGACCAGATAACAGCAAGTATGAGCAGGGCATTAGGGTGAGTTTCAGAGGTTCGCTTTATGGTCATTTTGCGAAGCAAGAGGGGTTGAGGCATTGAACAGCAAGGGGTTACAGAGATTTGATGCTTTCAAAAAATAGAAAAACGGGTAAAAGTGGGAGGGAAAATGGATGAGAACAGGCAGTTTGGAGAGGTTTTAAACCTCCGGGAAACAGCAGAATACTTGCGGGTTTGCGAGGCAACGGTTTACTCTTATGCTAAACAGGGGAAGTTGCCGGGCAGGAAAATGGGTAATAAGTGGAGATTCTCCAAGCAGGCATTGGACAGGTTTTTGGAAAAGAAAGGATGAGTTATGTATTATAAAATAGTGCTACCATTAGAGTAGAGGCGATAAAAACAACACAGAGGAGAGACAATGAATACTGAATTATCCGAAAAGCAAATAATAGAACAATACGAACTAATAAAGAAGTATTACAATACCTGTCTTGCCAAGCATAATGTTAAGTTGCCAAAACTTTATTCAAAAGGGAAATTTACAAAAAATGCTTTAGTGCTTATATACTTGTCTATTGGCTACCCTAAAACAAAAATAGTCTCAAAAACAGAGTTAACATCTTTTATAAGAAAGTTTTATCCCGAAGTAAACGATGTTCAACAAGCAAGACATTTAGGAGCGCAAGATGGGTGGTGGATTGTAGCAGGAGGCAGGGATAATGTGGTTATAAAACTTACAAGCGGTTTCTATAAATTGCATACTTTAGAAGAACCTTATCCCAGTTTCAAAAAAGCACATAGAACGAGTGATACTTCCAATTGGGAAGAAATAAAAGCCCGTTATAACTACAGATGTGCCACTTGTGGTTCAAAAGAAGGAGAACTGCATTTACATTGGACTGGGACAATCACAAAATTGCAACAAGCACATAAAGACCCTAATAAGCCATTAATTGCAGGCAACATAATACCACAATGTCAAAAATGTAATATGGCAGATAGAAATAGATGGGTATATGATGATTATGGAAGGGTTATAAAATTGGCAAAGCCCTCTTTTGTAAAGAATTTTGATAAAGAAGTTAGATGGAAAATTTATAAAATTCTTTATGAAGAGTTTAAAGGGGAAAATCCCAATGAGTAATCTTAAGAATGAACAATATATAAATAGAATTTACCATACAGACGCTTTGGAATTTCTTCCAAAATTGGAAGATGATTCAATAGACCTGATTTTAACAGACCCTCCATATTTTCTTGATAAACTTGATGAGAAATGGTCTCCAGAAAAAGTTTCTAATAAAAAAAATTTATATACTGTTAAATCACTCCCTGCGGGGATGAAATTTGATAAAGAGCAAGGGAAAAATCTCTATAAATGGTTTCTAAAAGTTTCTCAAGAGGCATTTAGAATACTGAAACCCGGAGGCTTTTTCTTGTCATTCTCAAGTCCCAGATTGTATCACAGGATGGCAACAGCGATGGATGATAGTGGCTTTCTTATAAAAGATTGTTTTTTATGGATATATACACAGAATCAAGCAAAAGCAATGAGTTTAGACCATTTCATACAAAAAGCACCTATCCCACAACAGCAAAGAGAAAAAATTAAAAAGAAATTTCAGAATTGGAAAACACCACAAATAAAATCTTGTTTTGAACCAATTGCCGTTGCACAAAAACCTACAGAGGGGACATTCTTATCAAATATGCTTAAATATGAAGTAGGATTAGTCAATACAAGTCTAAAAACTGGAGAGAATATGTTCCCTTCAAACATATTAACTACTGAATCTATAAATGCAATAATGGATAGATATTTCCTTGTTCCCAAACCAACAAAAAAAGAAAAAGGTTTTTCAAATAACCATTTAACTGTTAAACCCCTTTCTTTATGTGAACAGTTAATTAAGTTGCTTACTTTTTCAAAGGAGGCAGTTGTTTTGGACCCATTCGTTGGAAGCGGAACTACTGTGGTTGCGGCAAAACATTTAAAAAGGAAATTTATTGGTTGTGATATAAATCAAGAATATATAAAAATTACTGAAGCACGCTTACAAAAGCAAGAGTTGTTTTGAGATTACCCAGAGGGGAAAAGGGTTAAGGCTTGATAAGTGGGGGGATTTACATTTGATACATTAGAATTTTAATAGTGGTATTTAAGCGGGGGGAGAGACCCCTCCCCACCGGGCAAGCGGTATATTTACAGGTTGTCTTTGACAACACAGGGGGATTTTCAGGGATGATTAACTTTGATATAAAAAGAGCCTTGCATATAGCCACTACCAGAAAGGAGGATGAAACACGATATATTGACATTCTCCGGACAGCAGAAACAGGAGAGCCTATACTTGAATATATAAACCTACAAGAGAATACAAGATATTACCAGAATATAACGGTAAAACAGGCAATAGATTATATGGGAAAATGGGGGTGTTCTCCGGAGGATGTCCTGGGGGAATTCGGAGAACTTACAGAGGGGTAAATGGGATACCTTACAGTTAAGCAGGCAAGCCGAAAATTAGGGGTTACACCTCATACAATTAGAGCCTGGATTAGAGAGTTGAAAGAAAAAGAGCCGATTACGCACTCTACGCACATACTTACGCACTCACATAAGTTTAATAAAAAGCATATTACATATACACTTACAGAGGATTTAGTGAATGAGTGGGAAAGTAAATTACGCACTCCGTTACACACACACTCTACGCACTCAAATACGCACTTTTCTACGCACTCTGTTACCTATCCGGAGCAAGAGGAAAGAATGGGACCGCCAGAGCAAAGAGATACCAGACAAGACACCTCTGGGCAGGCAGTTTTAAGCGGGGTAATTGAGACATTGCAGAGGGAAATTGAGAGGCAGGGAGATACCATAAAGCAGATGTTACAAGACCACGCAAAAGAGAGGGAAAGAACGGACATTATAATTATGCAGTTGAGAGCCGATATAATGAAACTTTTACCGGAGGGGAAACAGGAACAGGGCAAGTCTCCGGAGGAACAAGAGCAGGAGAAACCGAAACAGGACACACCAGAACCTCCGGGCAAACCAGAAGGACAGAAGCCGGAGGAGTATAACTTTACCTTTGGGGACCGGTTATGGTTGTTTAAGGAGGATGTAAAGCGGATTTTAAATAAAAAGATATTTTAGCAGGGGGGGGAATATGGAAGAAGTAAGGGAAATACAGGACTTCCTGATTAAATACTTTTCCGGGGTTAAGGATAGGGAAGAAGAATTGGAATTAAGGGCTATACAGGGGAAGAAATGCAAAACACAATTTCTTAAACTTGCTGGATTGCACACGCAGGCGGGTTTTTACTTTATATCACACTTCTTGACACTGAACAGGCAGGATTGGGGGGTTTACTTCGGAACGGGGACCCGGAAAGACGGGGGGAAAAAGGAAAACATTTTTTCCCTCCCGGGATTATGGGCTGACATAGATTACGGGAAAGAAGGCGGGGCTTATGAAACAGAAGAACAGGCAAGGGAATATATTAAAACGGTTTTAGATTCCTTCCCCGGACCTTCCTTGTTTATCAATTCGGGACATGGGTTTCACTTATACTGGCTTTTAAACGAACCTTATAAAATTGAGGGTAAGGGTGATAACACAGCGGATATAATAAACCTTTTTGAAGAAATAGGGGCTGGTATAGGGGACAGGTTTTACGGGGACAGGGTAATGGATATAACCCGGATTATGCGAATCCCGGGGACATGGAATACGAAGCAGAAACCGTATATCAAGGCAGTAATAGAAAAGGAGAATTGGGACATAAAATACGACATTGAACGGTTTGTAGAATACAGAACCCGAAGGACAGTTAAGACGGATTCCCCGGAACTGCGACTTGATACAGAAGGCGGGGAAGCGGTTGAAATGGAAGCAGTGAAAAAACGCATTGGGGCAGGATACTTTGACATGATAGAGCAGGGCTGGGAAGTAGTGGGGTATTACAAAAGTAAAAGCGAACTGGATTCAGCAGTTATAAAAGCACTTAGGAAGGCAGGTTTTTCCCCGGGACAGATTAAACGAATCTTTTTAAACGAACCTATAGGGGAAAAATACAGAAGCAAGGGGAAACAGGGGGATAGTTATTTAGGACTTACCATTATCAATGCGGACAGATACATTGAAGAAGAAAAAATAATCAAGCAGGAAAAAACAGCAATGCTACCTCATAACTTCCGAAAGCAATACTGGAATACATTAACCGGGACATTGACCCGGGGAGAACTTACGGGAGAAGAAGAACTGGAAGTTAAAAACTGGGTTGATTCCGTTTTAGATACGGAAGAATTTAAACAGGACATACGGGTTGACTGCTTACGATATGAAAAGGACATGGGGACTTATAAGCAGGTTATGCTTTTCAGGAAAACAGAAGAACTTTTTGATGGGGCAAGAAACATTGACCTTGAACTGATGAAGAAGATGTTTTTAGCACTTCTCAATGAAGCAATTAAACGAAGGGATTATGTTTTCCCCGTATATCTTCCGGGATTCCTGACATATTACTTCGGGAAAAAGGGAGTAAGACCAGAGAAAGCATTTGAAGCACTTATGGACTTGAACAGGGGGGAAAAATACACTGTTATCAAGAAAGACGGAAAAAGTTACTTAGTGGATTCTCCTGGCAGTTTTATAGGGTATAGACCTTTGGGACAGGGTGCTTTTAAGGTTTTAGTGAATCCCTTATATTTTCCTGATGAGTGGGACATACGGACTGGCAAGGGGATAGGGGGCTATACAAGAATCCCTTTACCCTTCGGGAAGAAACCCCGGAAGAAACTGGACAGATATGAAAATGGAACAAGGGATTTTTTACGGGCAATGAAGGTTGCACATCCTGGGGTATATCAGTTAGGGGTTGAAACACTGTTAAGAAGAATTGGAGTTAAGGAATACGAACTTAAACGGAAGCAGAACATTAGGAATATATGGAATAGGGTAAAAGGGGTTTTTGATGAAGAATCATTGGAATATAAAATTATTCCCATGCGGAAGGAACAAGACATAAAATACTGGACATTGCAGGTTAGAAGGAAGGGGGCAGGACAGAAATAGGGAAACATGGATTAGCAGTATAAATAGGGGACAATACAGGACAAGATGTTAAGAGGACAACGGGAACGACTTTACATTTTCAGGGAACGACTTTACATTTTTAGGGAACGACTTTACATTTTCAGGGAACGACTTTACACTTTTGCGATTTTTTAGGAAATTTGTAAATTATTGATACACAAGGCTTAAAACCTGTTTTAGTGCGGAAAATAAATGCTGGGTATTATATTAGTATTATCTCTGTAGTATTTCAGTATTATAAAGAACAAAGTAGGGGGGAGCCTGCACTGAAAAATTGACAAGCAAAAAGCAGTGAAGTTGCTTAATACTTCAGTTTTAAAAGGGGAAAGATAATTTATGGGAGGGTATAGAGGTGGGAAACAAACAGTAGAAGGGTTAAAGTCTCTTGATATTAATTGGCTAAACCGTAACGGGTATTTCAAAACCTATTTCACTCCGGGGAAGTCTGCTTTAAGGTCCGTAAATTGGACCTGTAATGGAGAACCTGCAGGGGATATACGAACAAGAACAGAGGAAGGGCGATTTATTTTAGAGTATAAATACAGGCAAGGCGGAGAGGAATGGGAGAATGTTACACAGAAAATTTCTTTAATCTGGACACCTTGTAATTACGGTGGGCAACGCCCCTGGTTTATTTGCTTAAATTGCGGGCGGAAAGTGGGAAAATTGTATGCCGGGGGTAAGTATTTTTTATGCAGGCATTGCTATAACCTTGCTTATCAGAGCCAGAGAGAACCGTTACATTACCGATTAATGAATAAGGCTCATAATATTCAAAAGAAATTAGGTGGGCAACCTGGAGGGTTAAATCCTTTTCCCGAGAAACCTAAAGGTATGCATTGGAAAACATACAACCGACTATATAAAGAGTATGAATTTTATAATAATGCTTCCTGGGTAAAAGCGGGAGAAGTTATGGGAATCATAGAACCATAAAACAATTTTCGGACACTATAAAAAAGGCGAACCCGGGAGGGCGGGAACGCTGATAAAATAGCAGAAAAACAGTGTAACCCGTATAAATGGGACAGTTAACATGGAAGTCCCCCTTTACGAAAAGGTAATAACAGGAAAACTGGGGGGGGGAGACAAGTGGAACTTGTTGTAATTATTCACCTTTATTTTATCCATTAACGGGCAAAAAGTAAATTTTTAACTATAGAACAAGTCAAAAAGATAGGCATTTACCAGCAAAAACTGTTTGAACACTACTATATAAGACCAGTTACCTGCGAGAGAGCTAAAATCTTTTATCCTGCAAGCAAGTAATAAAACACATCCGAAAAGCGATATGTTTACCTTGTTTTACCTATCCAGGAGGCACACACAAGAACTTTTATTTTCTTTGGGTATATAAACTCAAAGGGGTTTTAATGCCTACATTAATTCACTGCTAAACAGAGAAGGTGAAAAATTTAAAACTCTTTTAATTCTATAAAATTGACGAGTTATTTCTGGTTTATAGCAGGTTAATTTTACAAGGACTTGACATTTATATTTAAGTGATGTATAATATCTAAAAGGATAGAAACAATGAATTTGCCTGATGATTTCGGTTAAAAGGGCAAAGGGGAAGAAAATGGCTATCAGGAACGAAGTTAAATACTTTACGAAAGATGAGCGAGAGCGGTTTACAAAAACAGTTGAGCAGGCAGGTAATACCCGGGACCGGGTTATGTTTAAACTGTTTTTTTATACAGGTATGAGAATCTCCGAATTAAACAGTTTAACAGTTGGGAAAGTAAAAGAGGGTTTAAGTTATGAAAAACTCATTATTACAGGAAAAGGCAATAAGACCAGGACAATTCCCCTGGTAAACGGCATAAAAAACGAATTGCAGGGCTTTTTATCCTGGAAGCAAGGCAATGGGGAGAGCATACATCCAAACTCCCCTGTATTTTGCAATTACAAGGGAAAAAGGATAAGCAATAGGGCAATACAGCAGAAGGTTAAACAGTATTGCGTAAAAGCAGGTGTCCGGGAGTTATCTCCTCACGCATTTAGGCATACGGTAGGTTTTACTATGGGGAACAAGGGAGAGCCTATACAGGTTATACAAAAACTTTTGGGACATAGCAATTTAAACACTACCAGGATATATGTAGAGCCGGACCTGGACCAGATAACAGCAAGTATGACCAGGGCATTGGGGTAAATTTAAGTGGTTCGTATTACATATATTTTGCGAAGTTGCCGGGCTTGAAGCATTGAATAGCAAGGGATTACAGAGATTTGATACTTTGAGAAAAGAGAACAACGGGTAAAAATGGGAGGGAAAATGGAGGAAAACAGACAATTCGGAGAGGTGCTAAACCTCCGGGAAACAGCAGAATACCTGCGGGTTTGCGAGGCAACGGTTTACTCTTATGCTAAAAAAGGGAAGTTGCCGGGCAGAAAAATGGGCAATAAGTGGAGATTCTCCAAGCAGGCATTAGACAGGTTTTTAGAGAAAAAGGGGTAGGAAAGTGAATGGGCTTTATTATCAAAAACATAATAATGACAAGGAGACCAAATGAATATAGAATTAGCAGATGTGGTTAAAGTATATTCGACAGGAACACATAAGGAATTACACGATTGTTTATTGGGAAAATCAAAAGATACACTTATCTCTATGCTTGTAGATTTGTTAACGGCGTATATAAACGATAAAAATTCATCAACTTTAAGAGAATTTATTACAGTTACTTTTGCCGGGTATGAACACAAAGGGGGGAAAATAGGTTATAACGGTTTTAAGTATGATACACATATTCCTGGGAAAACTATAAGGTGTGAAGCAAAACCCAAGAATTTTGATACGGAAGAAATAGAAAAATTTAAAAAAGGAGAAAGAAAAACTTCCCCAGCCAAATTGAACGGGGGAGGCAATTTTACAGACTATACCCCAGCAAGATTAGCCAAAGATATGACAGAAAAAGGACTAAATATGTTAGTTAGCGGTTTTGTGGATGGGAAACTGATTTATATTTTGGAATTTCCATTTTCCTGCCCTTCCTTCCGGGAAAATTTAGAAAAGCAGTTAAAAAACTGGGAGGCAAAATTAGAAGGTAGCAAAAGTGCAAAAGGACAATTTTTGAGAAGTGCTGGGTTTGATTATAGGGCATATATTGATTCAAATGACTTAAAGGTTGTTTTTCTTTTAAATAGAGATGAAATAGAGAAGTATAAACAATATATAGCCAGAGATTTTTATAATATTTTAAAAGGTTTATTAGAATGAAAACACCTCAATTTTTGAATAAAATTTTGCAAGGGGATACTTTAACTGTATTAAAAACACTACCCGTTAATATTGCTGATATAGGTGTAACTTCCCCCCCTTATAATAAAGGGGAAAACAAGAAGGGGTGGTTGGTAAAGAATGTCAAATATGACTATGCAACAGATAAATTGCCGGAGGAGTTATATCAAAAAAATCAAATAGAAGTTTTGAATGAACTTTTTAGGATTACTAAACCTGGGGGGTCCTTTTTTTACAATCATAAAATCCGGTGGGAAAAAGGTGAATTGCTCCATCCTATGGACTGGTTAAGAAAAACTAAATGGAACATTAAACAAGAAATAATTTGGGATAGGAAAATTGCGGCGAATATAAGAGGATGGAGGTTTTGGCAAGTGGAGGAAAGAATTTATTGGCTCTATAAACCAAAAGGGAAATTGATAGGTAAAGAGTTAAAATCTAAACACGCATTATTAACCTCTATATGGAGATTTTCCCCAGAAGCAAATAATCCTCATCCTGCCCCTTTCCCTTTGGCATTACCAACAAGGGCAATTTATTCTGTTTTAGATGAAAACAGAGGGTTGGTTATTGACCCTTATAGTGGTAGTGGCACAACACTTGTAGCGGCTAAAATTTTAGGGTGTGATTTTTTAGGAATAGAAATATCAGGAGAATATATAGAATTTGCAAACAAAAGACTTCAGGATTACAAGAGAGAAGCAGAGGTTTTTAATGAGGAAAAATCAAAACATTTAGTTTCTAAAACATTTAAAGAAAGAAAGGAAAATGGGGAATTTACAGGGAAATACAGGAAGGGAAATAACAGACAGATGGAGAGCAACACGGAGATACAAGGGAATACAAATTTATTTGAAAGGGAGATTGGTAAATAATAAACATTGAACAGTTGCTTTGGAATTTCCCGGAGACAAAAGGGGGTAATGTTTCATAAGTGGGGGAGGATTTACATTTGATACATAGAAATTTGACCAGTGTTAATTTGCCTGGGGGGACTCCCCTCCCCATCGGTTAAGGAGGATGTTTACAGGTTGCTTTTGACAACACAGGGGGTTTTTAGAGATGATTGTTAATACTAAAAAAGCCTTGCATATAGCCACTACCAGAAAGGATGATGAACCCGGGTATATTGACCTTCTCCGGACAGCAGAGACAGGAGAGCCTATACTTGAGTATATAGACCTGCAAAAAAATACAAGATATTACCAGACGATAACGGTGGAACAGGCAGTAGAGTATATGGGAAAATGGGGGTGTTCTCCGGAGGACATCCGGGGGGAATTTGGAGAGTTAGCAGAGGGATAAATGGGATACCTTACAGTTAAGCAGGCAAGCCGAAAATTAGGGGTTACTCCGCATACAATTAGAGCCTGGATTAGAGAGTTGAAAGAAAAAGAGCCGATTACGCACT
>ERZ795047.5584-NODE-5584-length-10102-cov-4.257888_pt1 | contig 10102 bp, 5 predicted proteins | sample MGYA00375131_ERZ795047 | MGnify/ENA primary metagenome ERZ795047 (study PRJEB30176, sample SAMN05720228) | activated sludge metagenome | isolation source: Anaerobic digester | place: Japan | collected 2015-05-20 ... | reverse complement strand
GTGCAGTTCAAAGTGAACGGCGTCGACCAGGGCGCCGAAGACGACACCGCGCCTTATTCCACCACCTGGGATACGACCCTCGTCGCCAACGGGAGCTATGCGTTGACGGCAGTTGGCCGGGATGCAGCGGCCAACCTGGGAACCTCGCCACCGGTTACGGTGACGGTCAACAACGCCGACGTGACGCCGCCTACCGTATCGATCACACAACCTGCGGCGGACAGTCTGGTGGTGGGAACAACTGTCGTGAAGGCGGACGCTTGGGACCTGTTCGGTGTGGTCGGGGTTCAGTTCAAGCTGGATGGCGCCAACCTGGGGGCCGAAGACACGGAGGCGCCTTACCTGGTTGAGTGGGACACCACGACAGCTTCGACCGGGACACACACGTTGACGGCGGTGGCTCGCGACGGTGCAGGGAACTGGACCGAGTCGGCAGGCGTGCCGGTTAGGGTCGACAACACACCACCCACTGTGGCCGTGACCGCGCCCGCGGAGGGTGCCTTCCTGATCGGTCTGGTGACGGTGAGCGCGACGGCGGATGACAATGTCGGTGTGGTGGGCGTGCAGTTCAAACTGGACGGTGCCAACCTGGGCGCCGAAGACACCGTCGCGCCGTTCGAGGTGATCTGGAACACCGGCACCTCGACCAACGCGGTCCATACGTTAACGGCGGTGGCACGTGACGCGTCAGGAAATTGGACTGAATCGGCGGTGGTGAATGTCACTGTGGACAACGGGTCGGAGACTGTGCCGCCGACAGTGGCCATTACGACCCCGGCGGAAGCGGCCACACTGTCGGAGACGGTCCTGATAGCGGCCGACGCCATCGACAACGTGGGCGTGGTTGGGGTCCAGTTCAAGCTGGATGGCGCCGACCTGGGCGCCGAAGACTCGACATCGCCTTACGAGATGTACTGGGACACGACCACTGCGTCCGACGGCGCCCACGTGTTGACGGCGGTGGCGCGTGATGCGGCCGGGAACGTAGCTACATCTGCCGAGGTCAACGTCACGATTGATAACAGCCGGGTGGTTCTCTACCGGGAGATCTTCCCGAACAATGTCGCCGTGGGCGGCGGCCTGCTCGGGACCGACTATATCCCGGTGGCGACCGCGGGCTGGTATTTCCATTACAACGACGGCGGCGTCGAATACACGAGCACGCTGGGGGGCTCCGCCGGAACTTCGATGCGCTTTGCGCTAGCCAACGGAAGCGGGGCGCCGGTGGACGCGGTTCCGGTCAACTCGAATCCAGATCCGACTTATTACAGCGGACCGGAGGACATGGATACCGGGTTCCTGACGGTGAGTTCCGCCATAGCCCTCTATGGTCATCGTCTCTATTGGACGGATGAGTACAGTGTGGATCGTGCCTTGGTTACCGAAGTCGCGTGGAACCAGAACAACGGCTCGGGCTACCCCTTCTCGGTGGCCTTGAGAATCGACGGGAAATGGTATGTGTCGACGGATCTGTTTGTGGCCAACGACTGGTCCAGGCAGAGCCTCGTCTTGGCGAACGCTGCGGGTTGGAGGGAGCTCAACTTCGTCCCCGGAACGACGCTGGGTCTGGGGGCTGCGGCCTCGCTGCCCGTGACGGGGACGATCACGGGATTCGGCCTGTACATGGATTCATCCGCATCAAGCCAGCCGCAGCGGTTTGACTCCTTCACGCTGATCTCGAACGTAACAGCGGCAGCACCGATAATCTACAGTTCCACCAGTGCGTCCGGCGTCTACGGGGAGGAATTCAGCTACACGATCGATGCCACCGGATCGCCCACCAGCTTCGGCGCGACGGGGCTGCCGGCGGGTCTGACGCTGGACACCCAGACGGGTGTCATCTCGGGGGCGCCGGCTGAAACCGGGACGTTCAACGTCGAGTTAAGCGCTACCAATGCTAACGGGACGGGTACGGTTACACTGGTACTTACGATCGATAAAGCTACGGCCACCGTCACCCTGGGTGATCTCAACTTCGTTTACGACGGCGCGCCGCATGCAGCGACGGCGACCACGACGCCGGGAGGCCTGACGGTAACGTTCACCTACGACGGTAGCACCGTTGCTCCCATCGATGCCGGCAGCTACGCGGTGGTAGCGACTGTGGAAGATGCCAATTATGCCGGCACCGCCACGGGCACGCTGGTCATTGGAAAAGCGTCGCAGGTGATCACCTTCCCGAATCCGGGGAACAAGATGGTGAATGCTCCTCCGTTTGCTTTAACTGCGACGGCCAGTTCAGGATTGCCGGTGAGTTATGCAGTGGTGAGCGGCCCGGCTACGGTGGTCGGCGACACAGTCACGGTCACCGGTGTGGGGACGGTGATCTTACGCGCTTCCCAGGAGGGCAACGTCAACTATCTGCCGGCGCCGGAAGTGGAGGTGAGTTTTGTGGTCTCGGCCGCTCCGGTAACGAGCGTGACGGTGCCTTCGGCAACGGGAATGGGGGACATCACGGTGTCCACCAATACCCCGGGTTGCTCGTTATTTAACGTGAAGGCGAAGACCGAGGCGGAAAGTGGAAGCCCCGACCCCAGCCACGACTATCCTTACGGGCTGGTGGAGTTCTGCGTAAGTTGCGCGGCGGCCAATGTGACCATTACATTCCCCGGCAGTGTCGACGGCATGCCTTACCGAAAGTACGGGCCGACCACGCCCGGCGATGAGGGAACGCGAGGCTGGTATACCTTCAGTGATGTGACCCAAAGCGGCAACGTTGTAACGCTGCAGCTGAAAGACGGTCAATTGGGAGATGATACCGGGGTGGACGGTGTCATCGTGGACCAGGGTGGACCTGCTCAGCAGCAAGGAGCTGAACCGGGCCCGACCGCGATTCCGACCCTGAATGAATGGGGGATCATCATCCTCATGGCCCTGCTGGGACTGGTCTCGATCCACTATCTGCGGAGACTGGAAAGAGCGTGAAACCGAACGCTTACAGCCTGTTTTTGTCCTTCCGGGACAAAAGGCGGGCCGAATTTCAGCGCTTTTGCGCTTCCAAATCGGCCAGGGCCAGGAAGAACGTGATGAAGATGAAAAGAAGCTATGTCCTTTCAGTTGTCCTTTGCCTTGCGGTGTTTGTCGCCGCGCTTGCCGCGGACCCGAACACGCCGCCGCTGCGAGCCGGCATGATCGGTCTCGACACATCGCACGTCCCTGCTTTCGCTCGTCTTTTCAATGAGGCGCCGGCGGGCAGCGAACTCGGCGGCATTCGGGTCGTCGTGGGCTATCCGGGTGGCACCGACATTCCTGCCAGTCGTGATCGCGTTGGAAAATTTACCCAGATGCTGCGCGACATGGGTGTGGAGATTGTCGACACCATCCCTGATCTTCTAGCCAGGGTTGACGTCGTATTGCTGGAGAGCGTCGACGGTCGTATTCACCTGGAGGAGGCGATACCGGTCATTAAGGCCGGCAAACCACTGTTCATCGATAAGCCCTTGGCTGGCAGCCTGGCCGATGCCATCATCATTCGCGAAATGGCGAAAAAGCACAAAGTGCCATGGTTCTCGAGCTCATCTTACCGCGTCACTGGATCAATTCAGGACCTGCGCAAGAATTCGGAAATCGGGGAGATCGTGGGCGCCGCGACTTGGGGCCCTTGCTCCTACCAGCCAGGCATCCCGGATATGTTCTTCTACGGAATCCACGGGATTGAGGCTCTGTTTACCATGATGGGGCCGGGATGCCAAACCGTGGCGCGCACGCAGACCCCGGATACGGACCTTTTGGTGGGAGTCTGGAAAGGTGATCGCGTCGGAACTTACCGCGGCATCCGCAAGAACAAGGCAAGTTTCGGCGCGGTCGCTTACGGCAGCCTGGGGATTGCCCAAGCCGAACGTGGGAGCGGACTTAGTGGTTATGAGGCGCTCTGTCATGCGATCGCGCGGTTTTTCAAAACCGGCGTCACGCCCGTTACTCCGGAGGAGACGCTGGAGCTGTTTGCCTTCATGGAGGCTGCGGACGAGAGCAAGCGCCAGGGTGGCTGTGCTGTTTCAGTCGAAGCTGTTATGGCCAAGGCCCAGGCCGAGGCGAAGGCGCGGATGGAGAGACAATGAACCGTCGCCGCTTTATTTCTCTCCTGCCCGCACCGCTTGCGCTGCTGTCTCGGTGCGGATTTGAGAGGGAGACGGCGAAACTGAACGTCGTTTTCATTCTCGCCGATGATCTTGGTTGGGGTGAACTGGGTTGCTACGGGCAGGAGAAGATCCCTACTCCGAACATCGATCGCCTGGCGGCGCAAGGAATGCGTTTTACGCGGCATTACTCGGGCGCCCCGGTGTGCGCGCCCGCACGCTGTGTGCTGCTAACCGGAAAGCACTTGGGCCATGCCGAGATCCGCGGCAATCTCAACACGAAATTCCACTTTCCCCAGTTCAGCGAAGGACAGCACCCCCTCTCGGAAGAGGCCGTCACGATTGCGCAACTGTTTCAGAAGGCCGGTTACGCTACCGGCGCTGTTGGAAAGTGGGGTCTGGGGCCAGTCGGTAGCACGGGTGATCCGAATCGGAAGGGATTCGACCTGTTCTTCGGCTACAACAGCCAGGGTGTCGCGCACAGTTACTATCCCTCACACCTTTGGCGAAACGACAAGAAGATCATCATCAACCGCAACCCGGTTCCGGGACATGCTAAACAGCCTGAGGGCGAGGTACGCATGGAGGATTGGATCGGTGAAACCTATGCTCCCAAGCTCATGATTGAGGAAGCGCTTAAATTCATCGAGGCCAACCAATCGCGTCCTTTTTTCCTCTATCTTCCTTTTATCGAACCTCACGTGGCCATGCACCCGCCCCGGGAATCGGTGGAAAAATTCCCCCGTGAATGGGACACCGAACCTTATCGTGGACAATGCATGTACTTGCCGCATCCGCGTCCACGAGCTGCATACGCAGCGATGATCTCTGATCTGGATGGCTACGTTGGCCGCGTCATGGAAGCACTGGAGAAAGCCGACCTGGTCAATAACACGCTGGTCATCTTTACCAGTGACAACGGTACGACCCATCCGCTGCCGCCAGAGGAGCATTTTCACGTGGGCGGTGTCGACGCGAAATTCTTCAATAGTACGGCCGGGTTGCGCGGCTATAAGGGAAGTCTGTACGAGGGTGGGATTCGGGTGCCCATGATCGCGCGCCCCCCGGGGCGCATTGCGGCTGGGTCAGTAAGCGACGAGCCGGGGCACTTTGCTGACTGGTTTCCCACGCTGTGCGATGCTGCGGGTCTGTCGAAACCATCGGGCCTCGATGGGGAAAGCCTCTGGCCAGTGCTATGTGGCGGCCCGGCGCCAAGGCGCCGTAAACCGATAGTTTGGGCTTTTCCTGAGTACGGCGGTCAGGCGGCGGTGCTAATCGACAATTTCAAAGTTATTCGGCAAAACCTGACGACCGGGAACCCCGGTCCGTGGGAGGTCTACGATCTCTCCAAAGACCACGCCGAGGCAAATGATCTGGCAGCGCGACGGCCTGGCCTCGTTCGGCAAGCCGAAGACATCTTGCGTCGTGAGGTTGAGCACAACACGGTCTTCCCCGTGCCCATTCCTGGAATGACACCTCTAATCAGATAGCCAAGGGCACTTGAAATCTTGAGGACACGAGCTTTCAGCATGTATTTTCGACGTGACTCCCGCATCGTTGACGGCCTCGCCAGGCGCTCTTTCTTTGAAGGCGTGCAGGCTTGGGGATTTCTTGTTTTAACGAATGCCATAAAGTTAATGATCGGCGTTATCATGTTAATGGTTCCAGTTCGTGCCGCCGATCGGCCCAACATTCTCTTCGTGCTCGTCGATGACCTGCGCTTCGATGATATCGCCTGCGCCCCCGGCGCGCCGCCGTTCCTGAAGACGCCGCATATCGATCGGCTGGCCCGCGAGGGGGCGATGTTCACGAACGCTTTTGTCACCACGCCGCTCTGCTCGCCGAGTCGTGCAAGCTTCCTTACAGGCTTATACGCCCACCACCACGGGATCACCGACAACACCGATCGCAGCCCGGCGACCCACAGGCTGAACACGTTTCCCCTTCAACTGCAGAGAGCCGGTTATGAGACGGCGTTCCTCGGCAAGTGGCACATGGGGAACGACAATACGCCCCGCCCCGGATTCAGCTACTGGCTTTGCATGAAAGGCCAGGGCCAGGCGACCGATCCCGTAGTTAATGAAAATGGACGGGACATCCGGCTTCAGGGCTATGTCACCGACCTCCTGACCGAGAAAACCGAAGCCTTGCTGCGAAAAAAACGTGATGCGCCCTTCGCCATCTATCTCTCGCACAAGGCGCTTCACCCGAATACCAGGCAGGCCTCCGATGGAAGCACGTCGCCGATCAATGGCGGAGGCTTCATCCCCGCCCCTCGCCATCGCGAACTGTACCCGCTCGGGGACGTCGAAATCCCGCGTCGGCCCAATTACGGGGTCCCGCCTCTTGATAAACCAATTCTGACTCGCCGCATCGACGATCTGCCGCCTCTGGGACACGGAACCGTCATTGCAGACCAGCAGATTCTCGATCGGCTGCGCATGCTAGCCGCCGTGGACGAGGGTCTGGGTCGGTTGCTCAAGGTGATGGAGGAGGTCGGACAGCTCGACAATACTTTGATCGTTCTCGCCGGCGACAACGGCTTTTTCTACGGCGAGCACGGGCTTTACAAAGAGCGCCGCCTGGCTTACGAGGAATCGATTCGCATGCCGCTTCTGATGCGGTATCCGGCGCGAATTGCCGCCGGCTCACGCCCCGATCGCTTCGCTCTCAACCTCGATATCGCCCCAACCCTGCTGGATTTTGCGGGTGTGCCGCCATCCGCGCCAATGGACGGGCGTTCGCTGACGCCGTTGTTCGCGGACGGCGAGGCGGCATGGCGCAAGTCGTTTTTGATCGAGTATTACACCGACACGGTCTTTCCCCGCGTTCGCAATATGGGCTATAAGGCGGTCCGCACCGAGCGCTACAAGTACATCCGCTACACCGATCTCGCCGGCATGGACGAGCTCTACGATCTTCAGGTTGACCCTTACGAGCTCCGAAATATCATCAAGACGGCCGACGGCCGCGCCGTTCTGCCCGAATTGCGGACCCAGCTGAATCGCCTGGTGGAGCACCTTTCCCGATAAACCATGCAGGTTGACGCTACTAGGCTGGATACCGGGCAGGACATCCAGGCTGTCGCTGGCTAAACTCCGGAGGAAGGAAGTGGTGGCCGGCCGTTGGAGCTTGAGGCGTCCGGCAATGGCCATTGGGTGGCCCTGCTGAGATGCGCGGTTCAAGAAGGTCCTGTTTAAAGCCAAGGGAAACGGGGGAGACGTCTTGATCGCAAAACCCGGAGCTGATGATCAGGCCGGGAGGAAGAAGTCAGCCGTTGAGTAAAGCGAACCAGGAAACCTCGGCGTCTTCGCCGGGGCAGTCACCATCCCGGCACACGCGGCGCGCCCTTATCGAAAAACTGCTGCACCGCCGGCGGCCGGAGCGCTGTCTATTTCCTCGAGGATCACCCCGAGCGTTGCGCCGAGTGGATGCGTGCGCACGAGGAAGCGCAACTCGACCTCGTGCGCCAGATGCTCGCCGCCGGCGTCCGTGTGATGTGCTCAATGGACAATCTCGACTCGGCCTTCCATCCTCCGAGCTATCTCGAACGCTGCTCGGCAAGCTTCTACGAAAAAGCGGCGGCGCTCTGCCATACCTCGGGGGCCTCTTTTTTCATCCACGCCTGCGGCCGGCAGCGCGCGGTGCTGCCGCTTGTTGCCGAGCTTGGCGTGGACGGGGTCGAGGGCGTGGCGTTTCCGCCCCTGGGTGACGTTCAGCTCGACGAGGCGATGGCTCTTGGGGGCGATCGCCTCATTATCAGCGGCGGCATCAGCGCGATCGAGACCGAGACCTTTAAGACACGCGACGAAGTGCGGCGCTACGTCGCGGACTTGCTTGGGAGACTTGACGCGAATCGCCATCGCTTTATCCTGTCGGCCAGCTGTAACACCGCAATTCGCACGCCGTGGCGAGTGATCGAATGGTTCCGCGACGCATGGAAGGAACTCGGCTGCTGATTCTGTCAACGCCTCGGTAGACCACGGGTAGTCATTCAAATGCAACTCACTGTTCTTGACTGGGCAATCATCCTTGCTTACTTTGGCGGCGTCGCCGCGGTCGGTTTGATCGGCGGATTCAAAGTGAAAGGCACGCAAGGCTACTTCATGGGGAACCGCCGCTTCAGCCCGTGGGTGATGATCGGGCAGAGTTTCAGCGTCGGGACCCACCCTGAGATGATTGTCGCGGTTTCAGGCGCCGTCTATCATACCGGCGCTTCCGCCATCTGGTACCAGTGGAAAAACCTGTTCGCCACTCCCTTTTACTGGATTATGGCACCTTTATTTCGGCGGGTGCGACGCACGACGACCGCCGAGTTCATGGAGGAACGGTACGGCCCGTGGATGGCGGGCTTGTACACCCTGTTCGCCTTGAGTTTCCTGACCATCAACACCGCGACACTGCTGAAAGGAGCGGGGAAGGTAATCAACCAGGCCCTGGGAGGCGACGTTGGCGTCAATCAGGTCATCGTGGGCATGACCGTGGTTTTTATCTTCTACAGTTTCATCGGAGGGCGGCTGGCAACAGCCTGGAACATGGTGGTGCAGGGTGTTCTGATTGTCACCCTTTCCTTCATGCTGATACCGCTCGGTTGGTCTCTGGTGGGGGGGATGGATGGAATGCGGGCTGTCCTGGAGCCGTTCCGCTTTTCCATCGTCACTCCCGAAGGCATCGGCGTCTGGGTGATCGTGATGCTGACGATCAACGGCTTGATCGGGATCATGGCGATGCCGCATGTAATGGCGTCGGTGGGCACCGGACGGGACGAAATGAGCTGCCGGACCGGCTTTTTCTACGGCAACTTCGTCAAGCGATTCTGCACTGTGGGCTGGACTCTGGTTGGGCTAATGACCGCCGCTCTGGTCGCCAAAGGGGTCTTTGGGGCCGACGTCCTGCCCGACCCGGAGGACGCCTTCGGTTTCGCCGCCCGCCACCTCCTCTTCCCGGGACTGCTTGGCCTGCTGATCGCCGCCATCCTCGCCGCCAGCATGGCAGCTTGCTCCGCGTTCATGGTGGACAGCGGCGCCCTGTTTACTCAGAGCCTTTACCGCAAGTATCGGTCAAAGCCGGCTTCGGATTTCCATTATGTCTGGGTGGGGCGGATCAGCGGGTTCCTGATTGCAATGGCGGGGGTGCTGTACGCTGTGTTTCTGATCGAGCGTGTCCTTTACTCCTTTCTCCTGACGGAGACCCTGGCCACCTACATGGGTATCAGCCTGGTCGGCGGGATCATCTGGCGACGAGCTAACCGGTGGGGGGCCTTGGCCAGCGTCCTGGCCGCGTTTGCAACCAACTTCTCGCTCTACTATTTACGGGGCGAGCGTATCGATCATTGGGACCCGAACGTGTTCTTTGCAGCGCTGCTGGCCGGCTGCTTCGCGCTCTTCCTGGTCAGCTGGCTGACCCCCTCGGAAAGCGCCCGATCAATAGACTCCTTGTTTTCGAGGCTCGAGACACCCTCCGGGGCGGAAGCGAAGGGCGAGGAACCCGATCCGGCGAAGGAGGGCAAGCAACTGCTCCTGGTCAACCTTCTGAACCTCCGAAAAGGGGCGCGTGGCGCTGGCTTTCGACAGGCTTACCGAATCGATTTGGCCGGCCTGTTGCGGGGCTTTGTCTTGGTGTCCGCCCTGGTCGCCGCCACCTGGTTGCTGCTCCGCGGCTGAGGCGCAACGGCGTAGGTCCGGTTTCCAACCGGACCGGGGCCAGGATGGTCCGGCCACTGGAGTTTGTACATCTCTTCGACACATAAGACGGCCAAGGGCCGGCGCGTCGACCCCGAAGGGGGCCCCGAAGGGGTCGCGTAGCAAAGCCCCGGGTTGGCCGCGTCTTTTGCGGCCTACCCGGGGTGGGAAGGCGGCGGCCTTACAACCCTGAAGGGGCCCCCTTTGGGGTCGAGGCGGCTTCCCCGAAACCGACGTATGAACAGATCTACTTCCGCAACGCTCTTAGCGCCGCCCTGAAACAACGTGAAGATAGGCAAGGTAAAACCGGAGTCGAGGAGTAGTGTCCGTGGCGCTCACTTTGGT
>ERZ795047.5571-NODE-5571-length-10120-cov-5.238549_pt1 | contig 10120 bp, 7 predicted proteins | sample MGYA00375131_ERZ795047 | MGnify/ENA primary metagenome ERZ795047 (study PRJEB30176, sample SAMN05720228) | activated sludge metagenome | isolation source: Anaerobic digester | place: Japan | collected 2015-05-20 ... | reverse complement strand
CAGGGTGTGTTCCCCCGGCTCCAGGTCCCATTGGAACTGGCGCATAGGACGCAGTCTGCCCACCTCGACGTCATCGACGACCACCCGATATGTCCGGAACACATCACCCCACTGGTACGGACGCTCCACGACCAGGCTCGCCGATCCGGCCCGGGCGCCGGTCGGTACCAGCCGGGCCCCGGGCTCGACAACCCCGTCACCGGCGTCGGCCCACGGCCAGAACCTTCGGGCGGGCGGGTTGTCCCGGGCGCGCCGGCTCGACACGACCCAGTCGATGAAGAATACGAGCAGCAGACCCAAGCCGGTGAGCGCCAGCCCGACCGGTAGCCCGTTTCTGTGCGGTCGCAGTTCACCGGTAGTCCGCGTCGCAATGTAATGCACAGTTCCGAGCAGTAGTCCCGCGAGGGTCGATAACATCCCAAACAGGGAGTGATAGCCCCCGAGGATGCCTGGGAAATGTGGCGCGAACAGCTTCCGCAGGAGGGAAACCTCGGGTGGCCGTCGCCCTGCTGGCGCCATACTTCATCCCCCTCCTTCAGGCTGAGCCGCGATCCGGTCACCTCCACGGGGCCGGTAAAGGGTGCCGAGTACGCTCCAGCGGCGCTGCCAGGATACGGCGCCCGCCGCGCTCAGGCCCGAGAAGCGCTCGCCGCGGCGACCGAGACCGCTCCGGAGCGGATCGCGACGCTCCTCGAGCAGGGCTTGCCGTAACGGCAACGGCGTATTCTCGCGATCATGACCGACGCGCAAGCACAGGGACGCGCACGCTGGCAGGCCCGGTATGACGCCGCCGTGGCCCGCGGGCAGGTGCGCGATGCGGACTTCACGACGCTCTCCGGTGATGAGGTCGACCCGGTCTACGGGCCTGCCGACACCGGCCAGGAGGTCGACGAGCGGATCGGCTGGCCGGGGGAGTACCCGTTCACCCGCGGGCTCTACCCCACCGGGTACCGCGGCCGGGCCTGGACGATCCGCCAGTTCGCCGGCTTCGGCAACGCGGTGCAGACCAACGAGCGGTACAAGATGATCCTCGCCCGAGGCGGCGGGGGCCTCTCAGTCGCCTTCGACATGCCCACCCTCATGGGCCGGGACTCCGACGACACGCTCAGCCTCGGCGAGGTCGGGCACTGCGGCGTCGCCATCGACTCGGCCGCGGACATGGAGACCCTCTTCGCCGATATCCCGCTCGGTGACGTCACGACATCCATGACGATCTCCGGCCCGGCCGTCCCCGTCTTCTGCATGTACCTCGTCGCAGCAGAGCGTCAGGGCGTCGACATCTCGGTGCTCAATGGCACCCTGCAGACCGACATCTTCAAGGAGTACATCGCCCAGAAGGAGTGGCTCTTCGCCCCGGAGCCGCATCTGCGCCTCATCGGCGACCTCATGGAGTTCTGCACCGAGCACATCCCGGCATACAAGCCGTTGTCGGTCTCGGGGTACCACATCCGCGAGGCGGGTGCGACGGCCGCGCAGGAGCTCGCCTTCACCCTCGCCGACGGCTTCGGGTATGTCGAGCTTGGCCTCTCCCGCGGCCTCGACATCGAGACCTTCGCGCCCGGGCTGTCCTTCTTCTTCGACGCCCATGTCGACTTCTTCGAGGAGATCGCGAAGTTCCGCGCGGCCCGGCGCATCTGGGCCCGGTGGATGCGCGATGTCTACGGAGCCACGACCGACAAGGCCCAGTGGCTGCGCTTCCACACCCAGACCGCCGGGGTGTCCCTCACCGCCCAGCAGCCCTACAACAACGTGGTGCGCACGGCCGTCGAGGCCCTGGCCGCGGTGCTCGGCGGGACCAACTCGCTGCACACCAACGCGCTTGACGAGACCCTGGCCCTGCCGACCGAGCAGGCCGCCGAGATCGCCCTGCGCACCCAGCAGGTCATCATGGAGGAGACCGGGGTCACCCATGTCGCCGACCCGCTCGGCGGCTCGTGGTATGTCGAGGCGCTGACCGACCGGATCGAGGCCCAGGCCGAGGCGATCTTCGACCAGATCCGCCGGATGGGCACGCCGAACCACCCGATCGGGGTCATGACCTCGGGCATCCTCCGCGGCATCGAGGAGGGCTGGTTCATGTCGGAGATCGCCGACGCCGCCTTCCGGTACCAGCTCGCCCTGGAGAAGGGCGACAAGCGGATCGTCGGGGTCAACTGCCACACCGAGTCGATCAGCACCGACCTGGAGATCCTCCGGGTCAGCCACCAGGTCGAGGCCGACCAGGTCGCTGCGCTCTCGGCTCGGCGCGCCGCCCGCGACGAGGCCGCTGTCCGGCGGGGTCTGGACGGGCTGACGGCGGCGGTCCGAGAGGGTCGCAACGCCATACCGGCGATGCTTGACGCGGTGCGCGCGGAGGCGACCCTGGGCGAGATCTGCGGACTCTTGCGCACCTTGTGGGGGGAGTATCGCGAGCCCGCGCAGTTCTAGCGCGAACTTGCGAGGGTCCCTGGCCCTGTGCGTAAGGTGGGAGTTCCGCACCCCCGACAAAGGACCCCCGTGACTGCCCCCATGCCCGCGCCCAAACGGTGGGCCGCCGTGCTCGCAGCGCTGCTGGGCCTGGCGCTGACCGTCGTCGGCGCGTGGTTCGCGGCGGTGGTGGGGCCGAGCGGGACCGTGTCCTTCTCGGCGACCTCGTCCGACCCGGTCCTCGTCCCGGCCTCGGTGCTCAACCGGGTCGCCGAGCCGGTCACCGTCCACGTCGACGGCTCTGGTTCGCAGCCGGTCTGGATGGGGGTCGGAGCCGACGCGGACGCCGCGGCGGTGGTGGGCTCCGCGACCCACCAGCTCGCCGTCGGGGCCGCCTTCCCCGAGAGCCAGCTCCAGCTCGAGGGCAGCGGAACCGGCCTGCTGGCCGACCCGCGCGGCCTCGACGTATGGGCCGCGACCTTCGGGTCGGACAAGTCCGCCACGACCGTGCTCGAGCAGAACGCGGCCCCCCAGGCCGTCCTCGTCGTCCCGCCCACCGGCGAGGCCGCCAGCGTGACGGTGTCCTTCTCGCGTCGGGCCTGGTTCTACCAGTCGCTCACCCTGCTCGTCGTCGGTCTGGTGGTCCTCTCCTTCGCTGCCGGCGTCCTCATCGCCCACCGTCGCCGGGCCGAGCAGGAGGCTGCGGTATGACGCCCCGGCCGTTGCCGCGCCGCGCCAGAGCCGCTCGCAGCCTCGGCGCCCTCCTCGCCGCCGCCTTGCTCTCCGGCGCACTGACCGCCTGTGGCCCGGTCGACTCGACGCTCGGCATCCGCCCGGCGCCCTCGGCCACACCCGCGGGTGCGCTCTCCGCGACCCGCGCAGCCGAGATCGCCACCGCCCTGTTCGCCAAGGCTGCCACGACCACCGAGGCCTCCAAGGCCGGCGATGCCGCGCGGGCGCAGGTCTACACCGGCGTCGCCCTGACCGCCGCGAACGCCTCGGCCACCTTGGCCAAGGTGCTCACGCCGGCAGACCTTGCGGCACGGGCGACCAGCGGTGAGCCTCCCGTCGTCATCGCCGTGTCCGCCGGGCCGAGCTTCCCGCGCCAGATGGTCGTGCGGACGACGCTGAAGAACGGGCTCCCGGTCCTCCACCTGCTCATCTCCGCCGATGTCCGCAGCCCGTACCGGATCGCGGCCAGCGCGACCATGCTGCCCGGTGCCTCGGTCCGCCCGTTCGCCCCGCTGTCCGGCGGCTCTGAGCCGGTCGGCGACGGCACCGGCCTCAGCGTGACACCGGGCGACGCGCTCAGCCTGCTGCCACCCACCGTGGTGTTTCCCGGGCCGACGGCGCGCGACCCTCGACTGGCCGACGACACGTGGAGCCAGGCCATCCGCGCTGCCGCCAAGGCCAAGGCGGCCGCGCTCGGTGTCTCGGCGACCTTGGCCGAGGCGCACAAGAGCCGCGGCGCGCTCGGCGGCCTCAGGACGGCCGACGGGGGAGCCCTGGTCTTCGTCGTCCTGGACCGCACCGACACTCTCGTCCCCAAGGCCGGGATCGTCCTCACGCCGACGGCGGCCTTCACGGCACTGACCGGCCTGAAGGAGATCCGCAAGTCCGCGGGCACCGCGACCCTCGAGTTCCTCGCCATCGAGATCCCCGCCAGTGGTGCCGCCCGGGTCGTCGCGGCCACCGAGCAGCTCTATGCCGCCTCGGGCAGCTGACCCGAGACCCAGCACGAACCCGGAGAATGACCTCATGACCCAGCAGCCCTTCACCCCCGCGGCCTTGCGGGGCGCCGTCGACCTGTCCGCACTACGCCGCCCTGCGCCGGGCCCGGGCGCCCCGGCCGGGGCCGCCGTAGCGTCCGGACGGCCCGGCGCGCCCGGCGCGCCCGGCGCGGGGTCCGCACCGGGCGCCCCTGGGGCAGCCCCCGGGCGCTCGGATGCCCTGGTCGTCACCGGCGCCGACGCGACCTTCCAGGATGCGGTCTCAGCGAGCCTGCGGCTGCCTGTGGTCGTCGTGCTCTGGTCCGGGCGTCTTGCCCAGTCCGTCGAGCAGGTCGACGCCGTCGCGGCGGCCGCGCGTCGCTCGGGCGGCCGGTTCCAGGTCGTCTCGGTCGATATCGACACCAACCCCGGGCTGCGGCAGGCCTTCGCCGTCGAGCGGGTACCGATGACGGTCGCCCTGCTCCAGGGCCAGCCGATCCCGCTCTTCCTCGGTGCGCTGCCCGACGCCGAGCTGGACAAGGTCGTCGAGCAGCTCCTGACCATGGCCGTCCAGAACGGCATCACCGGCCGGATCGCCCTCGACGAGACCCCGGAGCCGACCGAGGAGGGGGAGCCGCCGCTGCCGGCGCACATCGAGGCGGCCTATGCCGCGATCGAGGCGGACGACCTCGAGACCGCGGCGGCGATCTACGAGACCGCTCTGGCGACGAACCCGGGCGACGAGGAATCGCGTGTCGGGCTCGGCCAGGTGCGGCTGCTGCAGCGCACCCGCGACCTCGACGCCCGCGCGGTGCGCGCCACCGCGGCCGAGCGTCCCGACGATGTCGCGGCGCAGATCCAGGCCGCCGACCTCGACCTCGTCGGCGGGCACGTCGAGGACGCCTTCGCCCGGCTGGTCGACACGGTCCGGGCCACCTCGGGTGCCGAGCGCACCACGGCCCGGGACCACCTGCTCGCCCTCTTCGACCTTGTCGGTGCCTCCGACGCCCGGGTCACCGCGGCCCGTCGGGCGCTGATGAGCGCCCTGTTCTGAGCCTGCGGCTCAGGCGCCGGTGAGCGCGGCCCGGGCGTCGTCGGCGGCTCGGCGGCTCCCGGCGAGATGCCAGGTGTACCCCCGGTGAGTCACCAGCTCCGTGTGCCCACCGGCGCCTCGGACGATGGCTGCACCGGGCAGCCAGTCCCACGGCGGCGCGCTTTGGTGGGCGTAGAGCCCGAGCGCCCCCTCGGCAACCCGGACCAGCTCGAGCGACCCGCACCCGAACATCCGCAGCGTCGCCGAGGAGCGCACGAGTGCGCCGAACGGCTCGACGAGTTCCGGTACGGAGAACCGGGTCGGGTGGAGGTAGGTCGCCAGGCTGGTCGCCGCCAGCTCGCGGTCGGGCAGGTCCGGCAGCGGTATGCCGTTGCGGGCGCTCCGGACCCCCGGCCCACCGACCCAGACGGTGTCCGAGCCGGCGTGGTAGATCGCGCCGAGGAGCATCTCCTCACCCGCGACGAGCCCGACCGCGCTGGTCCAGCCGGGCAGGCCTGAGGCGAAGTTGAAGGTCCCGTCGACCGGGTCGATGACCCAGCGCCGGCCGGTCGTCCCGACGCCGTGGGCGCCCTCCTCACCGAGCACGCCGTCACCGGGCCGCTCCGCCGCGAGGCGGTCGGTGACGAGCTCTTCGGCGGCGTGGTCGGCCGAGGTGACGATGTCGGTGACCGAGGTCTTCCGCGTGGACGTGACCCCCGACTCGCGCATCCGCGCGGCGAGCCGTCCGGCGGACGTGACGAGGTCGGCTGCCAGACGGACGTCGTCCGGGTCCAGGCCCGCGGGGTGGGTGGTCAGGGTGGCCTACCCGCCCAGCGCGGCCGAGACCACCGAGCGGGCCTCCTCCTGCACCTGCGCGAGGTGGTCCGCGCCCCGGAAGGACTCGGCGTAGATCTTGTAGACGTCCTCGGTGCCCGACGGCCGGGCGGCGAACCACGCCGACTCGGTGACCACCTTGAGACCGCCGATCTTCGCCCCGTTGCCGGGTGCCTCGGTCAGCTTCGCCGTGATCGGCTCACCGGCGAGGGTGTCCGCCGTGACGTCCGCAGGTGACAGCGCGGCCAGCTTGGCCTTCTGCTCCCGGGTCGCCGGAGCGTCGATGCGGGCATACGCCGGGGCGCCATACCGCGCGGTGAGCTCCGCGTAGTGCTCGCTGGGGGACTTGCCGGTCGTGGCGAGGATCTCCGAGGCGAGCAGGGCGAGGATGATGCCGTCCTTGTCGGTGCTCCAGACCGACCCGTCGAAGCGGGCGAAGGAGGCCCCCGCGGACTCCTCGCCGCCGAACGGGCCGGACCCGTCGAGCAGCCCGGGAACGAACCACTTGAAGCCCACCGGGACCTCGACGAGCCGCCGGCCCAGGGCGGTGGCGACCCGGTCGATCATCGAGCTCGACACCAGGGTCTTGCCGATGAAGCCGTCGGCGGCCCACTGCGGCCGGGCCCCACCGTAGAGATAGTCGATCGCCACGGCGAGGTAGTGGTTGGGGTTCATCAGCCCGCCGTCGGGGGTGACGATGCCGTGCCGGTCCGAGTCGGCGTCATTGCCGGTGGAGATCTGGTAGGCGTCCTTGTTGGCGATGAGCGAGGCCATCGCCGACGGGGAGGAGCAGTCCATCCGGATCTTGCCGTCCCAGTCCAGCGTCATGAACCGCCAGGTCGGGTCGACGAGCGGGTTGATGACGGTGAGGTCGATGCCCAGCCGGTCGGCCATGACCCCCCAGAACTCGACGGACGCCCCGCCGAGCGGGTCGGCCCCGATGCGGATCCCGGCCCGTGTGATCGCCGCGATGTCCACGACATTGGGCAGGTCCTCGACGTACGTCCCGAGGAAGTCGTATGCCGTGGCAGCGGCCCGGGCCCGCGGGAAGGGGACCCGCTTGACCCCGGCCAGGCCGGCCCGGATGTAGTCATTGGCCGCGGCGGCGATGACCTTGGTGGCGTCGGTGTCGGCCGGTCCGCCGTGCGGGGGGTTGTACTTGAAGCCGCCGTCGCTCGGCGGGTTGTGCGAGGGCGTGACGACGATGCCGTCGGCGAGCCCGATCCCGGCCGGGAGGTCGTCGACCCCACCGATCTTGCCCTTGTTCGCCCGCAGGATCGCGTGCGAGACCGCCGGCGTCGGGGTGTAGCCGTCGTGGTCGTCGACGAGGACCGTGACCTCGTTCGCGGCGAGGACCTCCAGGGCCGAGGCCCAGGCCGGCTCGGAGAGCCCGTGCGGGTCACGGCCGATGAACAGCGGCCCGTCGAAGCCCTTCGAGCGCCGGTAGTCGACGATCGCCTGGGTGGTGGCGAGGATGTGGGCCTCGTTGAAGGCGGTCCGCAGCGAGGAGCCCCGGTGCCCGGAGGTCCCGAAGGCGACCTGCTGGTCGACATTCTCCGGGTCGGGCGTCAGGGTGTAGTACGCCGTGACGAGGTGGGCCACGTCGATGAGGTCGGAGGGCTGTGCCGGCTGTCCGGCACGGGGGTGCGACATACCGCGTCCTTTCAGGAGAGGAGAACCGGTCAGTCCTCGGGAGCCAGCCAGACCGCGCTGAACGCGGGCACGACGATATTGACCGCGCACGGCTGACCCGCCCACGGGTAGGGCTCGGCGTCGAGCATCAGACCGGTCGAGCTGGGGGCCTCGGGGCGGTAGCCCGCGGTGTCGAGGACGACCCGCCACCGGCCACCGCGCGGCAGGCCGATGCGGTAGGCGTGATGAGTCTCCCCGCTGAAGTTGATGACGACGGCCATGACCGGGGCGTCGGAACCGGCGTCACCGCGACCGATCCGCAGGTACGAGATGGTGTTGGCCCCCGAGTCGTCGGCGTTGATCCACCGGAAGCCGGCCGGGTCGTCGTCGAGCTCCCACATCTCGCGGCGGTCCCGGTAGATCCGGTTCATGTCCTTGACCAGGGCGTGCACCCTCATGTGCGCCGGCTGGTCGAGCAGCCACCAGTCGAGGCTGCGGCCGTCGGCCCACTCCGACTCCTGGGCGAACTCCGAGCCCATGAAGAGCAGCTGCTTGCCAGGGTGGCTCCACATGTAGGCCAGGTAGGCCCGGACCGTGGCGAGCTGGTCCTCCCGCGAGCCGCGGACCTTGCGCATCAGCGAGCCCTTGCCGTGGACGACCTCGTCGTGGCTGATCGGGAGGACGAAGTGCTCGGAGTACTGGTACATGAGGGCGAAGGTCAGCTGGTTGTGGTGGTACTGGCGGAAGATCGGCTCCTGCCCGAGGTAGCGCAGGGTGTCGTTCATCCAGCCCATGTTCCACTTCAGCGCGAACCCGAGCCCGCCCTGGTCGGTCGGGGCGGTGACCCCGGCCCACGAGGTCGACTCCTCGGCGATCATGACGATGCCCGGCACCCGCTTGGCCGTCGTGGCGTTGACCTCCTGGAGCAGCTGGACCGCCTCGAGGTTCTCCCGGCCGCCGTACTTGTTGGGGATCCACTCGCCGGGGCGGCGGGAGTAGTCGAGGTAGAGCATCGAGGCGACCGCGTCGACCCGGAGCCCGTCGATGTGGAACTCCTCGAGCCAGTAGACGGCGTTGGCGACGAGGAAGTTGCGCACCTCGTTGCGGCCGAAGTCGAAGACGTGCGTGCCCCAGTCGGGCTGGTCGCCCTTGCGCGGGTCCGGGTGCTCGTAGAGCGGCCCGCCGTCGAAGCGAGCCAGCGCGAAGGCGTCCCGCGGGAAGTGCGCCGGCACCCAGTCGAGGATGACGCCGATGCCGGCCTGGTGGAGCCGGTCGACGAGATGCTTGAACTCGTCGGGGTTGCCGAACCGGCCGGTGGGGGAGTAGTAGCCGGAGACCTGGTAGCCCCAGGACGGCCCGTAGGGGTGCTCCATCACCGGGAGCAGCTCGACGTGGGTGAAGCCGAGGTCGCGGACGTAGTTGACCAGGTGCTCGGCCAGGTCGAGGTAGGAGTGCCCCTGGCGCCACGACCCGAGGTGGACCTCGTAGATGCTCATCGCCTCGAACTGCGCCGGGCGGGAGGCCCGCTCGTCGAGCCAGTCCTGGTCACCCCACGAGTAGTGCGAGTCGAAGACGATCGACGCCGTCGAGGGGGCCACCTCGGTCGAGCGGGCAAGCGGGTCGGACTTGAGGTTGACGTGGCCGTTCTGACCCCGGATCGCGTACTGGTACTTCGTCCCCTCCCCGACCCCGGGGACGAAGAGCTCCCAGATGCCGGAGGGGTTGAGCACGCGCATCGGGTGGCTCCGGCGGTCCCAGCCGTTGAAGTCGCCGACGACGTGGACCGCGGTGGCGTTCGGGGCCCAGACGGCGAACGAGGTGCCCCGGACCGTGCCGAGCGGGCCGCCATACTCGCGGATGTGGCTGCCGAGGACGGTCCACAGCTGTTCGTGCCGCCCCTCGTTGATGAGGTGACGGTCGATCTGGCCGAGGGTCGGGGCGAACCGGTAGGGGTCGTCCTGCTCGTGCTCGACGCCGTCGTCATAGGAGACGAGCAGCCGGTAGTCCTGGGTGCTGGTGACCCCCGGCGCGGTGGCGGACCAGATGCCGCCGCGGACGTGGGACAGCTCCATGATCCGGTCGTCGGCGAGCCGGACCCGGACGTTCTTGGCCAGCGGGCGGAAGGCGGTGACGGTGAGCCCGCCCGGCCCTTGGTGGTGCCCCATGAGGTCGTGCGGCTGGGAGTGCCGACCCTCGAGGAAGGCGAACAGCGCGCTCTCGTCCTGGATCGAGACGATGGTCGGTTCAGTGCTCATCTGGCTACGCCTCGCTGGTGAGTCGGTCGATGGCGGAACGGGGTATGCCGAGCCATGTGGGCCGGTGTCGGGCTTCGTAGACGACTTCGTACAGGGCCTTGTCGAGCTCGAGCGCAGCCAGCAGGTCGCCGAACCGAGCCGCAACACTGCTGACTCCACCGTATCCCCGAAGGAAGGCGGCGCGGCAGGCGAGGGCCCAGGCGTGCGCTGCCGCAGGGTCGGCCTCGGGGTGGGCTACGAGGTGCGCGGCA
>ERZ795047.5568-NODE-5568-length-10121-cov-8.230379_pt1 | contig 10121 bp, 11 predicted proteins | sample MGYA00375131_ERZ795047 | MGnify/ENA primary metagenome ERZ795047 (study PRJEB30176, sample SAMN05720228) | activated sludge metagenome | isolation source: Anaerobic digester | place: Japan | collected 2015-05-20 ... | reverse complement strand
TGACGCATCGCGCGCTCTTCGGCCTTCGCTCGCTTGTTCGCCTCGCGCTCTGCGTTGCGCGTGCGTTCCTTCTCGGCCTTCTCGGCATCGCGCGTGGTCTTGTCGATCTCGCGCTTGCGGTCGCGCGCCTCGTCGCGTTCGGCCTTGAGACGCTTCGACGCTTCGTCTTTCGTCGCCCGCGTGCGCTCTCGCTCTGCGCGCTCCGTCGCCCGCGTGCTCTCACGTTCGAGGCGTGCGCGCGCCCTCGCCGCCTCGGCCGCAGCGCGCTGTGACGCCCGCGCTTCGTCGCGCATGACGCGCTCGCGCTCACGCTCGCCCTTGCGCGCCTCTGCCGTCAACGACGCCTGCGCGGAGCGTGCGGATCCGCGGAGGTCTCCGAGCGCGCTACGCGCGGGCGTGGTGTCGACGTCGAGGAGTAGGGTTGCGCGAGCCATTCAGAGCGGGTGTGGTTCGAGTCCGAGGTACGCGGCTACGTCTCGTCCGCGTCGTTCGAGAGCGACGTACGCGAGGAGAGTGAGTTCGTCTGCGCTTGCAGGCGACCCACCAGTGCGCGCGCGATGAAGCGCAGCGTAGCGGCATCGTAGCCATTCAGCGATGAGAGAGGCATCGTCGCTTTTCCCATCGCCTCCACGACGGCCTCCACCTCCTCAGCCGTCTTCGATTGGATCGGGCTGCGCTCGTTGGTCCAGTCGACGAACAGCTCGAACAGCCCGGCGATCTCGTCGCTTTCGAGGAGCGTGCGCGCTTCGTCAGCGTCCGCTTCGCCCTTCGCGTTGACGCACACGGGAGCGCCCGTCGAGGGGTCCACGAGCGCGATGGCGATGGTGCGGAGTTTCGTCTCGAACTCGTGAAGGGCGCGGCCTGCGTCGCTGTACCCGACCGCATCCTCCGAGAGCGCACACTGCCGCGTGAGGTACGCGTGCGCGTCGGTGCGAACGCGGATCGACTCGCCCGCCGTGAGCGTGCGAAGCGCGAGAGGCACGCCGCGAAGGCGTGCGCCGCACCCGTCGAACTCGATCACCTTGACCGCGCCGACGCCCGAGGCCGAAGCCCCGAGCGCGCGGCGCAGCGGTGACCGCGTGTCGCGGGTGACGAACGCGTCGAGTTCACCGCTCATGTGGTCGAAACGATGGTGCCGTGAAACTCGAACGAGACCTCGTTGGCCTTGTCGACCGACGAGTCGAGCTTCGCGTTGCGGATGTCACCCGAGCACGAGTAGGTCTTGCCCGCGAGTTTGAACGCGAGGTTGATCTGGAGTTGCGCGTTTGCGATGGCGACCCAGTCGTATTCGAGCCCCGACGCGGGGATCGCGCTGTTGACGCTGATCTGCACCTTCTTCGGACCGGGCGAGAAGCCAGCCCATCCGAGAAGCTGCGTGTTGACGTCCTTGTTGTCCGTCTGAACGTCCATGCTCACCATGGACGATTGAAGTACCGGAGTGCCTTCGTAGAGCACGAAGCCGGGGCCTGAATAGACTGCCATGTTGGTGTGCCCTCAGTGCTCAGAGTTGGCGGACGTTGCCCGTGATGATGTCGAGGCCGGGGATCACCGCGGCGGGGATCTCGCAGTCGAGGCGCGACGGGTTGGTCCCGTTGATCTCGACGACGAGGAGCGGCAGGTTCGCCGTCACGTTGATGAGGATGCCACGCGACTCCAGCGCCGCGAGTTGCTGCGCGAGGAACCCGCGCACGATCGACGGCGTGACCACACGCGGGATGCGCGGGGGCAGACCATCAGACGTGTCGGGGCGCAACTTCGCGCCGCGGTAGGCGGTGCGGAGCGCGGAGCGGAGCGTGTCCGCGGTGTAGTCGGGGACCGTGACGTTCTGCGTGCCGAGCACGGCGTAGTTCGGGACGTTGCCCACACTCGCGCGCGTGGTGATGCTCTTGACGATCTCGACGAAACCCGGTCGCGAGGTGCTCGCAGCGAGGGGCGTCAGACCGTTGTTGAGCGCGTTCTCGATCTCCGTCGCCGTGGGCTGATCGTCCACCGTGCGCTGCACGATGATCGACGCGAGCCCGACGCCGTTGAGGTTCGCCGCGGGGTCATCGCCTTCGCCCACGAGGTCACCACCGATGGCGCCGTCGCCCGCGATGCGTGCCGCTGCGACCTGCGCGGCGATGTCCCATGCGGGCATCGGACTCGCGAAGTGCCACGCGGTCTGCATCCGAGCAGCGTTCATCGTCGCGGCGAACGTCACGGCGTTCGCGTAGGTGTCGACCGACGGCACGATCCCCTGTTCGAGAATCTGAATCGTCGGCCCCGCCTGCGACGCGAGCGAGGTAGAGATGCGCCCCGCGTTCGTCGAATCGATGCACGCGCCGACAATGCGCCCGTAGCGCGTCGGTTCGATCGCCGAGAGGGCGTTCGCGAACGTGTCTTGCGTCGCGCCCGCGGAGAGCGTGAACTCGTTGCCGAGCGTGCCGTTGCTCGACCACTGCCCCGTCGTACCGAACCCCGACGAGACAGGCGCAGCGGCGAGGATGCGCGAGGGGACCACGGCGCCAGACGCGATGAAGTACGCGTCAACCACGAGGGTGTTCGCGCGCGGTCCGGTGTTCTTCGCCGTGAACGTCACCACGCCCGCCGCGTTCTGCGCGTAGTACGGAAGCGACGTCATCGCGTTGATGTACGTGCAGCAGTTGGAGGCGATCGTGGTGATCGTGTCGCCGCTCGCCACGGGAACGTCGATCACTTCACCGCAGAGGACGAATCGCACGGTGCCCGCCGCGGAGGCGTTGGTGACGAAGGTCAGCACCACGGTCGCTGCGGTGCCCGCTTCGGCCACGGGGCACGCGTACAGCGCCGCGTTGGGTTGCTGCGCGAACACGGCCGCGGCCATGCGGTGCAGTTCCGACCCGAGGCCGAACATCGTACCCGCGTCGCTCTCGCTCGCCACGTTGACGACGGTCGCGACGGCGGCGGTGCCCGCGGCCTGCGCGTAGGTCGGCGACGAGACCGAGACGGCCGCGGCCTTGTTGCCGAGGAGCATAATCGAGATGGGCGCATCGCCCGCACTCGTACCCGCGCCGCCGAGGATGACGTTGAACGCGACGCCCGGTGTCTTGCGAGACGCGGGCACGCCTGGAACTGCGATCGTCACGACGTCACCTCTTCGACGAGTTGGAGTTCACCGCGCGCGATGCCGCGACGGTGATAGGAGTTGTCGTCGACCTCGACGCCCTCCTCGATGATGCTGCGATCGGATGCGCGTCCCACGAAACGGCCGGGGTAGCCGTGGAGCGGGAACAGGGCGTCACCGACCGCGCGAACGCGAATGGTCATGCGGTGCCTCATGTGGTGTCTGCGATGAACTGAACGACCGGGTTGCCCGGTGCGTCGTTGTTGAGCGTGTCTTCGAGGTTCACGTCGCCGCGAATCTCGTCGAGGTCGTTGCTGTCGTCTGGCGTCGCTGCGAGCGGCGGAAGAAGGCGCGCGGCGAACCTCACCACGTACACGTAGATCCCGTTCCGCACGACCTGCTCCGGCCGCGTGCCGATGTACTTCAGCCGTCGACCTCGATACGTCCCGTCGATCGCGAGGGCGTTGAGCACGCCCTGCACGCTGACCACAAGACGGAGGATGCCGGTCTGACCCTTCGCGGTGCCGTTGCCGACCATGCCGCGGTCGATGTCCTGCGGGTCGTCGACCTGCACGAGCACGGACCACGTTGCGACGGACGCGCTCTCTGCGTCGGCGAGAACGTCAACGTCGAAGTCTGCGGTCTCTTCGTCGAAGCGGAGCGCGACGCACGGGAACTTCGCCGCGGGGAGCCCTTCACCGGGCACCGGACCCACGAAGCGGATCAACTGCGCGAACGGCTTTGCGGTCGTGATCTCGACGCCGAGGAGCGTCCCGAGCGCGGTGTACATCGTGGCGTCGATGTCTGCGAGCGTCGCGTCGGCCACGTCAGTTCACCCGATCCGCGACCAGCGCCATCGCGTCGGCGACGATGGTCTCGACCTGCGCTTCGCGTCGATCGTACGCAGGCAAGAGGAACGCGTAGCCCTGAATGCGAGACGTCCCCTCTTCGAGAAAGGAGCCGTACGGCATCGCGCCGACAACGGTCACGGTGTACCCGTTGCGCCACGAACCGCGCACGCTGTCAGCGCGCGTGCTCGCCTGCAATCGCCCCGTGCGGTTGGTGTACGTGTGCGAGGAGACGGCTTCGTCGGCAACAACCATCGCACCGTCCATGAGCGCGAACGGTAGCGACTCGGAGAGGTCGCGCTCGAACGCGTCGATCCACTCCACGAGGTTCATCAGAACCCCGTATCGATCGACTGGTTGGCCTGCCTCACGAACTGCGATTGTCCCACGTCGGAGGTGTTGCCACCGTCGCCGACGGTGACGGGTCCGCCCGTCGGCGCAACGGTCGTTGTCGCTTCGGTGAGGAGCTTCGCTTCACGACCCTTGCGCAACTGGTCCGCGAACTTCGCCGCCGCGTCGTAGTGCGTCTGCCACGGATTGCCCGTGGTCTGACCGTTGACCGTCGTGCGCGGTTGCGCCTCGGCGGCGAAGTAGAGCGTGAGGCCGACGAGGCGACGCTTGACGACGTTCTGGACCGTGCCGCCCGCCGCAGTCCAGTCACCCGCGAGCGCGTCGCCCATCCAGACGTTCCACTGCGAACACGCGTCGTCGATGCACAGTTGAACGAACGCGGTATCAACGGTCCCCTGCGTCGTGCGGGAGAACCATCGAACGTATGCGTCCGCCGTCATGCGCGTCGAAACGTCGGCGCTCGTGATGTAGTTCGGGATGGGCGTCGTCATCGGTCACTCGTAGCGGTAGTGGATGCCCTCGTCGTAGACGCCGGAGACGTCGTGCGGCGGGGCTGCGGGGTCGAAGGGGAACGCGTCGCCTTCGTGGTAGTCGCGACCGCGGAACCGGATGCCACACGGCCCCGTCACGCGACGCTTGAAGGCCCCTTCCGAGGCCGCGACGGGCGCAGCATGGGTGAGCGCCTCGACCTGCGCGCGAAGCGCCTCCACGGTGGCGTCGAGGGCCACGATGGACGCGTCGCGCGCCGCGATCGTCGCGACGTGCTCTTCGATCGCGAGTTCCAGTTCGGCGATGCGATCCGCCTGCGCGGTGTCGACCTTCGCGACGGGAACGGGAGACGCGAGAGGCGCCGCGGACGTCGAGACGGAGGGCGCCTCGACGGCCACGGGCTTCGCGTTGGAACGCGGGCGCATCACGTCAGCACGGACGCGAAGAGGTACCCGCTCACGTTCGACGTGACGAAGGTGTCCGTCGAGTGCGTGACCTTGCAGTACTCGCCGCCGTCGACGCCGGAGAGCAGCCACGGGATGAACTGCACCTGCATCGCCTCGGACATGAAGCGGAACTGGTAGCCGAAGGCGTTGGTGCGGATGATCGACGGGCGCTCCTGCACGCAGACGATGGCGGCGAAGCCCGTCCACACGTCGGAGAGCGCGACCGTCTGGCCGTCGTGCGCGGTGTTCTTCTTCGCGACTCCGACCACGATCTCGTCGACCTCGAAGAGCGTCGCGAGGAACTCGCGCGAGGCGAGCGCCGGGGTGGCGCCGAGCACGGTGCCTGCGCGGCCATAGAACGCCGCGAGGATCTTGGGGTGCTTCTGGAGCGCGCGGAAGACGTCGCGCGAGAGCACCATCACGAGGCGCGTGCCGGGAGCGCGGAGGATCTTCGCCACGCCCGTGCGGACCTGATCGGCGGGGTCCGACGCGTCGTTGTCCCACTTGTCGGTCGCGGTCGAGATGGTCGTCGAGTAGCCCGACGCGTAGTTGCCCGCGGTGCCCACGGTCGCGGCGACCTCGATCTCCTGCATGAGCTCGAGCGTGTCACCGAGGATCTCGGCGGTGGTCTGCCGGATCTCGACGAAGGGCGCGTCGGCGTTCATCTGAACCTGCTTCGGGATGAACGTCATCAGCCCGAAGTCTTCGACGAGGTAGGTGCCCTGATTCGACACCTTCCACGTCAACTCGGGCACGCTGCCGCCCTGCGACGCGAGGCGCGTGTCGGTGGCGCCGAGGCCGGTGCCGAAGGGCACGCTCGCGATGACGTTCGAGCGGTTGCCCACCTTCACGACGGGCATCAGCGAGTTCGCCACCATCGCGTTGTTGCGGTAGCGGACGAGCATCCCCGGCTGATAGGTCGGGATGTGGACGCTGTCGGGCGACGGCGAGAAGAGCGTGGAGGCGTCCACGCCCGCGCGCTGACACGCCTCGAAGAGTCGCACGTCACCGGGCGCGTAGGTGCGCACGTCGAACATGGCCGAGACGGTCGGGTCCGCGTACTGCGGCACCGCGGGCATCGAGAAGTGGGGCTGCGCGGACGCTTCGCCCATCACGTCGAAGTCGCGGAGCGCGAGGGGGCCGGTGGCGGCGGCGATGCGTCGGACCTGCGAGGGCGACCACCGCTTCATGGAGGTGTTCATGTGTCTGTTGTTCCTGTGGTGTGTGAGCGGTGACGCCGATCAGATCGGCTTGAGGATCTCGACGCGGATGATGTCGCCCGCGGCCCCGGCGCTGTCGAGCGCGCGGCCGATGATCGTGCCCGTGGTGTGGGCCTGGACGGTGCCAGTCGCGCCGCCCGATTCGAGGTCGGCGCCCGCGGTGATCGCGGCGGCGGCGTTCGCGGCGGCGACGCCCGCGGTGATGAGCTCGATGCTCGTGGCGCCCGAGACCTGCGCGTAGCGCGCGAAGCCGAGGAACTTGAGCGACGACGCGGCGCCCGCGGGGAGCACTGCGGTCATGTCGGCCGAGGTGCTCTGGTAGCACGCGGCCCACTGAAGGATCGCGGTCTCCGCGGTGTAGAACGAGAGGCTCTGGATCGGGTTGATGGTGACCTTGGACGCGGCCATGTTGGTGTCTCCTGTGGTGTCTCAGCGGGCCGCGGTGGCGGCTTCGGTCTCAGCGATCTTGCGGGCGGTGAAGAGGTCCACCTTGCGCTCGCCCATGATGGCGACGGCGCGGTTGTGGAGTCGGTGCGACTCGGGCGCTTCGGCGCCGACGGTGGCCGCTCCTGCGGTGCCGTGCATCGCGCCACCCGCAGCCCCCACGCTCTGCGTGAGGATCGTCGCGGCGTCACGCGTGACGGTCGAGCGCGCGCTCATGGTCTTCGACCCTTCGGCGGCGGCGATCTTCGCGGCGGGGTAGAGGACATCGAAGGTCGCGCGCTGCGAGAGGCAGAGCGTCGTCAGCGCGTCCTTCGCGCCAGACTCGGCGAGACCCGCCGCGATCACGCGGTCGGCCATCGTCGCAGCCGCGGCCATCGCCGCAGCCTCCTCGCGCTTCTGGTGCTCCGCGAGGTTGCCGATGATCTTGGTCATCTGCTCGATGAGCGCGTCTTCGGCGCGCTCGGCCTCGGGGTCGAACCCCTCCATGCTCATGCACTGCGCCATGCGCGCGGCGAGGGTGCGGTACTTCCCGCCGAAGTCCTTGTCGGCCTCCGGCTTCGCCGCGGGCGCCGCGGCATCGGCGACGGGCGGGGGCGCGTCGGCCATCTTCTTCTCGGGTTCCATGCGGGCGTTCTCCGGTGCGCCGAACGTCGGCGCGTGTGTGCTGTCGGGTGAGGGTGAGAAGCGCGTCGAGAGCGCCTTCACGATGTCTTCGGTGGTTGCGTTCGAGGGGAGCGAGAGCCACGCGCAGAGCGCGTCAGTAGCGATGTGGTCGCCCGCGTTCGCGCTCGCTGCGATGGGCATCATCCCGTCGAGGAACGGGTGATTCGTGAGTGCGACGCTCGTGAGCCGCGCGCCGATGGGGAGCCCGGTCTCGCGAGAGCGAGCGTTGAAGTTCACCGCGGGCGAGACGTAGCGGTATTGCTTCGCGCGCACGTAGCGGACGGCCTGCGGATCGACCCATGAGAACTTCGCCCACAGCTCGCGGTCGCCGTTGCGCTTCGCAACGTCGGTCACCCAGAACGGCGCGGGAACGCCATCGGTCGCGACGGTAGGCGGGAGTCGCTCGCTCGTGTGTTCGTAGTCGCCGGGGACCTCGCCGTTCTTCGTCGCGCGGAAGTTCGCGATGATCTCGTCGAAGACCTGCGGCGTGAACTCGACGGTGTTTTGCGGGTGTCCCTTGAACACGCCGACGCGCGCAATCTGATTCCACGTCGAGTGCCCGACGCTCGCTTCTCCACCGTCCGCGAACTCGATCGCGAGCGGCTCACCTCGGAGCGTGCGTGCGCTCTCGTCGGCCATGCTCGCCGACGTGTACGGGAACGGGTGCTTGTTCTCGGCGCCCGCCGTGTCGCTTGCGTCGACCACGGACACGATCGCGTCGTCATTGGCGGTGGTGTCGTTCGCGTTGGCTGGCGTGGGGATTCCGTCGGTCATCTTCTGCGCCTCGTCTGCGGCGTCCATCTGCGACACCAACTTCTCTGACCATGCGTCGCCCGCGTGACCGCCCCACAGTTGCCACGATGCCCACGCGGGAGAGTCTTTCGGCTCTGCGGCGAAGCGCTGGTTGCGCCCGAAGAAGCGCGCCATCTTGCGCGCCTTCGACGGGGTAATCGCGACGCCGCGCGCGAGTTTCCGCGCCCACTCCACCGTCTCGGGTTCGATGCCGTCGCCGGTCACGCCGCCCTCGTGGAGTGCCACGCCGCGGAGGCACGCGTCGCGTACGCCCTGCGGCGGGGAGAAGTCGATGGAGTCGTATCGGGTCATGGCGTTGCGGGCTCCTGCGGCGCCACGGGGGCGGGTTCGGCGATGGGTGCGGGCGTTGATGCGTCGGGGGCCTTCGCGGCCTCCTGCGAGGGCGTAGCGGCGCCGAGGATCGGTTCCCCGTCTTCGAGGTTCGGGATTGCGAGCGCGTTGGCGCCCGACACCGCGCCGATGGGTCCGCCCATGTCGCGCCAGACCTTCATCCGGTCTGCAAGCGCCTTGAGGTCCTCGCCGCCCACAACATCAAAGGCGATGTACGGCACGGGCGCGTTCGGCCCGAACGTGCGCCGCACCATCGGCGTGAACAGTTGGAGTCGCAGCGTGTCGGCGAGTTGCGCCGCGTCCTGCTTCGCGATCGTCTGCTCGTTGCGTTCGTGGACCTCACCGAGCGCGCGGTTGCCGCCGCCGTGACCGACCTCGCTTCCGAGCGTCGACCCGAGGATGGCCTTGGACATCTCGCCGTTGCAGTTCTCGATGAACGCCGCTTGCGGTCGCCCCTCGCCCTGCACCGTTGCGATGTCGACCTTGCAGGTATCGGGCACCGTGATCGCGGACTGCGCCGACATGATCGCGAGCGCGCTTCGCAGTTGCGTCTCGTCGGTGGTGCTCGCGCCGTTGCTCTCGTCGTCGCCACGCTTGAACGTGCCGATGCGGAGACCGCGCGCAGCCCACGCGATGAACGCCACGTACTCACGCACGCCCACGCGCTTGAAGGTCGAGTACCAGACGCACACTCGGCCGACACCCTCGCGCGTCGGGTAGCCACCCATCACGCGCGGCGTGTGGACCACGAACTTCCCCGGCGCGAGGTCGTTGACGCTGCGCACGCTCACGCCGGGGAAGCGGCCGAACGGCGACGCAGTGTTCACGGGGTTGAGCGCGTCTTCGCCCGTGCCGCTCGCGTCCCAGACGTGGATCTGCCAGTTCGTCGCGTAGGCGAAGCGTCGAGGTGCGATCCATTCCGCGGTGATGGGGAACCACTCCTCGCGACCGTTGCGGAACTCGACGCCCCACACGATCTCGTGACCCGCGCGCCCGTGGTAGACCGCGCCCATGAGGTCAGCGACCATGCCCGCGAACGAGCGGCCGATGTCCGTTGTGGGCGACATCGCACGGAGTCGCTCGTCAACCCAACGCGCGACCTCGATGCCTTCGTCGCCACTGTTCTCTGGCGGACGCAGTTCCCACGTCGCGCCCGACACGCGCATCTCGCGACGCTGGAGCGTCCCGTGGAGGTGCGGATCGCGTTCGCGGCACTCGTCGAGGAGGTCCGCGAGCGTCCACATGTACCCTTGATCCGCGAGCGCGAGCGCCTGCGTCACGTAGTCGGGGCCAAGGCTCGAACCGACGACGCGCGCGAAGCGGTCGTAGTAGGGCGCTGGCGCGATCTGCGCGAGGAGCGAGAGCGCGCTGACGGTGGGCAGTGGGATGGACACTAGAACGCTTCGTTGATGCGTACGGGGATCGCGGCGGGAGC
>ERZ795047.5563-NODE-5563-length-10130-cov-20.924566_pt1 | contig 10130 bp, 11 predicted proteins | sample MGYA00375131_ERZ795047 | MGnify/ENA primary metagenome ERZ795047 (study PRJEB30176, sample SAMN05720228) | activated sludge metagenome | isolation source: Anaerobic digester | place: Japan | collected 2015-05-20 ... | reverse complement strand
AATCCGGGAGCTGGGTTATGGCTGTCAAGATCCACGATCCCGCTCTCTGGCAGGCGATCAAGAAAGGCGAGATCACCGGCTTCTCCATCGCTGGAACAGGGACCCGCACGCCTTTCTGAATCTCTTCTTCAAACTTTGTAATGATCTGAGGTGATTTTAGTGCCTAATGAGCTATCCGATCTTGAATTAGACGAAGTCTCGTTAGTCGGTAAAGCGGCTAATGGGAAAAAGTTCTTATTATTCAAATCAGCAAATGGAAGTGTGCCGATGACAAAGACCAAGCCCGCTAGGGCTGACAAGGCCGGAGCCAGGGCTCTGGTCAGCAAGGCTGAGCTGCTGGACATAGTCCAGAAGGCAGTCGAACCGATCCGAAAGGAGAACGAGGAGCTGCGCTCTATCATCCGCAAGAAGGAGTATGAGCAGATAGCCAAGTCCGACTTCTCCGGTCTGGGGACTCCTGAAGAGGGTGCTGAGATCCTCAAGAGCCTGGAAGCTCTGCCCTCTGAGGCCAGGAAGACAATTCTCAAGACACTCAAGCAGGCCAGCGCAATGAAGGCCGAGGCAGGCAAGCTGCTCTATCATCCGTTCGGCAGCGAAAGGCCGGCACCGGGTAGCTCCACCGCCCAGTTTGAGGAGCTGGTGGCTAAGAAGGTGGGCGCCATCCAGAAGTCTGGCGACGGTCCCACTGACCCCAAGATCCTCAGAGCCCAGGCAGTGGCCGCAGTCACCCGCGAGAACCCGCAGATCGCCAAGGCGGTAATCGCCGAGGAAAGGCATTCTGTCGTAAGATCTCAGATGGGGGTGCAGTAGATGTCCAGTTCTCAGATTACCGCTCCCTTCAGGGAGGCAATGCCTGGAGACATCTCTTCCTATGATGTCGAGGGCGACCTGACCACTTACGAATACTGCGCGGTCCAGCTGGACACTGCCCGGAACAGGTGTGTCAAGGCCTGGACCAGCGGCCCAGCCGTGGGCGTTCTGGTCAACCGTCCTACCGAGAACGGCACGAGCACCGCCTTTTCCACAGTTGCTCTGGTCCAGTGGAGAGGCAAATGCCTTCTGAAAGCCGGAACCGGCAACCTGGCCGCAGGCGATTGGGTCAAGATCACCACAGGCGGCGTCGGTGTCAAGGCCACACCCGCAGACAAAGATATCATCTTCGGCCAGTGCGAGGTCGGGGCTGCAGAAGGCTACCCTGCCACAGTGAGAATTGAGAAGATGTACGTGAGCATGACCTGAAGGAGTTGATTATCAATGTCAATGGATAACGGTTATAAGGAGCAGATTGCTACCCTGGCTCAGCAGGTTGTGCAGAAGGGAGTGGACTATTCCCAGGTGCATGTGGCCCGGCTGGAGTCTGAATGGTCCCTTGCCTACAGGCAGGAAGAGAGCAACTTCATTGCAGACAAGTGGTTCCCACTGATCTCTGTCAATCAGATTGCTGGTCTCTATCCCAAGTGGGCTAAGGAGAACGCTTTCACCAACAAGGCAGGCACCTGGCGGCCTGGCAGCATACCACCCCAGGGCGAGCTGAAGGTAGACACTCCCGGCAGCTACGTCTGCCAGAGGTACGCCTTTGAGATGCCTCTGCTGGCTGATCTGCCTTATGTGGCTGATGACGGCTATCCCATCGAGCAGGCTACTACCCAGATGGTCACTGACGTTCTGCAGCTGAACAAGGAGCTGCTCATCGCCTCCAAGTACTTCACCGAGGAGGTCTGGGCTATTGACTGGACCGGAGTCTCCAGCGGTGAGACTGGCACCAGCGCAATGACAGATGACCTGACATTCCGCCAGTTCAACGACGCGGACTCTGACCCCCTGGGCGTCTTCAAGGATGCCAAGCTGGCCATCAAGAAGAGCGCCGGCGTGAACCCCAACACCTTGCTCATGGGCGAGCAGGTTTATGAAGAGCTGAGGATCAACCCCCAGCTCATAAGCCTGTTCAGGAACCCACAGGGTTCTGAGAAGGTTCCCACCAAGCTCAACGAGCAGATGATAGCCCAGGCCCTGGATGTGGATAACATCCTGGTCGGCAAGGCCATGTATAACACCGCAGCCCCAGGAGCTACCGTCTCCCTTGATTGGATCTTTGGTAAGCACATGTGGCTTGGCTATGTGACCCAGCCCGGTCCCCTGAAGACCATCGCCGGCATGAACCTCAGCTTCAATGAGCCCCTGGGCGGATTCGATACCGCCCTCTCTCAGGTCCCTGACCTGCACAGTCACACGACCTATTACCAGGGCTTCCAGTGCTGGTGCCCGGTCGTAATGGCGCCTGAGGCCGGCCTGTTCATGAAGAACGCTATCGCTTGAGGGATTCGGATGATCTACAAGGTCTTACGACCATTCAAGCGATGGGATGAGAAAGCTAAAGCCCCTCGGGAGTATCCCAGGGGCAGCTCTATCACTCTGAAAGAAGCTGCGAAGATCCCCACAAGCACGCTCCGAAACCTCCTTTCCGCAGGCAACATCTACCGCGTCGAGGAGGACGAGCTGCCCAGGGTCAAACCCATGGAGGTAGCGCATGACCACTAGCCACAGAGCCCTTGAGTACCCCCGTGGCCCGATGAAGCTGGACAGTCTGGACACCGCTCGAATAAAAGCAAAAGAGGTCTGGGTTCCGGGAGATAACGGTGCCCTGAAGAAGCTTACCGTCACAGCTGATGACCTCAACGACCTGAACCTCACAACCCGCAAGTTCACCGTCTACAGCGCCGTGGCCCTGGCCAAAGGAGATCTGCTGCACATCACAGGCTATAATGCCGCCAATGATGTCTTCCAGGTCGAGAAGGCCGATGCTGACACAAGCGGCAAGCCGGCCCAGCTCATAGCGAGCGAGGACAACGAAGGCTTAGGAACGTCGCTCGCTTCCGACATCGAAGAGCTGACCGGCCTCAACACAAATGCCGGGAATGTAGGCGATCCGGTCTATCTGGATGCCACGACAGCCGGCTCGTGGACGCTAACCCCCCCAACAGGAGCTGACCAGCTCAAGCAGATCGTGGGCAGGATCAAGGTCAAGAGCGAGACTGCTGGCAAGATCGTCTTCAATACGGTCAAGGCTGAGATTGTGGCGCTGGGATCGTCCGGACTGCAGCCCCAATCAGTCCTAAAGACTAAGCTGGCAGGCGGATTCTCAAAGGTCACGATCGCTGATGGCACAGCCGCCGCTACCAATGTCACAGTACCCGGCATGGCAGTTGGTGACGAGCTCGTGAGCGTATTGGCTCTGACAGCCAAAGCCTCAATAGCAACAATGGCAGACAGGACTGAAGAGTATGCAGTCGGGGCAGGCGTCCTTACGAAGGCAGACGGCACGGACGAAACTGGTAACCAGCTCATCATCATCTGGAACGACCTGACTTAAGCCGGTTCAATACCGGCTGATATTTTTTCTTCCAAATAATAAACGAGGAATTCTATTGAGGTGATGTAAATGGCAACATTTAATTTCTTTAACGACTTCTTTGAGAGGTTAGGAAAGAAGGAGATAGACCTCGATGGTGATACCATCAAGGTCTACCTCACGAACGCAACGCCGTCTGCAACCGACGATTCGGTCAAGGCAGATCTGGCCGAGATCAGCGCGGCCAACGGCTATCCATCCGGTGGCTCGGACACCCAGAATGCGTACACGGAGACCGGCGGAACAGGTACACTCGTAGGGCAGGATGTCACTTTCACCCCGGACGGTGGCTCATTCGGCCCCTTCCGGTACGCGGTGTTCTATGATGATGACCACGCAAGTGATGCCCTCATAGGCTGGGTAGACTTCGGCTCAGAGATCACGGCCACCTACACGCCCGTCTTGACGCCTATCACCATCAACTTCGGTGCAAGCTGGTTTACCATCGCTGTAGCGACTTAGGTGATAAAATGGCATACGACTACAAAGAACTGAAAGACGCGAATGGTAACGCGTTTAAGGCGGCTGCCGTTCAGGTAGAGGCATCACCGAACGTAGTCTATGCCTCTATTTTACGGCTCGACGCCGAGAAAGCCGAGGACGTGGCCCACGCATCGGGCGATACGGGCCTAATGATGCTGGCAGTCCGAAAGGATACTGCCGCTGCTCTAGCTGGCACCGATGGCGATTACATCCCTCTCATAGTCGATGCCAATGGCCGCCTTCACGTTCTGGATCCCAATTCTGCCACAATAGCGGCCCTGTCCAAAGCCGAGGATGCACCTCATAAAACTGGGGATACTGGCATCCAGATTCTTGCTGTCCGAAAGGATACTGCCGCTGCTCTAGCTGGCACCGATGGCGATTACATCCCTCTCATAGTCGATGCCAATGGCCGCCTTCACGTTCTGGATCCCAATTCTGCCACAATAGCGGCCCTGTCCAAAGCCGAGGATGCACCTCATACAACTGGGGATACTGGCATCCAGATTCTTGCTGTCCGCAAGGATACCGCCGAAGCTATTGCAGGAACTGCTGGTGATTATGCACCACTTGAAGTAGATGCTCTTGGTAGATTACATGTTTCGTGTCATTTTGCAGAAGTTCTGGATTCCAGCAATGATACTATTAATGTGAATAAAATGGGTAAAGGGTCCAGAATTACGGCTGCCACTTTAGGACTTAATGCAGTAACAGCTACTACAACATCCAGCGAAATCAATATGAGCGGGCATAATTACATAGCAGTGTTCATCACTGTGGCTGGTGCCTACAACTGGACTGTGAAACTCCAAGGGGCGGCCAATAGCGGCGGAACTTTTATGGACCTGTATGATGGTTCTAGCCAGTGCTCTGTTCAGCTCCAAAATACCACCAGGGTTATCATGTGGCCCTGTGGTGCTCCATATGCGAAGATTGTGGCGACAGAAGATACCGATGGTACAAGTTGCACTGTTGAAGTAGTTCCATTCAATAGGTGATTTTGGATGGCTGGAACGTGGAGCGCGGGATCGAATGTCGGATATAATACTTTTCAGCCGAACGCGGGTGGAAGTCAAGCCAGTGCGTTTGCGGCGGGTGGCGGTGCTACTGCCAATGCCGCCAAAACATGTCGAGAATGGAATGGATCTGCTTGGAGTGCTGGTGGAGACCTCTTAAGCGCGAGGACGAGATGCGCATCAGGGGACGCTGGAAATGCTAGTGATGCCGTGGTTACTGGAGGTTATACTGGTTCGGCGGGTATTAAAAATGCGATGACGTATAATGGCACATCATGGTCCTGGGTCGGTGATATGTCTGTGATCAGGTGGAGCCATAGTACATCTGGGGATTCGGCTGATGCGATCACTCTTGGTGGTGAAAATACCGGTGGGAAACTAGATTCAGTAGAATCATTCAATGGGTCTACCTGGGCGAATGCTGCCACATATACATTCGCCGTTTCATCCCTTGCATCCGGAGGAGATAGTTCTGATGCTATTTCTACATGCGGATTTAATGGCACTACTTACCAGTCTACATGTGAACTTTATAATGGGTCTTCATGGACAAATAAAAACAGTTTGTCTGTAGCTCGTTATGAGCATGGTTGTGGTGGATGCTCTTCATATGCAGTTGCATTCGGTGGCCGTGGCCCGTCGATCATGAATAGTACTGAAGAATATGACGGTACTAGTTGGGCAACAGGTGGAAATTTAAATACCGCCCGGAGATTAGTTAGCGGCGGGGCGAGTGCTACGGGATCGTCTGGTTCTGGAATTAGTATTAGTGGATATACGACCACGACAGTACAAACCGTTGAAACTTATGCCTGGACCATCCCAAGTACTGAAGAATTAATAAGAATATTGTCTGAGAATAGACAAAGTTCTAGTGGTCGGTTAGCGAGATTTAAACCAAGATTGTTATGGAGTCCGCCTACTGTATTGACCACCCCAACGTATGATGGAAGTGGACAAACTGTTCACCCTTCAGTGGTATATATTGAAGGGGGGTTCGCCGGGTATAAATACTGGATGGGAATAACTCCTTATCCTAATGGCAATGACGATTATGAGAATCCATCATTGCTTGCATCAAATGATGGAATAACCTGGGAAGTTCCGAGCGGTATAACAAATCCCCTGGCTACAAAACCATCGTTACATAATTGTGATCCTTGTTTGGTTTGGAATCCAGACACAGGAAAATTATATTATTATTATGTGGAATTAACAACTGGTCCAACATGGCAAATATATAGGTGGGAAATATCAGATGTGGATGGAGTGCCTACGCTGGGAACAAAGACCGCACTTACTATATCTAGTCCGCAATTATATTCGCCTGCTGTTTATTACAATGGACCAAATGATTGGGTCATGTGGTATTACGGTGATGAAGGCGTATTGGAACGACGCACTTCTAGTGATGGATTGACGTGGGGTCCAGCTACAAATATGTCAGTATTTGATATTGACACAACTATAAAAATATCATGGATTCCGTGGCATGTATCTGTAACAAAAATACCAGATGGAAAATATTTGTTTTGGATTGCAGCATATCCAACAGGTGGAAATAATGGGCAAACGGATTTATTTTGGGCAATTGCAGACAACTTAACCGCACCACTAAAATTTAAACAGACTGCATTTTTAGCTGAGTTTCCTGGTTGGGGAAGTGGCCAAGTCTATCATAGCTCAATGATTTGCATGGAGAATGGTACATATAGATTATATATTTCGGCAAAATCGTCATCGAATGTATGGAGGATTGGTTATGCAGATATCTCTTTGTGGTGAGTCGTTACCCGCTGTAGTTGGCTCTTCGGGGCTATTCACCAAGGAACAGTCCCAAGATCTAGCAAGCCTGCGAGAGGAGATCCAAGAGGCTTGGGATAATCAGGTAGTCTGGCGAACGTTTACAGAGGCCAACTTCTCGGTGCTGAACGATATCAAATTCCCTACCCCCGCATCAAAATATCACCAGGCCACCAGGGAACAGCTCGTATTCTACGAGCAGACTATCCTTCTATCATTTGACTACCGAGAAAAACAAATTGACCTGGCCGAGACTCTGGAGAAGCTAGAGACCGCAGAAGGCTACGAAAAGCAGCGGTTAGAGGTCAAAAGGGATAGACTACTCTTCGAGATCGAAGGTATGAAAATTCAGGCCAGGGATCGCATCAGGGAGCTTAAGATGTGGTCCGAGATCAAGAAAGGGTTGGACGATGGCTCCTTCGATACCAAAAATAAGGATACTGATGAGCTAATCCATCTTACGGTCCGATATTGCCGGGAAGCGTCATTGATCAAAGGCAAGACCAACGATATCGGTGCAGTGACAAATATCATCGGCCAGGCTACAACCTGCTTGATGGAGTGTAAGAGGCGAGGGATCGTCGGCAAGCTGCCGCCAGAATGTCATAAGATATTGAGGCAGATGCGGGGAGCTTAGACGAGTATCTTCAGAAGTAGGTGATTATGTCTTCGATCTGGTTCTTCGGCTGGCCCACCACTGAAACGGCGTCTAGCGAAGTCTCCGTCGCCGTCGATGCGGCAGCGATCGAGGCAACCGCTCAGGTCATAGGCCTCACAAAAGAGGTTAGCCTGGCTATAGGAGCTGCATCGGTCACTCTATCACCGGCCAGCATCGGCTTGGAATCTGCCAAATCGATGGACATATCACCTGCTTCTGTCGAACTCGGGGCATCCACAATCGGCCTCGGGAAAGGCACGTCTGTTGATATCGGCCAGGCCACGATTGAAATCACCGCCCAGGTGGTGGGGCTGGAGAAGGGAGTCAGCCTGCCTATATCTCCAGCAAGCATCACCATAACCGCCCAGGACATTGGGCTTTCTGCAGGCGGGTCAGTAGGGATCGATGTCTCACCTGCTTCTATCATCCTGACACCACAGGCGACCACGGTACAGGTCGAGAAGTCTGTCGAGGTTTCCAGTTCTGCGATAGAAGCCACTGCTCAGAGCATAGCACTTGAGCAGGCCATCTCGGTAGCAGTAGAGGCCGCAAGCATCACCATAACCGCCCAGGACATTGGGCTTTCTGCAGGCGGGTCAGTAGGGATCGATGTCTCACCTGCTTCTATCATCCTGACACCACAGGCGACCACGGTACAGGTCGAGAAGTCTGTCGAGGTTTCCAGTTCTGCGATAGAAGCCACTGCTCAGAGCATAGCACTTGAGCAGGCCATCTCGGTAGCAGTAGAGGCCGCAAGCATCACCTTAACCCCGCAGGATATAGCCGTCTCGGTGGGTGGATCTGCCGAGGTCACCGTCTCTCAAGCAAGCATCGAGATATCACCGTCTGCGGTGGGCCTAGAGCGTGCCATCTCCTTGGGTGTGACTGCAGCAGGTGTCGAGCTGGCTGCAAGCACCATCCAACCAGAGCAGGGTAAGAGCCTGGCAGTCTCATCTGTTGCGGTGGAGATCGCCCACAGCCCGATAGACTTGGAGAGGACCCTCTCTCTGGTAGTCGGCCAGGCAGCTATTGAGATAACTGCCCAGGATATTGAACTCTCCATAGGCGGGTCCACCGGGATTGATGTATCTCCTGCGTCGGTGGAGGTCGTGCCTGGCACAGTTGGGCTAGAGCAGAGCATATCTCTGTCCGTCAGTCCCACCGCAATCGAGGTGACGGCGCAAGAGATCGGTGCATATGCAGCCGGGTCTGGCCAGGTAGACGTCTCACCTGCAGGCATCACCGTCTTGCCTTCGGCCATATTGTTGGAGCAGGGCAAATCCCTGCCCATAGCCCCTGCAGCGGTCGAGCTAGATCCTACCGACATAGCTCTCCATGATGCCAGGACCCTCTCAGTCGAGTCTGCGGAGATCTCCCTCTCAGCCGGTCCGGTTGGTCTGGAATCCCCGACCGGCCTGGTGATAGACCCTGTAGGAGTCGAGTTCACCGCCCAGGAGGTGGGCACAGAGAAAGGCGCTGCGGTCCTGGTCGATCCGACCCAAATCGAGGCCGCGCAACAGGCAATAGGCCTGCGGAGAACCATCTCTCTCACAGTCGAGCCTGCAGCCATCGAGATTGAGGCTCAGGACATCGGGCTCGATGCGACCGTTCCTGGCCAGGTGGATATCGGCCAGGCAGATATCATCATCATAACCTCACCCATCGAAGCCGGTGCAGGATATGGCGTGGTGGTGGCCGTGGCGGCCATAAGCCTGACCCCAGGCGGCCTGGTCTTGCAGAGGGGTTGCTTGATGCATTACCAAGGCGAGAGTCTGATCACGAACGAGGTCGACGGCAGCTCGATAATCGGAGGACTATGACGATCTACAAGAATCAGGTCGGGGCAGTCATCACCCTGGCGACCGGGCAAGATCTGACCGGGGCCACAAAGACTGAGTTCCATGTGGTGAAGCCAGACGGTACGACAGCAACATGGACCGCCACCGAAAGCGGTATCGCAGGGAGTCTCACCTATACAACAGATGCAGACGACCTCGACCAGTCCGGCCTCTACCTCATTGTGGCTTATGTCGAATGGGGTGAGACTTCAAAGGCCCCTGGCGACCCCTACATCCTGGAGGTCATGGAGACTGATTTCAACGTATCGGCCTATACCAACAATCCATCGGCCCGGCCTATAGACGCCGTTCGCCTGGAGCTGGGCAAGGATCTAAGTCTCGCTCTGCTCACAGACAGTGAGATTTCGTACAACCTGACCCGGGCGGGCAATAACAAGATCCTGGCGGCGGCGTTCTGTGCAGAGAACATCGCCGGCCAGTACGCCGGCCTGGTCGACAAGTCGATGGGCAACTCCTCAGTCTCCCTATCACAGAAGGCGGAAGCCTGGCGAAAGAAGGCTATAGCCCTGAGGGCACAGGCATCGAGTCCCAGCCTGACCCCGAGGGCATCATCCTCTGCACCACGGGCCCTGAAATTCTGGATAGGCCAGCACGATAATACAAGCGGCGCGGGCGACTACAGCGTCACAGGATATCTATAATGGCTGGAGAGTATTTTGCCGAGTTCAAGACGGGTGTGAACAACGCCTGGAAGGTTGAACTTAGCAATTGGATAGCTTTCTCCGGCGTGCCTCCCGTGGTACTGGCCGGATCTGCCCCGGCGGTGCCTTTCCGGGTAGCCATCATCACAGAGGCCATAACCAGCCACACCGATGTAGCTGGAATCGTGAAGGTGAATGATGAGGAACTGACCTTCACCAGGGCGACCAGGCTGACCACCGAGGAAGAGCTCACCTCCTGGC
>ERZ795047.5560-NODE-5560-length-10138-cov-4.227710_pt1 | contig 10138 bp, 9 predicted proteins | sample MGYA00375131_ERZ795047 | MGnify/ENA primary metagenome ERZ795047 (study PRJEB30176, sample SAMN05720228) | activated sludge metagenome | isolation source: Anaerobic digester | place: Japan | collected 2015-05-20 ... | reverse complement strand
CGCCTTCGTTATCAAGGCCTTCTGCGAGCAGGGGGACAATATCGTCACGGCGGACAAGACCTTCGCCGTCTACGAATGGGTGGCGACCTTCTCCGGTATCGAGGCCCGTCTCGTCCCCCTTAAAGATCACGTCTTCGACGACGAGGGGATGCTGGCGGCCCGGGACGGCCGGACGAAGATCCTGTTCGTCTGTAATCCCAACAACCCTACCGGAACCTATTGGCCCCGGGAGAGGCTCTTGCGGTTCCTCGACCTTGTGGACGGCCGGCAGATGGTCGTAATCGACGAGGCCTACTTCGAGTTCGTGGACAAAGCCGATTTCCCGGACGGGATGACATTGATCGGTCCCTATCCCAACGTGGTCGTTTTCCGAACCTTCTCCAAGATGTACGGTCTGGCGGGGTTGCGGATCGGCTACCTCGCGGGGAGCCGGGAGGTCGTGGACATGATCCGCCGGACCTGTGTCGTCTATTCCGTCAACGGCATCGCCCAGGAGGCGGCCCGAGCCTGCCTGCGTGACGATACGGGCCATATCGGTCGGACCCGGGAATTGGTACGGACGGCCAGGGAGTTCGTGGGCGGGGAGATGGCGAAACTCGGCCTGCCCGTCATCACGGGGGAAGGCAATTTCCTGATCGTAAAACTCCCCGGCAGCGACACCTTGGCCTACAAGAAGCTGATGCGGCAAGGGGTGATGATCAGGCCGATGACGGGCTTTCGCTTCCCCAATCATATCCGGGTCACCCTGGCGGGGATGGAGGCGATGGAGGCCTTCGTGGCGGCGTTGAGAAATATCCTCTCATGAACTGTCATGGTTCTCCCACACCTACGAATGATGAAAATGGTTTAAGGGAGATCACCCTGATGTATTTTCATAGCAACACCCATGCCCGGCGTGAGTACAACCAAGCACGAAAATAATCGTACATTTGTAGACATTTTCACTCGCAAATGCGTGCATATGTTATTGATCTACAACGGTTTATCATTAACGGAGCCGCTGCGGACACTGCGGAGCGCGTCCGCAATTTTCATCCTGCTTTGTGACGGCACGCCGTCATGTGGGTTTCATATAAAGGGGCGGAAGGGGACCGTCCCCATTTTGCCGCTATTTTCCTGAGCAACGATGCATAAACGCCACCGCACCCGAACAGCCAAAGCCGGCCTCCCCCCCGGATCCCTGATCCACGTCGGGGAGCGGCATACCGAGGCACCGCGCCTCACCCTGATGAGTTACGGCGCCCAGGAAATCAGGGAAGAAATCCTGACCGGCATAGACAGGCTGACCGTCCCGCCGGCCGGGCCGCACACAGCCGGAACCCGGGAGGGAAAGGAGGTTTCCTGGCTCCACGTGGAGGGGTTGCACGACGTGGCGCTCATGGAAAAACTGGGGACCCGCTATCGCCTCCACCCGCTGACCCAGGAGGACATCCTGTTCACCGACCAGCGTCCCAAGACGGAGGATTTCGGCAGTTATATCTATGTCGTCCTGAAATCCTTTTCCCGCACCGACGGACCGGCGGGGGAACTGGTGCCGGAGCAGATCAGCATTGTCTTCGGCGGGAATTTCCTGATTTCTTTCGCGGAGAAGGAAAGCGCGCTGCTGGCGCCGATCCGGGAGCGGATCCGCCAGGGCCGGGGAAGGATCGCCGGGGCCGGCGCCGATTATCTGGCCTACGCCATCATCGATACCATCGTGGACCAGTATTTCCTCGTCCTGGAGAGGTTCGGCGAGGAGATCGAGGACCTGGAGGGCCGGCTCGTCACCCGGCCCGGCGGGGACAGCCTGGCCGCCATCCAGCACCTCAAAAGGGAGATGCTTTACCTGCGAAAATCCGTCTGGCCCCTGCGGGAAGCGGTCAGCGCCCTGCAGCGCCTCGCCTCGCCCCTCATGGACACCGCCACGGACCCCTATCTGAAGGACGTTTACGACCACACCATCCAGATCATCGACACCATCGAAACCATGCGGGATTCCCTGGCGGGGATGCTGGACATCTATCTCTCGTCGGCGAGCAACCGCCTCAACGAAGTGATGAAGGTCCTGACCATCATCGCCACGATCTTCATGCCCCTGACCTTCCTGGCCGGGGTTTACGGGATGAACTTCCGTTACATGCCGGAGCTGGAATGGCACTGGGGGTATTTTACCGTCTGGGGGGTCATGATCGCCGTCGCCCTCGGCATGGCCCTGTATTTCAAACGTAAAAAGTGGTTGTGAAAGGCGTCGTTCTCCATTATATACACAACGACATCAATAAATGCGCATGTTGAAGGTTCTTCAGCGGCGGCGACATCATATTCATGCGCAATTAATTGCGAGGCTGTGTATAAAAAGGGCGGGAAGGAGCAGCGGCGGCATACCTTCCCGGGACGGCCAACACCGGCCGATGAATCTTTGCGAACGGAGCGGCAAGGGAAAACAATTCCGGAACATGGATAAGGTAATCATCACCGCCGCGATCACCGGCAGCCGGATGATGCGGGACGTGGCGCCCTACATCCCCATCACCCCCGAAGAGATCGCCCAATCCGCCTCCGAGGCCTGGCGGGCCGGGGCGGCGGTGGTCCATCTCCACGTCCGGGATCCGGAAACGGGTCTGGGCAGCCAGGATGTGGAACTATTCCGCCGGGTCGTGGAACCTCTCCGGGAGCGGACCGATCTGATCCTCAGCCTGACCACCAGCGGCATCCCCGGCCGGAACCTGCCCATCGGGGAGCGCCTCGCCCCCCTGGCCCTGAAGCCGGAGCTGGCCTCCTTCGATGCCGGTTCCATCAATCTGGGCGGCCACGCCTTCATCAACACCCCGGAGTTCCTCGATCAGGCCGCCGTGATGATGCGGGAGGCAGGCGTAAAACCGGAGATCGAGATCTTCGACCTGGGGATGATGATCACCACCCTGCGGATGCGCCGGGAGGGCAAGCTCACCGATCCCCTTCACTTCCAGTTCGTCCTCGGCACCCCCTGGGGCGCCCCGGCGACCCCCAAGGCCTTTCTCCACCTCCACGACCACCTGCCCCCCGCCGCCACCTGGTCCAACATCGGTATCGGCGCCGGCCATCTTCCCATGGCGATGATGGCCCTCATCATGGGGGGTCACATCCGCGTCGGCATGGAGGACAACATCTATCTGCGCCGGGGCGTCCTGGCCAAGACCAACGCCGAACTGGTGGAACGGGTCGTCCGGATCTGCCGGGAGTACGGCCGGGAGATCGCCTCTCCCGCCGAAGCGCGGGCCATCTTGAACATTTAGCGAGAATAATCGACCTGATTTGGTAAACGCGCAGGCAGTTCCTGCGCCGCCTGCATTGACTTCCCTGAAACAGGCCGATTACCGGGGATATGATTCCCCGTCGTTTAAAAACGGGTGCAAAGGTATGATATGAAATTGCCGTTCCGGACTGCGTTCAGCGGCTCTCCCCACTTTTCGCCGTAACCTCGTAAGGGAGGACCGTCTCCTCGCTCCGAACGGCGATCCCGACGTAACGGCGGAAGAATTCGCTCAGGGGCAGGGCTTTCCCGGCGGCGAAGCGGGCGCGGATATCCACGGACATCTCGGACGGGAAAGCGGCAATGAAGTAGGCCCCGGCGTCCCGTTCGTGACCGGGGAGGGGTTGGGCCTCCAGCTCCACTTTTCATCCGGCTGTCCTTTTCTCCCTTTTCTTCAGCCGCCCCTGACGATCCTTATCTTTCCCCCCTTCATCCCATGACCATGAATTGCACGGAATTGGCAATGGTGATCTCGGGATGCCTGGTCCGGGCATAGTCCTCCACCGCCGGGGCGATCTGATAGCCCACCATCAGGGCCTGCACCTCTCCGGACAAACGGCGGCGCACCCGGGCGATAAGCTTGGCAAAACGGTCCAGGTCGCGCTTCCCCGGCTGGGCTTTACACTCCCCGATCAAAAACACCGGCCGGCCCTCCTTCATCCCCTCGGCGTAGATGTTCAACTCGTCGTACTCGCCGTTTTCGTAAATCAGGTTGCGGCGATCCACCAGAGATACCTCGATCCCGAATTGTCTCCGGGCATAGGCACCGACCTGGGGAATGATCCGATCCTCCAGCAGATAACCGACACTCTGGGACAGGCCGCCCAATTGACGGCGCGTCTCCCGGTGCTCACGGACCAGTGCGTGGAGCTCCTTTTCCGTCCGCTGTTGCGCCGCCGCCAGCTCCTCAACCCGGGCTTCGGTCCGCTGCTGCGCCACCGCCAGCTCCTCAACCCGGGCTTCGGTCCGCTGCTGCGCCACCGCCAGCTCCTCAACCCGGGCTTCGGTCCGCTGCTGCGCCGCCGCCAGCTCCTCAACCCGGGACGCCGTCCGCTGCTGCGCCGCCGCCAGGTCCCGGACAATGTCCCGAAGCTCTCCGAACTCCACCTTCGTGACCGTATCCTCCCGGTATCGCTCCCATTCCTCCAGCAGAGAAAGCAATACCTCCTTCAGATCCGGCTCCAAACGGTCGAGTTTACGATAAAATACACTGCTGATATGCATGCCCATCCCGGCGCCTCCTACCCGACAATACTACACTAAATGCTATCTTCAGCGGAAGCATCATATCCTTGATGTCAATCGCCGCATCCAGAGCGTTCAATTTCATGAACGCCCTCGCTTGAATATCCATCGAAAATTTGCGTGAAAATTCCCGGTTAAAAATCTTCTCTGTTTCATGACAACGGAAAGATTGAATCACGGCTCTAAATTAATCTTTTTGTTTATTAATGTCAATAATAAGCAGCGCCCGGCATAAATCACCCATGCCGCCCGCCGATCATCTCCAAAATCCGGCATTACCGCTTGCGCTCACTCATCCGCCCTCATGCTCGTAAAAAATGAGCGCCGTACCCTTTTGTCCCCAAAGGCCCGCCGGACAGGCGCTAGCCTGTTTCCATTTTCTTCGCCTTTTCGCCTTCTTCACCGGGGTCCTGGCCTGGCCTGAACCTCCGGCGCCGCCCCGGCTAGGGCCAAAACCAGGATCACCACCATCCATAAAACCGCCTGTCTTTTCATCACCATCAACCCTTCCCCTACTTCCTCACCGTCACCAGGACATCCTCGGTGCCACCGGTGACGACGGGGTGCTGCTCGACGCCGCTCACCCGCCGGGCCATGCAGGGGACCTTGTCGCCAAGGCAGGCCCGCATCTCCCCGAGCGTGATCCGGCCGTCCCCCGATGCGTCCGCCCCACCCTGGAGACCCTTGAGGAAATAATCGGTGAACAGGGAGTGACGCTTCTCGGGATACCACGACGAGATCTGGTCCGCGCTGAATAGGAGGTGGGGGTTAGTGGCTTTTCAGGCCGTATTTCTTGAGCTTGTAACGGAGCATCCGCTCGCTGATGCCCAGGATCTCCGCCGCCTTGGTCTGGTGATCCCCCGCCTTTTCCATGGCCTCGACGATCATCTTGCGCTCCATCTCCTCCATGGCGCCCCGGAGGAGTCCCTCGGCCTTCCTGCCGTCGTCCGGTGCGGCGAAGGATTCCTCGAGAAAGGGCAGGTCTTCCACCGATAGCACCTCGTCCCTGCTTATGACCACGGCCCGTTCCAGGATGTTCTCCAGTTCCCGCACATTGCCCGGATAATCGTATTTGATCAGGAGGTCCCGGGCCTCGCTGCTGACGCCCTTGATGACCTTACCGTTTTCCCGGGCGTATTTCTGCAGGAAATGGTCGATCAGCGGCGGGATATCCTCCTTACGTTCCCGCAGCGGCGGGATGTCGATGGTCACCACCTTGAGACGGTAGTAGAGGTCCTTGCGGAACTTGCCGGTCTTCACCAGATCGTCCAGATTCCGGTTGGTGGCGCTGATGATCCGTACGTCCGCCCGGAGGGTCTGATTCCCCCCCAGGCGCTGGAATTCCCTTTCCTGAAGGAATCTCAACAACTTAACCTGTACCGCTTGGGAAAGCTCCCCGATTTCGTCTAAAAAGAGGGTACTGCCGTCCGCCTCTTCGAACCGCCCGATCCGCCGGGTGGCGGCGCCGGTGAAGGCACCCTTTTCATGGCCGAAAAGTTCGCTCTCCAGAAGATTCTCATGGAGGGCGCCGCAGTTCACCGCCAGCATCGCCCGGTCGCCCCGGGGACTCAGGTGGTGAATCAACCGGGCGAACAGTTCCTTCCCCGTCCCGCTTTCCCCCTGGATGAGGATGGTCGCCCGGCTGGCGGCCACCCGTCCCGCCATGTTGATCAGGGCCTCCATTTTAGGATTCCGGTAGACGATGGCATCCGTGGTCACCCCCTTCTCCCGGAGTTCCTTGCGGAGGATCTCGTTCTCCTTGAGCAGTGTCCGCCGTTCCGCCACCCGCTCCACCAGGAGGAGCAGCTCGTCGAATTCAATGGGTTTGGTGATGTAGTCGATCGCCCCGGCCTTCATGGCATCCACGGCGGTTTCGATGGTTCCGTAGGCGGTGATGATCACGACGTCGATCTCCGGGTTTATCTCCTTCACCGTCTGGAGAACCTGCATGCCGTCCATGCCCGGCATCTTGTAGTCCAGCAGCAGGAGGTCGAAGTGACCGCTCCGGACCATGGCCACCCCCTTTTCGCCGTTCTCCGCCTCCTTGACGACATGGCCCTCCTGGATGAGAAAATCCCTGAGCATCTCCCGTTGCGATTGTCCGTCCTCCACGATCAGGATGTTCAGTGCCTTCATTTTTCCCCTTCCGAGTATGTTGTCTGCATATATTACCCTGACAAAGCGCCGCCGGCGTCACCGTCGCTTATGATGTTCTGGTTCCCGGCCTTTCCACGGGCAGGATGATCTCGAACGTCGTGCCCATGTCCTTCCGGCTCGTGACCCGGATTTCCCCGCCGTGCCCCCGGATGATCTCATGGGACAGGGGAAGCCCCAATCCCAGCCCCTTTTCCTTGGTTGTATATTCGGGACTGAAGATGCGTTCGATTTCCTCCGCCGTCATCCCGCAACCGGTGTCCACAATGGCAATTCTGATCCAGCCTTTCTTTTCCGGACCCACCGACAGGGTCACCCGCCCCTCACCGGCGATGGATTCCACGGCATTCTTGATGAAGTTCAGGAGCGCCTGCTGCAGCTTGTCTACATCCATGGGAATCACCGGCGAAGGTTCGGACCAGCGGGTCTCGATAACTATTCCCTTTTCGGCGGTCTCTTCCCGGAGGAGGTTCACGATCTTCTGGAGAACCTCCGTCACGGGGTACTCCCGGAGGTCGAGGCGCCGGCTCCGGGAAAAGGTGAGAAATTCCTCGATGATACCGTTCAGGCGGCGGATCTCGTCCCGGATCACCCCGGTGATGGTCTGGAACTCCCGCGCCTTGCCTGCATCGGCGGGGACAAAATCCCGCTTGAGGCGCTGACTGGCCATGCTGATGGCGTTGAGGGGATTGCGGATCTCATGGGCGACCCCGGCGGCAAGCTGGCCCAGGGCCGAGAGCCGCTCCGCCTTTTCGAGACGGCGTTCCATGGCGACGATTCCCTCCAGATGGCGGTTCTGATTCATATACAGGACCCACATGGACAGAAAGGCAATCACCATGGTGAGACCCATGAAGACGGCGATATTCTTTCTGTTCTCCGCCAGGATCCGCTCCATGCCCTCCCGCTCCAGACCCATCCGGGCAATGCCCGCCGTCTGTTTGTTCAGATATACCGGCACGGCGACATCGAGCAGGGGCCGATCCCGATAGACCACCTTCCGGCTGGCAAGAGCGCGGCTGCCGGCCAGTAGTTCGGAAACCGGCATCTCCCCGGCTTGCCACTTTTCCGGTAAATCGCCGGCGCTGGCCAGGACCTTGTCCCGGGTGTCGGTGATCATGAAATAAGTCAACCCCTGGCTCCGGCCTCCTCCCAGCTCCTGCAGGGCTTTTTCCACCGAGACCTTCGTGCCCCAGAAGCGCAGGCCGTCCGGATCGAGGGCGATGATGACGGTGCCGCTTCCATCCTTGCGCCGCAGGGCGATAAACCCCACCTTCTTCTCCTGACCCAAACGGTTCAGCAGGTCCAGAGAAAGCTTCGGGGCGGGATTGTCCTCCACGAGACCCGCCGGCAGGGGCCGGCTCTGGAAGATGGGCTTCCCCTGGCGGTTCAGGACGGCAATCATCCAGATGCCCTTTTCCTCGGCGTATTTGCGCAGGTAGGAACCGCTGAGGCGCTCCTTCTTCCAGTGAACATCAACCTCCTGCCCCAACTGCACCAGGGCGTTGATGAGGAGCTTCTGGGGTGAAAAGGCCTCCTGTTCCACAGGGACGAAGGAACGTTTTTCGTCCCGCTGGGAGGCCTGGACCAGGTTGTTGAGATTTTCCTGGGCCAAGCGTTGCACCACCTCCACAATCCCCTGGGCACGGTTCTCCAGGATGCCCACCAGGGTATTGTCCAGACGCCGCATATCCATGATCCCCATGATGAGAATGAGGAGGAGAAACACCACGCAGACAATGGCCACGGCAATGGGCTGGAGAAACGGCCTGCTTTCCTTGGCCGTCCGGTCCTGCCAGACGATCTTTTCCGAAGGGGTCACAGTTGTATGGTCTCGCTTGCTCTGTCATTTTGGCAATGCTGTTGCATCATAGGCAATTCAAAGGGAAAGTCAATCACAAATCTTGTTCCGACATTTTTGTCGCCGGTGGAATAAAATGTTCTACAAGCGTATATATTCGTTATTATTCATAAATAACTGAACATACCCGTTGGCGGCGACAATCATTGCCGCCATCCCACGGCAATAACCTTCCCCCCTGCCAAATATAATTCAGTGATATCAATATCTTACATAAGCATAAAACCTTGGCGATTTTTGGCACAAGATATGCTTGGCAAGAGGGTAAGAAAGAAAGTTACTCGGTTGAACAAACGGGCATGATCAGCCGACAGTAAAAACCCATATTCCTCCTGGACACGGGGAGACGACGAGTCTCCCCATTTTTTTTCTTTTTTTTCCGGGGCGAAGGGGGAAAAAGGACTAAAACGTTAAATATTGAATAGGCAGAGCGATAAATATATGCTACTGAAGTTGCCAACGACCTTTGCTGTCCATAAAGGACGCTTCCGCGGGGAGCGTTTCGGTCAAGTTTTCTGGAAGGGACGATGATTTTACCTGGTTTCGAAAGGAGAACATATGAAAACACTGAGGATTGTGCTTACGGTCGTCTTGGTTTCCCTGCTGGCGGCTCCCCTGGCCATCGCCGGTGATTTCGACTGGATCCGCGATTTCAACGTGCAGGCCCAGGCGGATCCCTCCGGTTTCCGGGCGAAGCTGGCCACGCGCTTTCAGATCGGCGATGCCCGCATCGATGCCGTCATCGGCAATGTATCCAAACCAGCGGACGCCTATATGGTTCTACGGCTGGGCGAGATGTCCCATCACCCCCCCGAGTACGTCCTGTCCAAGTATAAGGCGGAAAAGAAAAAGGGCTGGGGCGCCCTGGCAAAAAGCCTGGGCATCAAACCCGGTTCAGCGGAATTTCACGCCCTGAAGCAGGGACAGGATCTCTACGGACCCGGCGAAGGCAAGGGCGGCGGCAAAGGCAAGGGAAAGGGCAGCAAAGGCAAGGGAAAGAATCGGGATTGAATCTCTGAAAACCTCATCCGATGTCAACTTGCCGGGGCAGATGGATGTCATGAGGGTTTTTCCGACATCTTTTCCCGCAGGCGGCGCCAGTAGGCCAGGCGCTCCGCGATGGTCTTTTCGTAGCCCCGGTCCGTAGGCACATAAAAACGGGCCGGCGCCAGTTTCTCGGGGAGATAATCCTGGGGCGCATAGGCATCGCGGTAATCGTGGGCGTACCGGTAATCCTTTCCGTAGTCAAGCTCTTTCATCAGCTTGGTCGGGGCGTTGCGGATATGGAGGGGCACGGGGAGGGTCCCCGTCCGGCGGATCGTTTCCTGCACCCGGCCGTGAGCCACATACAGGGCGTTGCTCTTCGGGGCCGTGGCCAGATAGACCGCCGCCTGGACCAGGGCCAGTTCCCCTTCCGGCGCCCCGAGAAAATGAAAGGCCTGCATGGCGTCCATGGCCAGGGCCAGGGCCCGGGGGTCCGCATTGCCCACGTCTTCCGAGGCGAAGCGGATCATGCGCCGGGCGATGTAAAGCGGATCCTCCCCGGCGTCAAGCATCCGGACGAGCCAGTAGAGGGCGGCATCCGGGTCGCTCCCCCGGAGACTTTT
>ERZ795047.5556-NODE-5556-length-10144-cov-8.871543_pt1 | contig 10144 bp, 5 predicted proteins | sample MGYA00375131_ERZ795047 | MGnify/ENA primary metagenome ERZ795047 (study PRJEB30176, sample SAMN05720228) | activated sludge metagenome | isolation source: Anaerobic digester | place: Japan | collected 2015-05-20 ... | reverse complement strand
CCCAAGATAACCATGATCCTCAGATCTCCGGACGACTCCTTTGACTACCTCTTTGTCTCTCTTAATTGAGAATGGAATGTCAAAACAAGCCGAATAGCCAATGTCGATGCGATAGATAGGCGCCTTACCTGTTGCAGCACGTTCAAGGGACAAATCTGCAAGTATTTTTTGGGAGTTTGGGAGTGAGTAGCTTGCACTTGCGCCAATGAAGCGCTTTGAGATTTGCCCCATGTCTGTGCGGTAGTATGCCTTGTATACCTTGTTTGGAGAAAGTACGCAAGAAAGCGAAATCCCTAGTTTCTTGGCTTCATTGGTCTTCCCGCAGGTTTCTTGTTCCCTCATTAATTGTAAATATCCATCCAGCCTTGTTTCTTCTTCAGTGTGGGCAAAGCCCAGATTCGTAAATGTGCCGACTTTTCCAAACACAACTTCGGCTTCACATTTCGATGTACACCTGGAAAAGAAGCTTGGAAACACTCAGATGAAAGCCCACTCCCCGACCCCAGACAACCCACTATTATGGGTCTGAATCTGCATAAGGCGAGCTGTGGGGAAGTCTTTGTTCACCTGTCAAGCAAAACTAAGAGGGGGCACGTCAACTGGCGTGCCCCCATGCGTACGTTTTTCGCCTGTTTTTCATCGGATTTCTCAAGCGCAACGCGGGTCAAGACCCTCATTGCACCTACCGTGTCCTGTCTACTCAGCCCAGTGCCATCTGCCACGCGGCGTATAGTGGGTATGCAGCAGCTCGTGGGACTTCTCTCCCAACGGCTCTCCAAGGAACTCCTCGTACAAGGCCTTCACTGCCGGATTCTCATGAGACTTCCTGAGCGGCAACTCACGGTCTGCCTCATATATTCCATCGATCCTCTCGAGACGCCTCTCGGTATTTGTTCCAATAGGCTGTCCGCCGCCGCCGATGCACCCTCCTGGGCATGCCATGATCTCGATGAACTCGTACGACGCCTCGCCCGATTTAACCCTGTCCAGAAGCTTTCGAGCATTGCCAAGGCCGTGAGCGACCGCGACGCGCACCACTGTGCCATCGAGATCGACTTCGGCTTCCTTTATGCCCTCAAAGCCTCTGACATCGGTGAAATCGACAGACTCGAGTTCCTTCTCTGTCACCACTTCGTATACGGTTCTCAGAGCAGCCTCCATGACCCCTCCGGTGGCTCCGAAGATCACGGCAGCTCCTGTTCCGATTCCCAGCGGAGCGTCGTATTCTTCAGGTTCCAACTCCATCGGGTCTACGCCTATCTCGCGCAGCATGCGCGCCAGTTCCCTTGTGGTAAGTACTGCGTCGACATCCTGGTATCCCGACGACCTCATTTCAGGCCTTGTGCACTCAAACTTCTTTGCCGTGCAGGGCATTATCGACACCACGAACATGTCTTTCGGGTCTATGCCAGCCTTTTCAGCATAGTAGGTTTTCGCTAGCGCTCCGAACATCTGCTGTGGCGACTTGCATGTAGACAGGTGGTCAAGCATGTCGGGGTAGAAATGCTCTATGAACTTTATCCATCCCGGACTGCACGATGTGATCATCGGCAGCTTGCCGCCTTCCGAAAGCCTGTGCAACAGCTCGTTGCCTTCCTCAAGTATCGTGAGGTCGGCCGTGAAGTTGGTGTCAAACACCTTGTCGAAGCCGAGGGCGCGCAGTGCCGCAACCATTTGCCCAGTAACTATCGAGCCCGGAGCCGCTCCGAACTCCTCACCCAACGCTACTCTAATAGCTGGCGCAGTCTGCACCACCACATGCTTCTTCGGATCTCCCAGCGCTTCCCAGACCGCGCCTGTGGAGTCCACTTCTGACAGCGCTCCAGTTGGACACACAAGAACACACTGCCCACAGAGGGCACATGCCGCCTCATTCAACGGCAGCTCGCCGGCGGGGCTCACCACGGAGTCGAATCCTCGCCCTGCAAGTCCGAGGGCGGACACCCCCTGCACTTTCTCGCAGACCGACACGCACCTTCGGCACAGGATGCACTTACTTGGATCCCGAACTATCGATGGGGTGGTATCATCCACGGGATGCTCCGATTTTGCGCCTTCAAACCTTATCTCCCTAATGCCCGTTGCCTCGGCAAGGCTCTGCAGCTCGCAGGACCCGCTTCTGACGCACGTGAGGCACTCGAAAGGATGGTTAGATATGATAAGCTCCAGCACTGCGCGACGCGCCTCCCGCACGCGTTTGGTGTTGGTATGTACTACCATACCGTCGGCGGCAGGGGTTACACACGACGCTGCCAGAGCTCTGGCCCCTTCTATTTCGACTACACACACTCTGCACGAACCTATCTCATTTATGTCCTTGAGGTAGCAGAGGCTGGGGATATTGACGCCCGCCTGTGCTGCGGCCTCGAGAACGCTCGTGCCTTCCGGGACAGTGACTTGCCGTCCGTCAATGGTGAGAGTAACATCACCCATTCCTATCACACTCCATTCTCGTGGTCTTACGGCTCGCGGACGTCACACTGGAAGCAGCGAGCAGCTTCCGCCACCGCCATATCCTCTGTGAATCCAAGTTCGACTTCCTTGAAGTTCCTTGCGCGCTCAGAGACGGGCAATTCCGGCATCGGACAACGCTTGCACTCCTCCTCGATCGGTTCGCCGACTAAGCAGCGCTCGATTTCGGCATGAGCTCCAATCCAGGCATCGCCCCCGAGAAACCTGTCTATGCTGTATGCTGCCTCGCGTCCTGCGCCAATCGCAGCCACGACACTCCATGGTCCCGTCACGCAATCCCCGCCCGCAAAGATCCCGGGAACATTGGTCTCCAACGAATCAGGGTCCGTGATGAGCAAGCCTGATTTCGTCGTAAAGAGATTTTCTCCCGTATCAGACAGCGGCATTATGAACGATGTGTCGACTGCCTGCCCAATAGCGGGTATGACGGTATCGATGTCGACTATCGTGCGCGATGCATCCACAGGAATTGGGCGCCTTCTACCCGACTTGTCGAACTCGCCAAGCTTCATCCTGACGCATTCGATCTGAGCCACCTTCCCGTCCCGGCCAATGATCCTGGTGGGGGCGGTTAGGTAGTGGATGTGGATGCCCTCTTCCTCGGCAGCCTCAATCTCGCCTGCATCAGCAGGCATATCCGCCCGGAGTCTGCGGTAAAGGATGTGAACCTCTTCGGCGCCCATTCGCCGCGCCGTGCGAGCCGCATCGATCGCAGCGTTTCCGCCGCCAACGACCGCCACCTTCTTTCCCACCTCAACAGGCTTGCCGAGCGCCACATCTCGGAGGAAAGCCACTGCAGGCATGACTCCTTCGAAGTCCTCCCCGGGAACATCCATCTTCACTTCATTATGAGCGCCAACCGCTATGAATAAGGCATCGTATTCCGATGACAACTCGTCAAGTTTTATATCTTCTCCGATCCGCGTGTTTGTTCGTATCTCCACGCCAGCCTTCTTGATTACCTCGATTTCCCATTCCAAGATATCCTTGGGGAGCCTGTACTCGGGGATCCCTACAGCCAGCATGCCGCCGGCGACAGGCAAAGCCTCGAACACAGTAACCTTGTGCCCGGCTAGTGCGAGATAGTAGGCGGCGCTAAGGCCCGCGGGACCGGCACCCACTATTGCAACGCGTTTCCCTGTCGGCGGCTTGTGCTCCGCCACAGGTGACACGCCATGTTTCTTCTCCCAATCCGCAGCAAATCTCTTGAGAGACTTGATCGCTACAGGCTCGTCGAATGTAGCACGTCTGCACTTGGATTCGCACGGGTGGTCGCAGACCCGCCCGCAGATAGCGGGGAACGGGTTCTTGGAACGGATCAGCGCAGCCGCTTCAGCGAACTTTCGTTCCTTTATCAGAGCAATGTAGCGAGGCACATCTACATCAGCAGGGCATGAGTTCTGGCACGGAGAGTAGAAGAGTGCCGCGCACGATGACGCCGGGCACTTGTGGTCTTTGATGTGAGCGTCATACTCATCGCGGAAGTAGCGAATTGTGGACAAAACCGGGTTGGGAGCGCTCTGTCCCAGGCCACACATGGCAGTGGCCATGATCTGCTCTCCCAGTTCCATCAGGAGCTCGACGTCGCCTTCCCTACCCTGTCCCTTAGTTATGCGATCGAGGATCTCAAGCATCCGCTTGGTGCCTATCCGACAAGGCGCACATTTCCCGCATGACTCATCCTGTATGAATTGCATAAAGAACTTAGCGAGGTCAACCATGCAGGTGTCCTCATCCATGACAATGAGCCCTCCTGAGCCCATCATCGTGCCCAGTTCTTTCAGGGATTCGTAATCGATAGGTGTGTTTAGATACTGAGCAGGGATGCATCCTCCGGAGGGACCTCCGGTCTGTGCGGCCTTGAACTTCTTGCCATTGGGGATGCCTCCGCCTATGTCGAAGATAATGTCGCCCAGTGGCGTCCCCATCGGGACTTCCACAAGTCCCGTGTTGTTTATCTTGCCTGCAAGAGCAAATACCTTTGTGCCCTTGCTCTTTTCGGTCCCGATAGATGAAAACCATTCTGGGCCTTTGAGAATAATCGGCGCAATGTTGGCATATGTTTCAACGTTGTTTATCAACGTCGGCTGCCCCCACAGACCTGACTGAGCAGGATATGGAGGCCTCGGCCTCGGCTCGCCTCGCCGACTCTCTATAGACGCCAGAAGAGCGGTTTCCTCACCGCACACAAAAGCACCTGCCCCAACCCGGAGGTCGATATCGAAATCGAATCCGGATCCGAGAATATCCTTGCCCAGCAAGCCGTATTCGCGCGCTTGTCCTATCGCATGTTGCAGGTGCTCAACGGCCAAAGGATACTCTGCCCTTACGTATATATAGCCCTGGTTTGCACCAACCGCATAGCCTGCAATCGTCATGGCCTCCAGCACTGCATGGGGATCGCCTTCCAGCACTGACCTGTCCATGAAAGCACCTGGGTCTCCCTCGTCCGCATTACACACCACGTATTTTGGAGAACCCGGCGCCTTGGCTGTCAGCAGCCACTTAGTCCCTGTGGGGAACCCAGCGCCACCCCGGCCCCTGAGGCCCGAACGCTTTATCACATCGACTACATCGTCAGGCGTCATCTCTGTAAGAACCTTGCCCAAAGCGGCATAACCGTCTCTGGCAATATACTCATCTATCTCCAGCGGATCGATTACTCCGGTGTTTCGAAGAGCTATTCGTTCCTGCCGGCTGAAGAAAGTCATGCCTTCCTGAGTTTCCACCTTTTCCGATGTCATCGGTTCCTCATAAAGGAGTCGACTTACAATCCTGCCTTTCACAAGATGCTCATCAACTATCTCCCTGGCATCATCAGGCGTACAATTGCAGTAAAGAACGCCTTCAGGATAAACAACGATTATCGGACCAAGATCGCATGGTCCCATGCATCCTGTGACGACAACTTTAATCTCGCGCCCAATGCCTTTCGCGGCTATTTCAGCCTCCAGAGCCTCGCGAACCTCTGCACACCCGGAGGACACACAGGCTGCGCCGCCGCAAACAAGGACGTGCGCTCTAACCAAATCCATTCGTATTCCTCCCTCGTTCCCTTGCTCTGCCATCCTTATCAGGAATACTTCGCCAAAACCTCAGCCACGCGGTCGGGCTTGATGCGCGCATAGATGTCATCATCAACCGTCATGACTGGGCCAAGACCGCAGGCGCCAATACACCTCATCACCTGAATCGAGAACATCCTGTCATCAGTTGTGTCTCCAGCCTTGATCCCCAGCGCCTGTTCTACCTTTTCGAGAATCTTGTCGCCTCCACGCACGTAGCACGCTGTTCCCAGGCAGACTCCTACCTGATGTTTGCCCTTGGGCTTGGTGGAAAACAGCGCGTAGAAGGTAACGACGCTATAGACGTCAGCCAACGGAACATTGAGTCCCGCAGCCACCCTCTCCTGAACCTCCAGGGGAAGGTAGCCCACTGCTTCTTGAATCTCGTGCAGACACGGGATCAAGATTCCGCGCTGGCCCTTGTACTTGGCGATTATCCCATCTACCTGAGCCCACTGCTCAGGCGTGATATCGCCGACGCACTTGGATTCACAGCAACCCATCGACCTTTCAACCTCCTCTGCCGGCCATGATGGCCGATATTATATCAATGCATATTCCATGCCACGCGGATCTTAAGCAACCTACCTGCGCTTTTGTTTTCAGAGTATAATCTCGCTAATGCGCTTGTGCATCAGTCGTGATCCTTTTCACATTTGTGCCCACATGTCTCCTTCGTTTGTCCGCACGACATCCCTGCTCACGGCCTATATTACCTTACTCCGCTTGCCTTTGCAAAGCTTAATGCTGTGTTGCATCGATTAATGCCCAAACGCATTACACGTTCCCGGTCTCCTCTGCCTCCTCCTCGGGAGTCTCCATGTACTTCTGCATTTTTCTCACTACAGTCGACTGGTTAACCCCCAAAGCTTTGGCCATGGAATAGGTGGTAGAGCATGCTTCAGCGGCAAGAGCAATCAGCTGGCGTTCAACTTCCTCCACAGCCCAACGGAGAGGCATGATCCCTGACACGCTCACCTGGACATCTCTCTCGCCCTCCCCCGCCACGACGTGCTGTGGAAGATGTTCAGGCAGGATAACGGGGTCATCAACAGTAACTACAAGAAACTCTATAAGATTCTCGAGTTCCCTAACGTTGCCAGGCCATCTATAGCATTCCAAAAGCGAGCAGGCCTCCCGTGAAATCTGATGATTCCGCCCGTATCTGCTATCCCACTTTTCAATAAAGTGATAGGTTAGAGGCGCGATATCGCCAGATCTCTCCCTAAGTGGCGGAACCCGGATAGGTATGACATTGAGTCTGAAGTAGAGATCTCCACGGAACCGTCCCTCTTTCACCGCAGCCCTCAGATCCCTATTTGTGGCTGCCATGATCCGCGCATCCACCCTGACTTGCTCAGTACCGCCCACTCGGACAAGACATTTTTCCTGCAGAACCTGAAGAAGCTTGGCTTGGATTCCCAGGGGCATCTCTGAAATCTCATCTAGAAAAAGAGTGCCTCCAGAAGCCAGTTGGATTAGACCAGGCTTGCCGCTCTTCCGTGCTCCAGTAAAGGCCCCTTCCTCATACCCGAACAACTCTGACTCAAGAAGCGTATGTGGTATTGCAGCGCAGTTTATCTTGACAAAAGGCCCCGATGCCCTGTTTCCCGTCCTATGAATATACCTCGCCACAACCTCTTTGCCCACGCCAGACTCTCCGGTAATAAGCACAGTTGACGATACGTTGGCTACTTTATGAACTAAGGTGAGGAGCTCTTCCATAGCAGGACTGTAGGCTACCATGTCCTCGGAATCAGCGTCAGTCGCGAAGCTGTTGGCCGTGGGAGTTGTATTGATCTCCAAGGCTGCCCCGCTCAGATCCGTTATCGTCGCCGCAACGCCTCTACAGGCCCCGTCGCCATCAAGTATGGGGGTGGCCGCCGCAAGCAACCTATGCCCGCCTGGCAAATCCCTAATGGCCATCACTCGCTTGACCTCGTGCAAAGCCTGGATCGCAACATCAGGGCATAGTCTGCGAGGAAGATTCTTCATGTTAACCTTGTGCAGATTCGCATTCTCTACACCGATAATGTCGTTAGCCGCTCTGCTTGCCCTTACTATCCAGCCATCCGGATCGCAGACATAGGAGATCTCGCAGGAAGTGTTGACGATTGCATCGAGGTCGGACGCAAGCTGACTCAGACGGGCACATTCCTCAGATAACCTTGCATTCCTGCGCGGAAAACACTCACTGGCCTCAGTCGTCCCTCGCGCCACCGCAATTGCCCTTTCGCGGCAGGACTGGAATCCGCATAGCCCGCAGTCTAGTTCGTCCTCCGGGCTCCTCATTCCCATGCCGAGCAACGCCGTGCGCACATCAGTCTCTTTTGGCGCGAGAGGAATCTTTCTAGGCAAGTAACGCCTCTTGAAATCGGCTGACGCAGACACAGCGCGCAAAGCGCCATCCACTTCCATGCTGCCCACAGAACTTGCTTCCTTAATGTAGTCAACCACGGCTCTCCTTCTATCCCACAAAGAAGCACCTTCTGGAAAACCAGTCCCATCCACGCAGCTACGGCAGATCGATGCTACGACAAATGAACCGCCTAATGCACCCGACAGCGAAGCTTCCACCAGTTTCAGGCACTCTTCTTTGCCCTCTGCAAGCAAGATGCCGGGCGGCGCAACATCATCCCTAATTCTGAGGGCCCGAAGCAACCCCGCCGGCAATCCAAGCATGCGACCAGCGCCGCTCGCCCTTACATCAGGAAGCGAGGCAGGGCATTGATCCACAGATACTCCTACATTATCAAGCAAACGCGATAATTCTGCATAAGTAATCGCAATATTCGGCCCTCCGGGCACGCCCCCAAAACCGGCTTCAAGTTTTTCTGCAGGACATGGACCAATAAAAACGACCCTCTTTTCCCCCAAAGCCCTAGCCACACGAGACGCGGCTACAGTTGGAGAAACAAGAGGGACTAGATTACCAGCAAGCTCAGGACGGCAATGTTCAATAAAGGCAACTACAGCAGGGCACATAGATGCAAACGCAACCGACCGGCCCGATTCCTCCGAATGTGCCTTCACATAGTCGGCGTAGTACGGAAGCAGGGACTCAGCGCCGAACGATGCCTCCCATATAGAGCTGAAACCCAGCTCTCTGAGGGCGCCAATTAGGCAGAGCGGATCGGATTGAGGAAAAGCCCCCGGGAAACTAGGATCCAATATCGCGACAGTGCGTCCATTCCCTATGAGGGCCATTACATCCTCGCCCTGATCCCTAATGGCCAATGCGCCGTTGGGACAGGCCTTCACACATTGCCCACAGGCGATGCACAGGTCGCGCCTCAACCGAACCTCGCCACTGCTGATGACTATAGCCCCAACAGGGCACGCCGTAACACAAACATGACATCTTCTACATCTCTCAGCCCGTTCTACGATGACCTGCAATTACAGTCCCCCGAATCCGTCTGTTAATGCGCAACTGCATCATGCACAGGTTCATTATATCATGTAATCTGGACGGCGCACGCTGTCAGCTATATAATCCTGTTAAGCCAAGCAATTTTAAAGGAGGCTTCCTGCCTAAATGGAACGCACACCGGTCGCCATCGTAGGTTATGGGAAAGTGGGAAGAGCGGCAGCCGACGCTATTGCGGCTTCACCGGACTTCGAGTTGACTGGAATAGTAAGGCGAAAGGTCGTCTCCGATGAGCTGATTCGCGGCAGGAACTGGGCTGCCCCAGCCGTCACCGACATTTCGCATCTTGGAGGAGTTCAAGCTGCGCTGATGTGCGTGCCCACACGGGAGCTGGAGAGAATGGAGCATGGGCTTCTCCGGTCAGGGATAAGCGTGGTCGATGCCTTTGACATACACGGAGATGCCATCTGCCAGCACAAAGAAGCCCTGCACTCCTCGGCGATTGCAGGCAGGGCGGTTGCGGTGATAGCCTCAGGCTGGGACCCCGGCATCGATTCTCTTATAAGGGCCCTTATGGAATTGATGGCGCCTCGGGGAATAACATATACGAACTTCGGCCCGGGCATGAGCATGGGCCACTCAGTCGTCGCACGTTCTGTGGCCGGGGTGCGTGACGCGATCTCAATCACATTGCCTGCAGGATACGGCAAACACAGGCGAACGGTCTACGTCGAAGAAGACGGTTCCAGGCCTTTCCAGGAAATTGTCAGAGACATCACCCGAGATCCATATTTCTCAGATGATGACACAGAGGTCTTCTCCGTTGCGTCTGTGGCGCCCCTAGCAGACAGCGCACACGCAGTAGAAATCAGCAGAAAGGGGACCGCAGGGGAAGCATCCAATCAGCTCCTTGAATGGCAGATGAAGATATCAAACCCAGCCGTCACTGCACAAGCCATGTTGGGAGGCCTCAGAGCCGCACTCAAAAGCGAACCAGGAGCATATACTCTCCTCGAACTTCCTGTTGCCCAGATGCTGCCGGGCAATCCCAGAGACAACATAAAAAGGCTGACCTAGTAGCCAATCATAACGATAAGATCACGACAGGGTCAGACACAAACCACCCTGTTCTTCCCCTGCCGTTTCGCCTTGTACATGGCGGCATCCACAGCTCTGACAAGTTCGTCCACAGTGGATCCCGCCTCCGGGTAAGAAGCGACCCCAACGCTCACAGTTG
>ERZ795047.5546-NODE-5546-length-10155-cov-3.629307_pt1 | contig 10155 bp, 9 predicted proteins | sample MGYA00375131_ERZ795047 | MGnify/ENA primary metagenome ERZ795047 (study PRJEB30176, sample SAMN05720228) | activated sludge metagenome | isolation source: Anaerobic digester | place: Japan | collected 2015-05-20 ... | reverse complement strand
GAGTAATACTAAAAAATAAAAATGATAAATTTTCTGAAAAAATAAAATCTCCAAGAATGTAAATAGTATCAGTTGGTCTAACCTTTGCATTCCATTTCTTAATCATTATCTCATTCATTTCTTCAATAGAATTAAATGGTCTATCTTCATGCTTTATAATGTTTTTGTGGCAGAAATGTGTATCTGCTGTAAAAAAGATGCTCATACTAGTTTTTATCTCCTTACTTATTTTTGTATTGTGATAAATCCAAGAATTTATATAAACTTTTCAACATAATTTCTGTCCTGTGTAAATATTGGAATATCTCTATCCTCAATCCACCTACTACGTTGCACTTCATCTTTCTGATAATATTCTTTTATTATACATACACCACTTTCCAGCCCTGCGGTTAATCTATGGTCAAGTACAATTATACCGAACCGTTTATCAGGGATTTTGTAAAACTTTCCGCTTTAATCCTTATTCTTTAAACTTTATCTCAATTAAACTTTAAATTTTAATTTCTATACTAATAATAACACACTCTTTTTTATTTGTCAACAATTATATTTATATTTTATTAATTAGAATCAAACTACCATTTGGTAATGATATGAGGGAGGATATAGTTATAAAATATTGGGGCATCTATATCTTTTATCCCTCACAATAATAATATAATATTTTCATTGTTTTGCCAAGTATAATTATATTTATATTTTGTGGTAATTTAATAAATACCAGTATCCTTTATTATTTTTGTCTACTTTATCAGCATATACAACGTCATATATATTCAAAGGCATTCTATCAAATGTTTTTGCCCAAATAGTTAATTTAGACTTTTTGCCACTACCGATTGACATAGTTTCTAGGGCATATGCCCATACTTTACCATCTTTATATTGGCTAATTAGCGGTCTAATGTTTAATATTATTAACTTTTTTCTATCTTCTTTTCGTTCTGTGGTAATACCTATATACCCAAGATATTCTTTGTGGAATTTTATCTTTTGCACAATTGTATAGTCTGCCACATCATTGCATTTCATCCATTCTTCTATTTCTTCTAGTATAGACATTACATTAAGTTCCATATATGTTTTACCAGACGGAGATAACCTTGAATGTCTTTTTACGATATTATTCAATACTTCGTTATTAGATGTTTTATCAACACCTATTTGCTTTGCTTTACCTTGCTTAAACATATCAAAATATTCAACTATTCCGTTTAACAATCTAGCATTACCGAATTCACTAAAGAAGTCTAGTTTTATTAGAATATCAAGTTGTCTCATATTTAAAGATGTATTTTCTGCAATATCATATAACAACTCTACAAAATTACCATACTGATTATTTCTTAGATTATATAATTCTTCCGCTATAGTTTTATTGCAAAATTTAATCGAACTAATACCTTTATATATTGAATTACTTTCTTTATCCATCATATATTTTTCTTTAGAATACCTAAACCTAGCAGGTTTTACCTTAATATTAGTATAATCTTTTATATAATCTAATATTTTTGCAGTTTTATCTTGATTATCCTCATTTACATTAAGTATTACAGTTAAAAATTCTAATGGATAGTAGTATCTTAACCACCCACAAATATAACCAATATATGAGTATGGCAAACTATGATTAAGACTAAACAAATATGAACTTGCGTCTTCGATAACTTTTAAGAAACTCTCTATAATTTCTTCTGCTTTTTCTTTTGGTGTATTGTATTTTTCTTGCATTGTTTTAATAAAACCATTTTTGATTTTAGGAATGTATCGTTCTGTTCCTGTTTTTTTTGCAAATCCACGGCGAATAATATCTGCCTCACCCATAGTAAATCCGCAAAACTTATGTAAAAAATCAATCACTTGTTCTTGATATACTAAAAATCCGTTTGTATTTTTTAAAAAATCATTTAATGCTTCGTGCCCATTATTTTTAAATTCTCCATTACTTAATGCTTCTCTATAACTATCTCCGGCTGGTCTTATTGCACCATTTGCTATACTCATCAAATCAATACGCTTGACATTTGGGTGTTTTTTCCTGATTTTTTCTATAGTCTCAGAACTTAAAACTTTTCTTAAATATGAATGTGCAAAACTACTTTCAAATTCAAAAATAGAGAGAGGGCTTTTTAATATATCTTGCCAAACTTTTTCATCTTCATCATCAACGTTATCCGAAGTTAACCTTTCAATTCCTGCTAATTCACAAGTTTTTGCGATAATTTCAATTGTTTTTAATCCTAAAACATCAAGTTTAACAAAATTAAGATCATCAATTTCTTTCATATTTAAACAAGATACAGGATAGTCATTATTAGATAATGTAACAGTACCAATACTATCATACAAAGTAATAGGACTACATATGGTTGCTGCTGGATGACTACCCATACTCACAACAGTACCCTTTAATAAATCAACATATTTAAATAGTTTGGGGTATTGTTGTCTATGTTTATCTTCACATATTTCAAGAGTTTTGGTTATCCTATCAATTTTGGTTAATGGGATTTCCAAAGCCCTACCTACATCTCTAATAGCACCTTTATCATCTATGGTATTAAAAGTTATAATTTCTGCGGTATAATATTTATTATTCTCATGTAAATATCGCTTGACCAAATCTCTTTGGGAATAACTCCAGTCTGTATCAATGTCTGCTAAACTAACCCTCTCTTTATTCATAAACCTCTCAAAACTTAAATTATGTTTAATACTATCTACATTAGTTATCTTCATTAAGTAAGCAACATAACTACCCGATATGCTACCCCTAGAATCCCCATACGCAATATTATTTTCTCTTGCCCATCTTTTAATATCATACTCAAGCAATAATAAGTTTGATGCCTTATTATGCTCATATGTATCAATTTCATAATCTATCCTTTGTTTTATTTCTTCGGTAACATTAATTTTTCTATCGTTAATTTCCTTATTAATAATCTTATATATATCTTCTCTCGGAGTTTTAGAAAATTCAGGGTATTTATGACTTTTATCAATTTCAAATTCTTCTACCATATCTGCAAGTAAATTAGTATTTTGTATTGCTTCTAAATAAACCTTTTCAGGTAAAACATTTTGATTTTTATAACTTTGTACCAATTCATCATATGTTTTAAAATTTAAATCCCAACCTTCTTCATTATCGAAATAAGTCTTTTTTGCCTTTTGTAAAACAATTCTACCTTCAGCATATTCATCATTTAAAGAATGAGTATCTGTCCCAGAAATTAATTTAACACCTATAGTTTTATTTAATTCGTATAGTTTTAAATTATATTCTTTTTGCTCCTTAACATTATGATGTTGTATTTCTAAAAAACACCTATGTTTTTTATCTTTAAGGAAATCTACAAATGGTTTATATAATTTATTATTACTATTTAATATACCGTTGAGGCAGGCAGTAGTAATAATAATATTATCGCTTGTATTTATTAATTCATCAAACGATATTCTTGGTTGGTAATAAAATCTCTCAATCTCATCAATAGTTTTTGTATTTGATCTATTGAAAGATTTACTAACTAGTGTATTTAACTCTTTAAATCCTGCATAGTTTTTGGCAATTAAAATTACATGATAATTATCTCTTTCCTTTTTTTTAAACGAATTTGTGACATATGCTTCAACCGCATGTATATATTTAAGCCCATTTTCTTCTGTATATTTTTTTTTGTAAAACCAATTAAAAATATTACCGTGTTCGGAAAATGCTATAGCCTTCATATTTAATTCTTTTGCCCTATCTACATACTCTTTATAATTATTAACAGAATCTATGTTTGTAATTGGATTTGAAAGCATAGTATGTAAATGGAATATTACATAGTTATCCATTACCCAAACACCTCTTTTTCCTCTTCATCAATACTAGATACTAGCGTACCATTTTTGCTAAATTTCTTAGTCTTATATATAATCTTCCCTATATCCCAACTATATTTTTCGTTAACATCATCTTTATCACCATACATTCTTCTACTTGGTATATCATAATATAACCCAACGCTTTTTTGATTTACCCCAAGCAACCTGTCCTTTAAGATACTTACATAAACATCATATATATCACCGTTTTTTCTTTCTTTTTCTGACGTTCTTTTAATAGAAAATATCCTATGTGCAAGATTGGGAATATTACTACTTCCTAATATGTCATATTCCGTAAGTGCTATTTCTCCAGTAGGTTTTCGGGGATGTGCTACCAAATGTACAATAGCATTATATCTAACGGCAAACTGTAAAAATTGAATCATTAGATTTTTTTGTGCATTTAACTCATTACCATGTTTCATAATATCTAATTCAAAACACATTAAATTATCTATTATAAAATTCTTTATTCCATGTTTCTTTCTCATATATTCCATTCTTGATATTACTTTATCAGGGGTAGCAATCAAATAGGAGTCATAAATATAAATTAAGTCATTATATTTTTCTTCAATTTCTTTTTTAGCATCGTATGTAACCGTATATGTCTTAGGTTTATTCTCTCCATTATCCCATTCAATAATATGTTCTCTTCCGGCTAACTGTAGAATAACCCAATTCTTTAATTGCGAACTAGTTAATTCTCCAGAATATATAAATGTGCCATATCCTTTATTTATTGCTTCATTAATACATGATTTAATTATATATGTACTTTTACCACTACTTGTTTTACCCGTCCATATATTTAATGTACCTTCAACATATCCATATATATGCCTATCCAAATCCTTTGTGCCCGTTGGTAGTACTTCAGCATTAGTAATATCAAACTCTTTACATTCCATAAGTTTTATTACGTCTGGAATAGGTACTTCTTTAGCATTGTTTATTAAGTCTAACACTTCTTGTTTGCCACAAGCTAAAAGAACGTTGTTAGCATCGGTTTTGTTAATATTTAACTTAGAACTTATATTTTTATAATATTGTCTAACACTATTTTCTACTACATCATCCGGCTCAACTATTTTACACCTATGTTCTCCAATTCTTACTATAGATTCTTTTATCATTTTTCGCCCAGGATCATCATTGTCACTCCAAAGTATAATTGTGTCGAAATTCTCTAAAAACTCCCAATTAAATTCTATCCAATTTAAATCTCCTGCACCATGAGGTATAGAAACAACGTTTGTATATCCTGCTTCAATACACGCTAATCTATCCATATGCCCTTCTACAATTAGTAACGATTGTGTAATATCTATCCTATCAACACCATATAATATAGGACATGTACTAGCGTTTTCCTGCCACCACATTTTTGTTTCATTTTTCTTAACTGCTCTGGATGGTCTATATTTAGTACATAATAATTTCCCATCTATATTTCTATGCTCAAATACAATATTGCCTTCTTTATTTTGTTTTATATCAGCATAATCAAGTGTCTGTATACTTATACCCCTTTTAGACATGTATTTTTCCACTTTACTTCTGTCGGTGTTAGTTTCTTCTTGGGGATATTTATAATGTCTAAAATAATCTTCTTTTTCATTCCAGCTAAATTCTTCAAATATTATACCAGTTTCATTAAATAATTTCTTAACTGCTTCAATATATGACAATCCACTTCTTTGATAATGGTCTAATATACTATATACCCTACCGCACCCGAAACACTTAAAAAAATTATCTTTTTTATTCCATATAAATGATGGCGTATCTTCTTTGTGAAATGGGCAACACCCTTTTAGCTTTTCACTATCCCAATTTTCAATATTTAATTCTTCTGCTATAAGATGTGCTGCCTTATCGTTATAAATTTGTTTTGCTTCTATAATTCTTTCTTTAAGACTCATATATTGATGCTCCTTGTGTATCTATATATTTATCACTATAAGGGCAATTATATCTTTGCGAGCAAATATACGAACACCAAAATTCTGTGATATTTTCACCCCTTAGAAACTCTTTGGCATTATAAATACTTGTAATTTTATTAGTCAACCATTTTTTTGACCTCTCAAAATCATCTTCATTAAACTCTACTGTATACCAATCATTAAGTCTTATCATATTTAAATTTAATAGTTTAGGATATTTGCCATACTTTTCTTTATAAGGAATACAATATATATATTGCTGAACAAAATCAGTGAAATGAATATATCTTCCATCTATCATTTTTATATAATCATTTTTATTATGTTTTTTAGTTAGTCTTAATAAATGCAACCTTCCTTTTGTTTTATGGTCTATTATTTCAGAAGGACATTCTATATCTAGTTTTCCTCTGAAATTATAGTCTTCTATCTTAAAAAAGTATTCTTCTTCTACTCCTAAAATTTCCCTATCATCAAATCCATTGAAGTTATCAAAATATTCGATACCCTTTTTATAATAATTGTCTCTTAATTTAAATGGGAAATATCCAGTTATAATATTATCGAAATTATCTTTATATTCTTTTGATAATTCATATTCGGCTAATTCGCCCTTAGCGTATTTTTCTAAACAATTATGACACAATGTACCAAATTGGTCGAAACATCCTCCAGTACTAGGTAAGCATTTAATATATTGTTTGTAAAAACACAATGGACATCTGTCGTAGGTGTCCAAGCGACTAAAACTCCAGCAGAAGTCATCGAGTATGAATTTCTGTATTATTATAATCACCACCAATAAATAAGGGTTAAGGGGGAGAATTATATCTCCCCTTTATCATGTTTTATTAGAAAGGTAGGTCTTCGTCTTCTTCTATGGGTAAGTTATTTACTTCTGGTTGACTTTGTTGCATATTGTTGTCCTTCTTGCCATCGGCAAACCCTAGTTCTCTTGATACAACTTCGGTCACATAATGTTTACCTCCACTATCATCTTCCCAACTGCGAGTTTGAATACGTCCCACTACACTTACACGAAGTCCTTTTGAAAAATATTTACTTGCAAATTCTGCTGCTTTGTTCCATGCAATTATTTGTGGAAAATCAGCATCCGGCTGTCCTTCTTTTTTATAACCTCTGTCTACTGCTAATGTAAAATTACATACAGGAACTTGATTAGGAGTATAGCGTAATTCGGGGTCTTTTGTTAATCTTCCAGTTAAACATACAACATTCATGTTTTATTTTACCTCCAATTCTTTTAATGCTTTATATACTTTTGTTGCTACATCAATATCTTTTATACTATTATAATTTGCCGATGGTTTATTTTTAGATTCAACGTGTTTTTTTATAGTTTTAACTATAGCGTCCTCGCTAACGCCTTTTTCTTTTAGACTACTTACTAAATCATCTATTGCTTTTATTGCATTATTGAGTCTTTCTTCTGGCGTTGGCTCTGGTGTTTCTACTTTTTTAACAGGTTTGGGGGCAGGAACGTCTCCACTATTTGCCCAATCATAAAGTGCCTCTCCGTCTTTTTCTGTAAGTACATCATATCTACCCTCAAAAATATGAGTATTATCTTTTGTGGCATCAGCAACATGAGTTTGTTGATCGATGTTAAATGTTACTGTGTAGTCATATTCTGTATTATCCCTTTGCTTATACCCTAATCCAATTTTTTTAGGAACCTTTTTCCCGTCTTTATCTTCTAATATATATTCGTCTTTACCACGAACAGTAGATATAATATGCAGAGGAGATTGAAGAACTTTTTCCATAAATGCATTATGCCTAGGAGTGATTTTTGCCCAATTTGTATAACTATTTCCTGGCATCTTATTATGAACTTCTAAACAATAGTCCCACTCATGAGTAATGCTGTCTAATATAAGAATTTTATACCCACTATCTACTGCTTGGTCGATAGCTTCAGTGTATTTTTCTGGTGAATAAGGTACTTCTAGTTGCATATCATCAAAATCAAACTCGTTAGCATAATATCTAATACGTCCATTTTCTGTATCGATGGCAGCTACCCTGCTCCCTGATTTTTTAGCAATACCCTGAGCGATTCTTAATGCAGAATACGTTTTGCCCGATCCCGATGCTCCTGCGAGTAAAATCTTTAACCATATTTGTTCCCTCTTAGCTTTTTTAAATCCAGCCATATGTAACACATTCCTCCTAATTAATTATTTTCATATTTTGCTTTAAGTCTCAAATATTCTTCATATTCTTGTTTCTCTGCTTTTCCTTTAAGGTCTATGTCAGATACATCATTAACGTGTTGTCCTACTTGTAAATCATAGTCATATACCCAAATACTAAATATCTTTTCTCCAACAACAGTATTCATTCTTATATCTACAGCCCTATTGCCATCATTAAACCACTTCTTAAATTGGTCTAGTTTATCCATAAAATTAATCACCTTCTTCCTGTATCTCTGTTTTGGTCGATTCGGTTATATTAATATTAATTACTTTATCCAGAAACATTTTGAAATTATCTAGCGTTAGCAATTCCCTGTCGCCAGTTTTCTCATCTTCAATTAACAACCCATCATTAATTCCTACCAATATACCTTTTGCTTTTAGTGATTTCTTTACTTCTTGTTCTCTGGTTATCAAATACACTTAACTCCTTTCATCCAAATATTTTATCAATCACGGTAGTAACATAATCTTGCGTTACAACAAAATCTTTATCTTTCATTTGTTTTTGTCTTAAAATATTAATAAACGTCAGGAAATAAATACTATCTACGCCTACAAGTTGATCTTCTAAAACGTAAACATTATTTAAATCAAGTTCGCTAATCTGGAAAGCCATTTTAACATATTGAGCAGCGTTAATTTGCCAACCACGTCTAATAAATTTTCTCGTCCTAATTAAACTACAAATAGGATATTTAGAACCAAAGTAAACCAACTCTTTGTTTATAATTGCTTCTAATGCTTTTTTATTTAACACTACACCAGTGCTATTAGTCCAATAATTTGTAGCGTGAATAAAATCAAAATTCTCATGTATTTCATTTGGATTTCCGTAGAACCTTGCGATTAATTGAATCCCATTTGATAGAGTAATCGCATTAGTAGATAGAAACACTGGTTTATATTTTTCTTCTGTTTCTAATTTATCAGATGATATTTCATCGGCATCTCCAAGAGCATCCAAATAAGCATTTATATCATATTCCTCACCATCCGCTATATAATCACTATCTTCTGCAACACCATCGGAATTAATTATTATTTTTATTCTGTCTGGAGAAGTGTTTAATATCATTCCTGAAATATTAGAATAAGTGTCATTTAGGGAATTGTTTTCATCATATACCCACCCTTTAACATCTTCGTAGTTAATATCAGGATAATCATAAGCAAAATCAGATAGTTTCTTACGCCCCATCTTCCATGCTTCCACATCTTTGCCATCGAGAATCCAAGCATGAAGAGATTTGCCTAATTTATTTGTTCTACCCTTATTATTTTCGTTAAATTTATCAACATAGTATTGAGCCACTTTTTTGATACTATCTTTCGTTTTAAAATAAATATCAAAATCATTAACTCTTTCATTTAGTAACATTGATGTAATACAACCACCAGTAACTATGATATTATTAAGTATAATATCTTTTAGTGATTCATCATCTATTGTTTTTAACCAATCGCATATCTTACCCTTAATAATTTTATTAATAGTTTTCTTTTTCATTGATTAATCCTTTCCAAATATTTCATCTTGACATTTCTGACAAAGCCCTGAAATTGCATATTCTTTTTTAGATATTTCATTTCTAAAACTTAACATATCGATTTCTTCATGACAAATAGGACACATTTTATTGTCAACCATATTTACGTATTCACCAAATCCACAACTCCTTAATATTGTTTCATTCAATATGTATATTTACCTCCTTTACATGATAATTCTATTATACAATTATATTTATACTTTGTCAAGGGGTAGTAATAACAGAATCAAAGACGCATTAGGTTCAAATATTTATATTTTTATTGTCTTATATGTTGCCTAATTCTTTCATTTGCTATATCATAATATTTTTTATCTAACTCGAATCCTATGTATTGAAAATCCAATTCCTTACATGCAATAGAGTGTGTGCCACTTCCTTCAAATGGGTCTAAACAAATTCCATTAGGAGGAGTAACTAATGTGATTAAATATTTTATCAATGATATAGGCTTAACTGTTGGGTGAATATTACCTTCACCACGTTCTTTTTTACTTGCTTTAGCACAATAGAAGAATGGAATTAAATCTTCTAAATCATCTTGCT
>ERZ795047.5543-NODE-5543-length-10157-cov-3.784300_pt1 | contig 10157 bp, 3 predicted proteins | sample MGYA00375131_ERZ795047 | MGnify/ENA primary metagenome ERZ795047 (study PRJEB30176, sample SAMN05720228) | activated sludge metagenome | isolation source: Anaerobic digester | place: Japan | collected 2015-05-20 ... | reverse complement strand
GCAAGCCCAATAGAAACGCGGCGACGTGATTGTAGTCGTTCGCTCCCGGGCCGCCGTTCAGCGATGTAACTCCGCCGATAAAGCGAAAACCTCCTTGAGCCGGAAATTCGGCTCCCGGGAATTCCGGCTGGGTCTGGTTCATGTGCTGCTTGGCCAGTTCGCCGCCAAACCGGACGTTATGCTTGCCCCTTGTCCAGTTCGCATTGCCGGCCCACTGGAACTGCGGATCGCGACGGTAGTACGGCATGAAGTTGTTGGGGATGCCGATGTCGGCGAAGCCGTCGATGCGGATGCGAGGCCAGCCACCCTCGAATCTCCGGGTTCCATTGGTGCCGGGAATTCCCAGCAGATCCAGCCCGACTTTCTCGTCCAACCGGGCCTGTTCGGAATTCGTGTCTTTGCGGGTGTAACCGAAGTTGCCGTCCACTACAAAAGTGGGACTGAAGACGTAGGTGGCTGCAAACGTGGTTCCATAGGTTCCGCCGTGGGACGACTCCGAGTTCCCCCCTGCTATGGCAGGACCGATCAACTCATTGCCGAAAACCGTCGGCGCGAACATCTCGAAACGCAGTATGCTGAACCGCCCAAAGACGTTCAGTTTGCTGTTAACGTGCCAGTCAACCTTGCCGTCGAACACGCTGCGATCGAAACGATAGACACCGCCGACATAGTAGTTGTTGGTTAACGTATCGTCGAAAGTCGGAGGCGGCATCATTTCGAAGATCCGCCGCGAAACCGGGTGAATTCTCTCGGGCGGGATGATGTTGTCGGGGAACGGTATGCGGCCGGTTCCATCAGGGTTGCCCGTCAATGGATCGTAGATCGGGCGATCTGACGCCGACATATCGCCGGATCGCATCGCCATAGTCGGGATGTCTGCCAGGGTTGACGCAAAACTCCGTTCAGGGGTCGCTTCGAAACTGCCAAAGAAGAAGAGCTTGTCCCGGATGATCGGTCCTCCCAGACTCCCTCCGTACTGATTCACTATGTACTTGGGATTTCTCTCGCCCTGAGGCAGGAAAAACGGCTTGGCCATGAGCCCGTTATTGGTGTTGTACCAGAAGGCGGTTCCATGGTAGTCGTTGGTACCGCTCTTGATCTGAACGTTGATAGCCGCTCCGCCGGCTAATCCCTGTTCGGCATCAAAGCTGTTGGTTACCACGTTTACCGTTTCGATCGCTTCCAGTGAGGGAATGTAAACCGTGATGTGCGGTAGCCAGATATCAAACTGGCTGGCGCCGTCGATCCGGATGTCGTTCGAACTTGCGGTGGTGCCGTTGACGTTGAATTGGAGCGCTCGAGACGGGTTGGTGGGAACCGAGTGAGCGTTGGTTGGAGTACTGAATCCCGGAAGGGTTCCAAAAAGAGTCTGGTAGTTGCGACCTACCGGCACTGGAAGGTCCTCCAGTTCCTTCGCCGGCAACTCGGCCCGCACTTCCGCGCGATCCGTCTGAAGCAAGGTAGAGGCGGATGTAACGGTCAGGCTCTCCGCCACTCCGCCAACTTGCAGAATGACCGGCACGCGGGTGACCGAGTTCAAAGTGACCTTGACTCCCCTGTCCTCGAAGTCGTTAAAGCCGGGCATGGCCACTTTCAGAGTCCAGATGCCCGTTTGGACCGTCGAGAAATCGTAACGTCCCGCCTCGTTCGTGATTGTCGATCGGACGCGTCCGGTCTCATTATGCGTGATCGTTACCTCAGCTCCCGGAACTGCCGCGCCGGTCTGGTCGGTTACGTTACCTGTGATTGAACCATAGAGAACCTGCGCCATGACGGCGCCCGACGAGACAGCGAAAACGACCGCAACGACCAAGGCGAGCACGACACATCGGTTCATGGCGAACCCCATGAGTTCTTTCACCATGCGTCGCTCCTTTCGTGGAAGGTTAAGGTTTGTCGGTGAGGCAAGGGTCTCGGAAAGCGTAGGGGGCGAAGACACAAAGCGCGCCACCTTTCGTGGCTCTCCATACTCCCCACCTGGGCCTGGGATCCCAAAGACGTGATACTAGAATCATTAGATCGCTTCTCCGACATTGATGTCAATAACCGAAGCATATTATCGTAAGTGGTAAGACAGGCGGGGGATAGAATCGATTTTTGGTCGGGCCGGTTCCCATGCTTCTTCCGCCTTGAAGCCCGCAGATACGAGGACGCCGGCCGGTTTCTTTAGAGGATCTTATGTGGTTTCTGCAACTCATCTCAATGACTCTTGTCGCGTTTTCTGGCATGTGGGCGCCGGCCTTCGATCCAGGAAAACCCAATTCCGCCGGCACGGCGTGGCGGCACTACGGTCACGATGCCGGGGGAACACGCTTTTCCCCCCTGTCCCAGATCAACCGGTCAAACGTTGGTAAGTTGACGGTCGCCTGGACCTATCGAACTGGGGAAGTGGCACTCGGGAACAAGGATCGGGCTTTCGAATGTACCCCCCTGGTGGTAGGTGACACTCTTTATCTTTCCACGCCATCCAGCCGAGTGATCGCTTTGGATGCGGCGACTGGAGCTGAGCGTTGGGTTTTCGACCCGCAGGAGGGAAAAAAAGACAGACAGTTTCTGCAGCACCGCGGCGTTGCGTTCTGGGAATCTGGGGACAAGCGAGACCAACGAATCCTTTACGGGACTCTTGACGGGAAGCTGATCGCCCTGAATGCACGGACTGGAAAGCCGTGCCCCGATTTCGGGCAAAAGGGCTGGGTGGATCTTCGTAAAGGCGCCGCAGAACGCTGGCCTGATTTGCAGTATGGGGTTACGTCGCCTCCGGCGATTTACAAGGACCTGGTGATTGTGGGATCCCTGGTCCCGGAGAGTCCCGGCAAGGGACCGAGCGGCGTGGTTCGCGCCTTTGATGTTCGATCAGGGCAGCTGATCTGGAAGTTCAATACAATCCCCGAAACCGGCCAGCCCGGATCGGACACGTGGACCGAGGGCGCCACCCAGGACCGGACTGGCGCCAACGTCTGGTCGATCATGAGCGTTGACGAAGAAAATGGTCTGGTTTTCCTGCCGATTGGGTCGGCGGCTTACGATTTTTACGGAGGCGACCGAAAGGGATCGAACCTTTACGCCAACTCGCTGGTTGCCCTTGAGGCGGCCACCGGGAAGATTCGTTGGCACTTTCAGGCGGTGCATCATGACATCTGGGACTATGATCTGCCGGCTCAGCCGATGTTGGTCACGCTCAAGCGGGAGGGTCGGTCGGTCCCGGCCGTGGTGCAGCTGACCAAAATGGGACTGGTATTTGTTTTTAATCGAATCACCGGCGAACCGCTTTTTCCGATTATTGAGAAGCCGGTGGCGGTGAGTGAAGTACCTGGAGAAGCGACCTCTCCTACCCAGCCATTTCCTACGAAACCTGCTCCGTTGTCGCGGCTCTCGATGACGGAAAATGACATATCGGATGTCACGCCAGAATCTGAAAGCTACTGTCGAGAGCTGTTCAAACGAACCAGCGGTCGTTCGATTTATTCCCCTCCGGGCTTGGGCCTTACACTTTATCTGCCCGGCACCTTGGGTGGGGCGAACTGGTCCGGTGGCTCGTTTGATCCTTCTACGGGTATTCTCTACGTGAACAGCAATGAAGTCGGCGCGATCGGCTACATGGCTCCCCAACCTGACCAATCCCCGATGCCTTTTCGACGAACCAGTGAATGGGGAGAATACGCCCGATTCTGGGATCCCAACCGATGGCCCTGTATCAAGCCGCCCTGGGGATTGCTTCATGCTATCGATCTGAATTCCGGGGAAAGAGTCTGGCAAGTTTCCCTGGGCATTGTTGAGGAACTCGAAGCGCGAGGCGTGAGGCAGACTGGCACCCTCAGCCTGGGTGGAACTATTGTCACGGCGGGAGGCCTGGTGTTCATTGCAGGCACTAACGACGCGCGTTTCCGGGCCTTCGATACCTCGACCGGGGTCTTGCTTTGGGAAGCGCGCCTGGAGGCCGGGGGACATGCCACACCCATAACCTTTCTCGCGGGAAAAGGTCGCCAATACGTGGTAATCGCTGCAGGCGGAGGCGGTTACTTCAGCAAGAAGGTCTCGGATGCGGTGGTAGCCTTTGCCTTACCTCAGAAGGACTCGTAGGGAGGTATTACCCGCGAATAGCGCGGATGACCCGGATGGGGCCGATCGCTTAAACTCCATTTAGGGACTCGTGTATGATCTGCTGACAAGCTCTTTCCGAGGGGGCTGATGAGATTCATGAGATCGAAGCTGTTCCTGTTCACTGTCCTGCTGCTGTTGATGGCTCCCGACACGGGGTTGGCGGATCGGGTCGCCCCGCAGAAAGACGAAAGTGAGCTCAGCCGTCGCGAACTCTGGATGAAACGCCGGGAGGAAAAGCGAGCACGGATAGAACCGGCTCGCCTGAGCGGGTTCGAAAGCGGGATGCTTTGGCTGGAAACCAGGGGTTTACGCGAAATCCTGAATTTCAATTACCACGGCTTCTACCCAAGGTTCGCTTCATTGAGCACCGGGTCAGGGCTGGCGCCGGGTGTACGGTACTGGAAACCCAGCCTGGGCGGGTCCCCACTGGATTTTCAACTGGCCGGCGCCTGGTCTTTGCGCGGATATCGCCATTACAGCCTGCAATTCGGCCAGATTCAGAAAAGGGGTCAGGTCTTCAGCCTCGAACCGGTCGGAATCGGCGCCGCCGGGCAGTTTGACGAGATGCAGCCCAAGAAGGAAGGGTTTTTCACCTACCTTGATTTGACGTATCGAAATTACCCCCAGGAAGACTTTTTTGGGATCGGTCCTGACTCAAGGCCTGAAAACCGAACCGACTATGGCCTGGAGGACATGAGTTGGGATGGAGTGGTTGGGTGGCAACTGAATCGATGGCTGGGGGTAGGGGCCAGAGTCGGCTATCTACAAGTCAACGTCGATCCTGGAACCGACTCTCGCTTCCTCAATACGCATCTGCTGTTCTCCGACGAGACTGCTCCAGGTTTAATCCGGCAGCCCGACTTTTTGGATGTCAGCGCGGCTGTCATGATTGATTACCGCGATCGGCCCGGAAATCCGCACAAAGGCGGGATGATCGGGGTTTACGTTTCGCGGTTCGACGAGAGGTCCGGGAGCGCTTACGAATTCAACCGCCTGGCGGTGGACATACGCCAGTTCATCCCTCTCTTCTCTGAACAACGCCGGATAGCGCTCCAGGTTTTCGGGTCAGCGGACAGTCCCGATGAGGGCGCCCAGGTCCCGTTTTACCTTATGCAGACGCTGGGAGGCAGCGATGCTTTGCGCGGTTTTCGAGAGTTTCGTTACCGGGACACGCGACTGCTATATTTCTCGGGTGAATACCGCTGGGACGCGTCCCCGGCTATCGAGTTGGCGCTCTTCTATGACACCGGCAAAGTCTTTAGCAATCGGTCTGATTTCGATCTGGAGCATCTGCAAAAGAGCTGGGGCGGGGGAATACGTTTGAAAACGCCGCGCTCGGTAGTCATGCGGTTCGATATCGGGCGAAGCCGGGAAGGTACACGTTTCTTCTTTAAGTTCGGCCCCGCTTTCTAGAAAGGTTTAAATGAGTAAGCAAAAGCGCCTCGCTCTCATGCCTGTTCTAGTGATGCTGTTTGCCTCCGGCGTCCAGGGACAGAAATTCCGAAGCGACGATCCGGTCTGGGAAGATCCGGACCGCCAGCCGATCCCGATGCCGGCAGTGATTGACGACAGGAGCATGGTCGTCGATTTCCTCGTGAGCACCTTCACGAACAGACCCGACGAAGAGGTTCCCCGGGCCGAAAACATCAATACCCTCGGAGAGGTTCCCGACTCGTCCTGGTTCACGAACAGGATGACCCTCCGAAGTATGTCGATTCCCGAACTGGTCAAAGGACCGGATAGCCGTGACGGACCGGATATGTCCAAACCGTGGACGATCATTCGAGGCAAAACCCAGGGGATTACCCCGGGCTTTACGATTGTCGACGGCAGAGGCGATACCTATTTCATCAAGTTTGACCCGCCGGGCCACGCTCAGCTGGCGACCTCGACGGAAGTCATCTGCACGAAGTTCTTTCATGCCTTTGGCTATAACGTTCCGGAATACTATCTGGCCAGGATCCGCCGAGAGGACGTGCAAATCGGGAAAGATGCCCGCCTTACCGATGAAAACGGCGTAAAACGCGCCTGGACTGAAAAGGATGTAGATCGGATTTTTGAAAGGGTTGCCGTAGAGGATGATGGGACCGTCCAGGTGGTGGCAAGTCTCAAGGTTGACGGCACAGTCGTTGGTCCCTTTAAGTATTCCGGCACCCGTTCAGATGATCCGAACGATATTTTCCCCCATGAGAACCGCCGGGAACTGCGCGGCCTTCGGCTCCTTGCCGCCTGGCTGAACCACGACGATTCGCGCAGTATGAATACTCTGGACGCGTATGTTGAGCCGGGATACATCAAGCATCACCTGAGTGATTTCGGATCCTGCCTGGGGAGCGGGAGCGTTCGTATCCAGGGCCGCCGGGCCGGAAACGAATACATGCTGGAATGGAAGCCCATCTTGAAAGCCGCGCTTACTTTTGGAATCTGGGATCGGCCCTGGCGCTACGTCGACTATCCCACGTATCCCTCGATCGGTCGTTTCGAAGGCGATTACTTCCAGCCACATCTCTGGCGACCCGAGTACCCGAATCCGGCATTTGAACGAATGCAGAACGGCGATGCCTTTTGGGCATGCCGTACTATCGCGCGTTTCACCGACGAGATGATCCGGGCGATTGTAAAGACCGGGCAACTGAAGGACCGCGAGGCCGAAGAGTACCTGATCACGACACTGATCAAGCGCCGTAAGAAGATTCTGCAACACTACCTCGGCAGCATGAATCCGCTGGCTGATTTCGAAGTCAATTCAGCTGAGGGACGCCCGGTTCTTCGATTCAGTAACCTGGGAGAAGCCTGTGGCGTTGGTGAGGCTGAATCGTACGAATATCAATGGTTCTCCTTCGATAACTTAACCGGAGCGAGGACCAGCCTGGGGCCGGTCGAGGTTGTGGCGCCACCCGAGTTGCGCATCCCAAACGACCCGGGAACAGGCTATTCCGTAGTGTTAATCCGCACTCTCTCCCCCGATAGGAAAGACTGGAAGAAGGCCGTCAACGTCTACCTGGATCATTCGCCGCTCCGGGTCATAGGAATCGAAAGGGAGTAAAGCCAGAAGCCAGAAGCCAGAAGCCAGAAGCCAGAAGGTAGGAGTCAAAGGGCAGGAGCCAGGAGTCAGGAGCCAGAAGTCAGAAGCTCGGAGCCACGAGCCGGAAGCCGGAGGTCTGACTTCTCACGCCGTTGACGCATTTTCCAGTTTTACAGGATTCGGTATTTTCGCCGAAGTCCAGGCGCACACCGGAGGCCGGAGGCGTGCGAGGGAAGTAGCCGGGGGAGCGTTTTTCGCGACACCCCCGGAAATGGGGAGAGAAGCAGCATCCATAAGCAGCGATTTTTCGGGCCGAGTGAATTCAATTAGAGCGTCGGTGCCCTGAAGTAGTAAGCGGCAGCTCGACGGCTGCCGCCTGTTCGTAGTACCGGCTTTAGCCGGGTAGTTGCCTATCGGACAATTGTTGCCATATGAACTATTTAAGGCCCGTCTGAAGGCGGCACTACAAACGGGGATCCGGTGTCGGTTGGAGTGCCGGGTCTTTCGTTGTGGCCGGACTCTACAGCATAAGGGGCCAGGGTTTCCTTCAACTCGGAACCGGTTGTCGACGAGGTCAGCTCGAACAGGTGTCGCTCCTTCGGGCGTACGGCCCCTTTCGCGAGAGCCCTCAGATTGTGTACGCCTCAAATTTGCTCTGCTATCATGGCCCCAGGTATGAGCAAGCCCATCTTCGCCTTTGTATCTATTGCACTTCTGTCTTGGACCTGGGCGGCTGAGATTCCGCTTCCCGAGCATCCACGCCCCGATTTTGCGCGGACCGATTGGATTAATCTGAACGGCGCATGGTCGTTTGCTTTCGATCCGACCAACGTCGGCGAGAAGTCGAACTGGCAAACCGACCGCAAAGAATGGGAGCGAGAGATTTTGGTGCCCTTTTCCTGGGGATCGCCCCTCTCTGGCGTGCCGAACGAGGCGGATATCGGTTGGTATGCCCGAAAGGTAACGGTTCCGAGCGCCTGGAAAGGACGACGTGTCTTTCTAGTTGTCGGCGCCTCAGATTGGCTTACTACCGCGTGGCTTGATGGTCAGAAGGTCGGCTCTCACCGCGGCGGCTACACCCCGTTCGAGTTTGAGCTGACGAAGCATGTTCGGTTCGGCGAAGAGCAGCAGCTGGTTCTCAGGGTCGACGACTCGCCTTATCGCTTCAAGCTCGAAGGTAAACAGGGATATGGCGCTGCCCGTGGGATCTGGCAGACTCCCCACTTGGAAGCCAGACCCGAAACCTACATTGATTCTTTACACTTTACTCCGGATATCGATCAAGAGAAGGTCGAGGTCGAGCTCACACTGGACAAAGCCGCGGTTTCCGACGCTCGGATGAGCCTGCGCTTCAGAACCGGCAACCTGCCCGAGGTCGTTCAAAGCGTGTCGGCAGGTCAGAAGACCGTGAAATTCGCGGTGTCAGTGCCTCGCCCGCGGCTCTGGTCGCTCTCGGATCCTTTTCTTTACGAAGTCACCGCTCGTCTAGAACGGGACAACGCTCCAGCCGACGAGATTGACACCTACTTCGGCATGCGCAAGGTGAGCGTGGTTCAATTACCCGGCTCGGGCTTCCCTTATATCGCGCTCAACAATCAGCCGGTTTACCTGCAGTTGGCGCTTGACCAGTCACATCACCCGGACGGTTACTATACGTTTCCGAGCGACGAATTCATGCGCGACGAGATTTTGCGCGCCCGGCGAATCGGCCTGAACGGTCTCCGACTTCACGTTAAGATCGACATTCCTCGCAAGCTCTATTGGGCGGATCGTCTTGGCATTCTCTTGATGGCCGATGTGCCGAACAGTTGGGGCGAACCGGACACCGAGATGAGGTTCGAAACGGAGACGGCGGTGCGGGGGATGATCAAGCGGGACTACAACCATCCATCCATTTTCTCCTGGGTCATATTCAACGAGACCTGGGGCCTGCAAACCGGCGAAAAGAAGACTTTCCTGCCTGAAACCCAGCAGTGGGTCGATCAGATGTTTCGACTGGTTAAGTCCCTGGACCCGTCGCGCCTGGTGGAGGACAACTCCCCCTGCAATTCCGATCATGTCAGCACCGACATCAACAGCTGGCATCAATACCTTCCTGGCTACCAATGGAGGCAGCACCTGGACGAGGTGACGAGCAAAACCTTCCCAGGATCCGACTGGAACTTTATCGGGGGGCGAAAGCAGGGGAGCCAGCCTCTTCTGAACAGTGAATGCGGCAATGTCTGGGGTTACCAGGGCAGCACCGGCGATGTCGACTGGAGTTGGGATTACCATCTCATGATCAACGAGTTTCGCCGGCATCCGAAGATATGTGGCTGGCTGTACACAGAACATCACGACGTCATCAACGAATGGAACGGGTACTATCGCTACGACCGATCAAATAAGGAAACCGGCCTTTCTGAATTGGTCCAGGGGATGAGCCTACGGGATTTTCATTCCCCGCATTATGTCCTGGCGGATCTTCCACTCTGCACTGAGTCCGACCCCGGGGCCGAGGTCAGTGTGCCCCTGATTGCCTCGTTTATGACTGGTGGGAAGCCGGGCCAGCAACTCGTCCTGAAAACGGAGCTTTACGGCTGGGACGATCTTGGGCGCCGTCGCTCCTACTCGCAATCCTCCCGCTCGGTTGAATTCAAGCCTTGGTCGGTCGAAACGCTGGCTCCGTTGTCGATCAAACTGCCTGAGCAGTCAGGGCTTTTTATCCTGACCATGGTCTTGGAAGAGCCGACGGGATCGGTTCTTCACCGCAATTTCACGGCCTTTCGGGTAGCTGGCCGGGAAGTCAAAAGTGGGGAGGTCCGATCGGCCGACGACGGAAAATTAAGGGTGCTGTCATTCTCCCCCGCAGGATTTGCGTCCGCGAAATGGTCTCAGAAGCAATGGAATGTGATGGACGGTTTGAAAGTGAACGGGGCTGGAGCGGGATATTTTGAGTACACCCTGCCGTGGCCCGACGGTCTTGATGTTGGCGACGTGGAAACGGTGATTTTCCGGGCAGAGTTATCGGCCAAGCAGCTTTTCGGCAAGG
>ERZ795047.5510-NODE-5510-length-10203-cov-3.769708_pt1 | contig 10203 bp, 6 predicted proteins | sample MGYA00375131_ERZ795047 | MGnify/ENA primary metagenome ERZ795047 (study PRJEB30176, sample SAMN05720228) | activated sludge metagenome | isolation source: Anaerobic digester | place: Japan | collected 2015-05-20 ... | reverse complement strand
GGTCGAGAAGAGCCGGGTGGATAGTCGAAAGTGTGTTCGCAGTAGCAATAAATAGAACTCTTGATAAATCAAAAGTAGATTCTAAATAGTTGTCGTAAAATGCATTATTCTGTTCGGGGTCTAAAACTTCGAGCAGAGCGGCAGAGGGGTCGCCTTGTACATTCATTCCCAACACTTTATCAATCTCATCAAGAACGAAGACCGGATTTGCAAATCCCGCTTTTTTTAAACTTTGGATTATTCTTCCCGGCATAGCCCCGATATAAGTTTTACGATGCCCTCGAATTTCAGACTCATCTCGCAATCCTCCCAAAGACATACGAATATATTTTCTTTCTAATGCTTTAGCTACCGATTTTCCTAAGGAGGTCTTACCTACACCGGGAGGTCCTACTAAACATAAAATGGGAGATTTCATATCTCCTTTGAGTTTAAGAACTGCTAAGCATTCAATAATTCGTTCTTTTATTTTCTCTAATCCAAAATGGTCTTTATCCAACGTTTTGCGGGCATGGTCCAAATCAAAATTATCTTCGCTATACTCATTCCAAGGTAAATCTACTAATAGTTCGAGGTAGTTTAACTGTACGGAAAAGTCGGGTGACATGGAGTTTGTGCGTTGCAACTTCTGAAGTTCTTTATCGAAAATTGCTTGCGTCTCTTTACTCCATTTTTTATTTTTCGCTTTAGCGAGCAGCTCTTCGCTTGCCTTTTCCGAAGGAGACCCTCCTAACTCTTTTTGTATAGTCTTCATCTGTTGGGTTAAGAAGTACTCACGCTGCTCCTTGTCAATTTGCATTTTAGATTTGTGCTGAATTTGGTTTTTTAATTCAGCTAATTGTAGTTCTTTATTTAGAAATTTTAATATAACTTTTGCGCGTTCCTCTACATTTTCCATTTCTAAAATACGTTGTTTTTCTTCAATGGAAATAGATAAATTGGAAGATATGAAATTGAGTAGAAAAAAAGGACTTTCAATATTTTTTAAAGCAAAAAGAGCTTCTTTAGGAATATCTCCTTTCAAGCGAAGCATACTTAGTGTAGTGTCTCGCAGTGAGTCGATTAGTGCATTGAATTTCTTATTCTTAAGCAATTGAGGATTATGCTCCGCAGTTTCATAAGAAGAAACATAAGCCGTAAAGTAGGGTTCGGTTTGAGCAAATTCACGTAATTCTATTCGCTTTATACCTTGAACGATAATGGTTACGCTTCCGTCAGGCATGGATATATACTTGAGTGTTCGTGCCATCGTGCCGATTTTGTAAATATCTTCAAAAGTCGGCTCCTCCGTTTCGTTCGCCTTTTGTGTAACTACGCCTATCGGCTGGTTCGTTCTGCCATATTCTTCAACTAACTTAATAGATTTATTTCTACCAACCGTGATAGGAATGACGATACCGGGAAATAAAACCGTATTTCGTAAAGGTAAAATAGGTAAAACTTCAGGAATCGGTTGTTTTTTTAAATTCTCCTCGTCTTCCATTGAGAAAAGAGGAATAAAAGAAGATTCGTTATTGATAAATTCGTTAATGAAAAAATGATCCGTCATACTTTAGTTTGCTTTAAAAGTTCGCAAAGATATAAAAGATATATATTTAAACGATTAATATTTGAAAATGTTTATTTACTTTTCAAATTTTTCAATGTACGAATGAATTAAGTTTATCGCTTCAATATTTCGAGGTGAAACAATGTCAATCCAGCCACTCTCAATAGGATAAACATGGTTTTTCTTGACCGCTGTCAATTGAGAATAAGGATAAGTTTTAATAAATGAAGCATGATCTTCTTTCCGAATAAAAATTAAATCCGGGTTTTCTTGAAAGAGATACTCACGACTAATATTCCAATTTACTAATTCTCTTCCGATGTTGATACCGCCCGCTAACGTTATTATTTCGTCAATATGAGAGTTTTTTGGTGCCGAGTAATCGCCGCCGTCTCCAAATCCAACGACATAATAAACTTTCGGTTTAGTTTTTCCTCCTTCGTCGGCAAAGTTAATTTTAGCTAATTGTTGTTCAATATTTTGAGCGGTTGCTAGGGCTAAGGAGTCTTTATTTAGGATTTTCCCTAAAGTTTGTATTGAATTTATTACGCCATTAACTCTATTCTCTTCTCTAATAGCAATAACAGGAATATTCATTTTTTCAATCTTTTCGATTTCTTCTTTTCCTATTATTGAACCGATAAGAATTAAATCAGGTTGAAGTGCGACCAAAGTTTCAATATTAAGATTTAGGATCCCTCCAATCTTTTTAATAAATTTTGTTTCAGGGGGATAGTTGCAAAAATCGGTAATTCCAACCAATTTTTCTTCACTATCCAGTAAAAAAATGATTTCAGTAATTGCCGGAGATAATGAGATAATGCGTTGAGGCTCAGATTTTAATATTGTTTCTCTTTGATAAGAATCTACGTGTTTTAAAAAATAACTCTCCTTTTTTTCTTTTTCCTTTGTGTGGCAATTAGCCAAAGAAAAAATTAAAAAAAATAGAAGAAGAGGAAGAGTGATTTTTCTTCTGAGGTTAGAATAAAAAATGGTGTTAATCATAAGAGCGGTTAAATTGTTATTAGTAAATAAAAGGGAAAATTCGTTTTAGATTTTTATTTGCCATTTCTTCAGGAAATTTAATTTTATATTTTTCATGTGTTGAGCGGGCACGAGGCACCAAATTAGCAAAAGTCCATAGGAAAAATACAAAACCGGATAGTGACCACGTAAGGATAGCAAAGCCAAGCCACTCTATCAATTCACCGAAATAATTAGCCGATGTTACGTACTTAAATAAACCACCTTGAGGAAGGTAATGTCGAGTGTCGGTATCACTTTTTCGTAAATGACGAATAATATAGTCGGAGTGTAAATTGATAATCATTCCTACAAAAAATAGAATAGTTCCGATAATAAATTGAGGAGTGTACAGCCATTCAATACTGTAATAGCCGTCCGGAGATTCGAAAAATATCCAATAGCCTTGCATGACAGAATTGAGAATATTGAAAGCTATTCCCATAAACATGATGCCGAGAGGCATTTTACTTTTTCCTTTTATAATAAAGGGGAAAATAAAAGCTCGTTGGAAGTAGTGGATTTCAAAAAAGATAAGTATGATAATTGGAACAAGTTCGGTACGTCTGTCGGAACATAAATAAATGATTAGCATCGAGATAAAGATAGGAAATTCCATCAAGAACCACGCTAATTTGTTATTAATAGCCTTGCCCCATTTATGAGAAAAATTAATGCCGTACCCTGCGTCAACAAAATTTAATGCAATGAAGACAATAATAGCTACGCCAATCATGACGTAGAGATAAATATAAAATGCGCTTGAGAACATGAGACGAAATAAAAGAAATAAAAGAATAGAAAGAATTAATCAATAATAATAGTCATCGGCAGCCTTGCTTGAACTCCTTGCATTTCACTTAGTCGTTTGATGTCAAGGAAATTGTCATAGTAAACACCTAATTGTCCTTTTAATTCTTTTAAAGCAACATCATTTTTCTGATCTAATATTTTTTCAAACCAACTTTTTTGAACGGGATAGTAATCAATTTCATAAGAAGAAATGTCGGTTAATTTTGCTGCAATTTGTATAGCATCATTCATATTGCCCATTTGATCTACTAACCCTAATTCTTTAGCATCTTTTCCCGTCCAGACGCGTCCTTGTCCAATTTCATCAACTCTGGCAATATCCATTTTTCTGCCGTCCGCAACCCGTTGCGTAAACGTTCCATAGGCTTCTTCAATGAGAGCTAATAATTTTTTAGATTCTACGTCATCTAATTTTCTTAATCCGCTAATATAGTCCGAATGTTTATTTGATTTAACCATGTCGACAGTAATACCAAGTTTTTTTTCTAAAAATTGTTGAAAATTAGGAATCATGCCGAAGACTCCGATTGAGCCTGTCAAGGTGTTTGGTTCAGCCACTATGAAATCGGAATTACAAGCAATATAATACCCTCCCGATGCGGCGTAGTCGCCCATAGATGTTACAACAATTTTGCCGGCTTTTTTAGCTAATTCTATCTCATGCCAAATAATTTCTGAAGCTAATGCACTGCCCCCCGGAGAATTTATACGCAATACAATAGCCTTTACATCTTTATCTGAATATGCGGCTTTAATATCTTTACATAAAGTTTCCGAACCGATGATTTCCTCGTCCCCTTTTCCGTCAATAATGTTTCCTACTGCATAAATGACTGCAATTTTATCAGAAGCTTTTGGAGTTGATGTTTTTATTGCCTTTTCATACTCTTTCAATGAAACGAAATTTAGTTCGTCATCTTCATTACAGGCTATTTCAGCGCGTAAAAAGTTTTCAAATTCTGAATAATAGGTTAGAGAATCAATAAATCGTTTTGTTACGGCATCGGCGGGCGAGGAGGGGAGAAGTAGGTTGGCATAATAATTTAATGAGTCAACAGGGATAGAGCGTGCTTTTGAAATGTTATTTGTTACTGTTTCCCAAAGAGAGTTGCAGAGTTTATCCATCTGTTCTCTGTTAGCTTGACTCATCTTATCCAACATAAAAGGTTCTACGGCACTTTTATACTCTCCGTGCCTAATTATTTGCATCTCTACATTTAATTTTTCAAGTAACCCTTTATAGAACATTACTTGCATTGCAATACCTTTGAACTCTAACTCACCTTTAGGATTTAGAAATATCTTATCTGCTACGGTTGCAAGGTAGTAAGCACTTTGAGAATACACTTCACTATATGCATAAATAAATTTCCCGGATTCTTTAAAGTTAAGTAATTCATTTCGAATCTCTTCAATAGTAGCAGAATGAGCAGGAATTTGCGATAAATTTAGCCAAATACCACTAATTTTGGGGTCGGTGGAGGCGGCTCGGATAGTTTTTAAAATGTTTTGTAATCCCATATTATTTTGAGAAAAATCGCCAAAATTATAGTCGCTAAACGGATTGTCAATTGTACGTTCAGGAATAGGAGCCGTTAAGCTGATTTTTAAAATGGAATTATTTGGAATAGGTTTGGTTTTGTCAAGAGATGAAATGGAAGCAATGATGCCTATCATAAAAAAGAAGGAGATAATTGATAATAAAATGGAAGAAATCATAACTCCTACGATTGTTCCTAAAACAATACGCCAAAATTTTTTACTACCGCTTTCAGGGATTTTATTATGTAATGTGTTCATGTTTTTATAAATATTAATTGATATTAATTATTGATTTAAAATGCAATATTACATAAATTTTAGTTTCAAACTCGAAAAATATATTAAATTAAGAAAAATATTTTCAGATAATCGTTTTAAGTTTCATAATTATAATGTATTTTTGTCGTTTATTACGATAGTTTATTAAAAATGAGAAAATATATTTTATTTTTTATCTTTTCGGTGTTAACTTTTTTTGGTTTTTCGCAAAAATCCGAATTAGGGGTGATGGGTGGAATCTCTTTCTATTTAGGCGATTTGAATCCGAAATTGGTTTTTGGTATGTCTCAGCCGGCCGGTGGGCTTGTGTATCGGTATAATTTTACACCACGGTGGGCAGTGCGTGCGAACATTCTCTTCGGTGAAGTTCGCGGAAGTGATATGATTACGAATAATAAAAATCCGCGAAATTTGAGTTTTAAATCCCCATTTACTGAAATTTCCGCACAAGCTGAACTCAATTTTTTGAAATTATATACCGACTGGGAGAAAAATAAGTTTGCTCCTTATATTTTTGCCGGTATAGGTTTCTTCTCTTTTAATCCTAAAGCAGAACTGGACGGTAGATATTACGATTTACAACATCTTGGTACGGAAGGGCAAGGCTTGCCGGGAGAGAAAAAGTTCTATTCATTGACAAATTTTTGTATACCCTTTGGAATAGGGTTTAAGTATAATTTCGGAAAAGTTGCGACCCTCGGTGTTGAATGGGGAATGCGTTTTACGACAACAGATTACCTTGATGATGTGAGTGGTAACTACTATGATAATGAAACACTACTTATGGAAAAAGGTGATGTGGTAGCACGACTTGCCGATAGGTCAAAAGTTTTGCACAAAGAAGGAACGGGACGCGGCAACGTAACAACAAAAGATTGGTACTCCTTTACAGGATTAACGCTAACATTTAGAATCGGGAACGAAGATAGAACTTGTAATATTGATAATGGAAAACGCCCTAAGCCCAAAATGGGGAAAAAGAAGTAACGTTTAAGTGTTAAAGTCAATCATCAATAATTGTAGTACAGAAGAAATATAATATCATGATAGAAGGAAAATCCCCAAACTCTAATCAGCTACAAAAAATCCCCGCACATATCGCTATTATTATGGATGGAAATGGGAGGTGGGCAAAACGAAGAGGAGCAAAACGTACCGTAGGTCACGAAAATGGTATATTAGCCGTGCGTAGCGTCATTGAAGGTGCTGCCGAATTGGGTGTCAAATTCTTAACACTGTATACTTTTTCTATAGAAAACTGGAACCGTCCGGAAGAGGAAGTTAATCTCCTAATGTCTCTCTTTGTACGCGCGATTCACGAAGAAGTGCCGAAATTAATGAAAAATAATATCCGACTTCAAGCTATTGGAGATTTTTCGCTGCTCCCTGCCCATTGTCAACAAGAATTGTACGGTGCTGTTGAGAGAACAGCAGGAAATAGCGGCTTGACCGTTGTATTGGCATTGAGTTATAGTGCACGTTGGGAAATTACCGAAATGACTCGTAAAGTTGCACGTGACGTTCAAAATAAAAAACTTAAAATTGATGAGATTTCACAACCTCTCATCTCGAATTATTTAGCTACAGCAGAAATACCGGATCCTGAAATATTAATCCGTACCGGCGGCGAGTATCGAATGAGCAATTTTTTATTGTGGCAAATTGCCTATACAGAGCTCTTCTTTTCTAAAAAAATGTGGCCCGATTTTAGAAAAAAAGACCTTAAAACAATTATCGAAAAGTATCAACTCCGAGAATCTCGTTTCGGAAAAACTAGCGAACAACTCTCCCAACCATAATTATAGTCTTTAATTGCTAACATATTCTCTGAAAATTAAAATGCAAAATAAGTTTTATATATCTTTTCTTTCCTTACTCCTGCTAATTTGCTTTCTAATAAATAGTGGTTATTCGCAAGTTATCATTCCATCGGAAGAGCAACAAAAAATAGCTGAAGTGGACTATTCCTCTCCGAAAAACTATGAAATCGGAGGAATCACCTTCACGGGAAATGCTCAGTATGACCAGCGCGGGTTGTTGTTTAATGTGGGTGATAGAATTGATATCCCAAGCGAAAAGATTACGGAAACTATTAAATCTTTGTGGAATACCGGACTGTTTGAAAATATCGATATTACTATTACCAAAATTGTCGGAGATTTAGTTTTCCTTAATATTGAACTCCAAGCACGTGCCCGTCTTGCCGCTTTCGCGTTCTCAGGAACTAAAAAAAGTGAAGAGAAAGACCTGCGCGATAAAATTAAAATTTCTCAAGGAAACCTTGTGAACGATAATATGAAACAGACATGTGCCAATATTATCAGAAAATATTACGTGGATAAAGGATACTATAATTGTGAGGTCTTTGTTGAGGAGAAAGCGGATGAGAAAATATCAAATGCCGTGAACCTCTTTTTTCATGTTACGAAATATAAAAAAGTAAAAATTGATAATTTTATCGGGAATAAGCAGGTCGGAAAAGCAAAGTTGACCAAAGCGATGAAAGGGTCGAAAGAGAAGTTTTTATTTATCCCTTTTTATAAAGCCGATACCGTTATCTCGTACATGTTTAAAAATCCCGGTTATTATAAATCCAAAGATATTTCAGAACATCTCTCCGATTATTTTGCAGATAGAGTGAAATTGCGAATTTTTAAGTCTTCCAAATTTAATAAAGAGGCATACGAAGAAGATAAAAATAGTTTAATTGCTAAATATAACGAGTTAGGATATCGAAATGCTCATATCGAAAAAGATACTTTCTATATGGTTGATGGCAACATTGTCATAGATATTCATCTTTCAGAAGGAGAAAAATATTATTTCAGAAATATTGATTTTGTCGGGAATACAAAATACTCAACGGGTCTTTTGAAACAACTTCTGAACATTGAAAAAGGAGACGTTTACAATCAGTCGCAATTGATGCAAAATTTGAGTATGAACATGGACGGTACTGATATTAGCTCCTTATATATGAATGACGGCTATCTTTTCTTTTATGCTAACCCCGTTGAGGTGCTGATTGAGGATGATTCCATCGATATTGAGATACGGATTCACGAAGGAAAACAAGCTAAATATAACCGAATTTCAGTATCGGGAAATACAAAAACAAGCGATAACGTTATTCTACGAGAAGTTACAACGATTCCGGGACAACTTTTTAACCGCTCGGACATTATTCGGACACAGCAGATGTTATTGTCATTAGGTTATTTTGACCAAGAGAAGTTAAATGTTCTTCCTAAACCGAACGAAGCAGACGGTACCGTGGATATAGAATATGTGGTTTCGGAGACGTCGTCCGATCAATTTGAATTGTCAGCCGGCTACGGAGCAACAGGTTTGGTACTAAGTGCGGGAATCTCTTTTAATAACTTTTCTTTTAAAAAACTCTTTGATAAAACTGCGTGGACACCGGTCCCTTCGGGAGACGGTCAAAAATTGGCTTTACGCATATCCACGAATGCTACTTGGTATCAATCGTATAGTTTGTCTTTTACAGAACCTTGGCTGGGAGGTAAAAAACCGAACTCTCTAAGCTCGTCAATCTATTATCAAAAACAAACTAATGGTTTTAATAGAAAAGATAAACGCTATGCAACCATTGAAATCGTCGGGGCAAATCTTACTTTTGCTAAAAAAATAAAATGGCCCGATGACTATTTTCAGGTTGCTCACGGATTAGTGTATCAGTACTACATGGTCAATAATTATAGCAACCTTTTTATCTTTAATACGGGATATGCGAATAATATTAGCTACGTTTTCACTATTATGCGTAACTCTGTAAGTGCACCGATATATCCGCGCGAAGGAAGCGAAATTCTCTTTTCCGTACAGTTAACGCCACCGTATTCGTTATTTACCAAAAAAGATTTTAATACAATTACCGACCAAGAAAAGTATAAGTTTCTTGAATTTCATAAATGGAAATTTAATATCTCATGGTTCGCGAAGATTGTTGAAAATTTAGTGCTTAATGTACGTTTAAAAACAGGATTTATCGGTTGTTATAATCCCAAAATCGGAGCACCACCCTTTGAAAGATTTTATTTAGGTGGTGATGGACTTTCAAATTATGCCCTAGACGGTCGTGAAGTTATTGGTATGCGAGGTTATGACGACAGCTCTTTAACACCGTTATTAAAAGGAAATGAAGTCGGAGGAACAATTTATAATAAATTTACAGCTGAGTTGAGGTATCCGATAACCCTCAATCCGAGTGCGACCATCTATTTGCTTACGTTTGTCGAAGCAGGGAAATCCTGGCTGGACAGACGAAATTATACACCATTTAATTTGTATAAGTCGGCAGGTGCCGGAGTGCGAATCTATTTACCTATGTTCGGATTGCTCGGTTTTGATTGGGGTTACGGTTTCGATCCTATCCCGGGAAAACCCGGGGCGAGCGGAAGTAGATTCCATATATCTATTAATCAATCAATTGACTAACTCTTGTGCAATGATAAGTATAATATAGTTCTTATAATAAATAATGATTTTAAACGTTTGACTTAATTATTGATAAATAAAAATTTTTAGATATGAAAAAAAGTATTATTACCCTTTTGTTAATGGTTTTTCTTGGTTTTTCTGCTTTTTCACAAAAGTATGCCTATATTGACTCTGAGTATATTTTGAGCAATATGCCCGAATATAACGAAGCACAAGCAGAATTAGATAGAATTGCTGCCGAGTGGCAGAAAGAGATTGAGTATCAATTTTATAAAATAGATTCTATGTATAAAAAATATCAAGTAGAAGCTATTACATTGCCGGAAAGCATGAAAAAGAAACGTGAAGAAGTTATTATCGAAGCTGAAAGAAATGTGAAAGATTTACAAAAAAGACGTTTCGGAAAAGATGGCGACCTCTTTAAAAAGAGAGCCGAGCTTATACAACCGATTCAAGATAGAGTGTTTGCTGTCATCGACGAGTTTGGAAAAGAACGTAACTATGCTTTCATCTTTGATACAGCAGGCTCAATGACC
>ERZ795047.5502-NODE-5502-length-10217-cov-4.334777_pt1 | contig 10217 bp, 7 predicted proteins | sample MGYA00375131_ERZ795047 | MGnify/ENA primary metagenome ERZ795047 (study PRJEB30176, sample SAMN05720228) | activated sludge metagenome | isolation source: Anaerobic digester | place: Japan | collected 2015-05-20 ... | reverse complement strand
GCCTCGCTAAGTTCAATCATTCACCCCAGAGGTGAATTTAGGACCTTTCACAGCTATCATCCATGATGATCAGAGTTTCCTGAAATCTCCAATAAAGAAAAAAACTATGATTAATGAAGAATCAACCCTATTGCTATAACTGTTTCCTGACTCCGGGCTGTTCGCCCCGGGAAAAAACCATCCTTCTTGCCACCATTTAATCAGCGTGCGCAGGAACTCGATTAGTATCTGATCACGTTTCATCTCCTCATCATCTCAAACCCTGATCATTAAAATCAAAAAACTCAGTCGGAACTGCGTTCAATCAGAATAAACCTGAGCATATTCCACCCAATCTGGCACAAGCCCGATACCGGGCTTGATTCGGCTGGAGGCGGCATTATGTCGCCATTTTTTAATGGTTTTCTTACAGTACACAAGCTGTGTACTGAAAATTCCATTCTCCCTTTTATTCCTTACTGAAAGTGCTTTTTTTGTATATATTAAGATTATCTGGAAAGAAAATCGGCTTTTTCAGTCTACCAGGTTAACCTGTTCACATGGAGTGCATAAATGAAACTCAAGTATTGTCTGAATGTGTGTTTGTTCAGTCTTCTGCTGTTTACTGCCAGGACATTCTCTCAGGATCCCAATTTTCACATTTACCTCTGTTTTGGACAGTCAAACATGGAGGGAAATGGTGCCATTGAGGCGCAGGACAGGACAGTTGACAGCCGCTTCAAGGTGATGGCTGCTGTTAACTGCTCAAATTTAGGGAGACAAATGGGGAAATGGTACACAGCAACACCTCCTTTGTGCAGATGCAACACAGGGCTTACCCCTGCCGATTATTTTGGCAGGACATTGATCGACAGCCTTCCCTCCAATATAACCATAGGTGTTATCAATGTGGCTGTAGGCGGATGTAAAATTGAACTTTTCGACAAGGCTACCTATCAGTCTTATATTGCATCGATTACAGAAGACTGGTTGAAGAACTACATCAGGGAGTATGATAATAACCCGTATGGGCGTCTTATAGATATGGCGAAGATAGCGCAGAAGGATGGTGTTATCAAAGGCATCCTGCTGCATCAGGGTGAGTCTAATACAAATGACAAGCAATGGCCAACAAAGGTAAAGACAATCTATAACAATATTATAAATGACCTGGGACTCGATGCCTCATCAGTGCCTATCCTGGCGGGAGAAGTCGTGGGTTCTGCGGAGGGCGGCGCTTGTGGCAGCCATAACAATATAATTAAAGATCTCCCCGATTATATTCCTAATGCCCACGTAATTTCTTCAAGTGGACTGCCCCATAAAGGCGATGGGCTGCATTTCACTTCTGCCAGTTACAGAGAATTAGGGAGACGTTATGCGCGGAAAATGCTCACTTTATTACCCAAAGGTAAGGCTCCGGAAGTAACACTCACTTCTCCATCAAACAACAGCAGTTTCTCAACCCTTGATACCATTACCTTCACAGCCGAAGCATCCGACCCCGATGGTTCTATTGCCAGCGTGAGTTTTTATTCCGGCACTACTTTACTGGGGAGCGACAACACCGCACCTTACAGTATCCAATACTCAGGATTGAAGGCTGGAACTCATTCTGTTACAGCAAGAGCAACCGACAACCAGGGGCAAGTCGGTGTCTCTGCACCTGTTACAATCTCTTTAGTGGCTCAGCGGGCACCATACGGTACATCTCCTCATCAGATCCCCGGCCGGATAGAAGCAGAAGAGTACGATCGTGGTGGTGAAGGAATAGCATATCACGAGGCAAATGAAAACGGCAATGAAGGACTGGCAGATTTCAGAAATGATGAGGTTGATATAGAGGTAACCCAGGATCAATCCGGATCCTATAATATCGGTTATGCTCTTTCAGGTGAATGGCTGGAATACACCGTAAACGTTGCTGCAACAGGAACCTATAATATCGATTTGCGTGTGGCTGTAAATGGAAGCGGTAGAAGTTTGAAAATTGAAATGGACGGCGTAAATGTAACCGGAAATATTGAGTTGCCTAATACCGGAGACTGGCAGACCTGGACAACTGTTACAAAAAACGATGTCGAACTGACCGCCGGAGAGCATGTAATGCGCATCACTTTCAATACTGACTACATGAATCTTAATTATGTCGAATTCAAGATGTCGACTGAAGCGGATAACAACAGGTTTACCGACCGGAAATTGCTCAAAAATCCTTTGCAGAATGGATTTCAGATTAAACTCAGGGGACAGTTCAGTTATCAACTTACCGATATCAGAGGATCTGTAATAAAAGCCGGTAATGGAAAGGATTTCCTTGACATCGGTGAGGGACTCGTACCTGGAGTGTATTTAATTTCAGTCAGGAACGATATCGATAAATTCACCGGGAAGGCGTTGAAGAAATAAGGACTGCCATGGTTATAAAAACAGGAACTGCAGCCAGGGAGGATTGAATGAATAAATTATCATATACTATTGCAATTGTTGCGCTGACCTTTTTTACAAGTACAGCACAGAATTATCAATGGAACAATCCAGGGGGACAGTTACCTTCAGGATATACGCATAAAACCTACCGTAGTGCATTGATGAACATCGATATCGGATATGTAATTTACCTTCCTCCCGATTATAACAATTCTACAGAGCGCTACCCGGTACTCTATTCGCTGCATGGAATGGGTGGAAATGAGAACCAGAATCCTTCGTTCTATAGAGATGCTCTGCAAAGCGGTATTAGTAATAAAACATTTTCTCCCATGATTGTTGTGTTCGTAAATGGCAGAGGAAACACTTTCTACAGTGATTCAAAAGACGGCAAAGTCAAGTGTGAATCCACAATAATCGAGGAGCTGATTCCGCACATCGATGCGACCTATCGTACCAAAGCCGATCGTTTACACCGTGCTATCGAGGGGTTTTCGATGGGAGGATTCGGTGCGCTTATGCTCGGGTTCAAGCATTATGACATGTTCTGCAGTATCGGATCATATGACGCGGCTCTTGTCAACTGGGATGAATTGAGCAGACAACAGTTTGACCGTTCCATCCCGACTCAGATATTCGACAGTGACGGAGACTATTTCAATGAAAACAGCTACCCTTTTACATTTGCAAAGAAAAACGCAGAAAAGATCAAATCTCTGGGAATAAAGGTTACGATGACTACCGGAGACCAGGATCTTCAGATGGGTCCGCTATATCCTTTCAATTGTGATATGCGCGATACATTGAAAAATCTGGGAATCGATTTGACATTTAAAATCATTGCAGGCGGCGGTCATGGCGGAAGTATCAACAAGGATGATATCGGTTTACACCTGAAATTTCATTCAGATAATTTTGATGCCGCCACAAAAGTCTTTAATCCGGTTTTTTCTTCATCCTCAATTATAAAAAGGAGCCTTTCCCCGGTCACCTTTTCATCAGCAGACAACCTGTTCTTCAGGATCCCCTCTGAGTGGAAGCAGAATTCTGTAAAGGCAGTTCAGGTTTTCAATCTGAACGGGAAATCTATTGGCCGGCTGTCTGTAGATGGAATTGAGTGTATTAACGGCTCTGCAATGGAAAGGCAATTCGGTTCAGGTGTCTTTACATTAAAGCCGGTAAAGTAAAGCACCGTTATGGATCTCCGCATTCCAGTACTGCTGATTTCTGACTGAGGAAGGGACCTGGTCTGAACGACACTCCCTCCTCTGTCAAAATAAAGGGATAAAGCAGAGTAACATAACGCTTCATCTTTAACCTCCCTCATTTTTCTCCTTGCAGCGAAGTAGGTATCGATAGTGAATTCTCGTTTTAAAGAGAATCAGTATTCGAATGTACTATCGCGCTGCTGCAGCCCCCCCCCCAGTAAAGTTCACCAGCGCATTACGTGCTCATGATAAATGGGGATTCTCTTTCTGTATGTCATCAGCTATTCAGGTGAAGACGGTAACCTCGAGATCAACCCGGTGGGTATTATTCAACTCTGAAGTACCATGATGGTTTAAACTGTTAAACCAAGCCACGATCACTCAGAGGTATTTTTATTCCGGGATGAAATACTCAGGGAGACTTTTCTGAATTCTTCCTCTGTAAGATTTTTCTCCAGCAGGTCCTTTACTTTCTCCATACTGGCGGCGGCTTCCTCGATTCTACCGTTCTCAATTAGAGTATAAATGGTCACAAGCTCCTGATGAGCACGTCTGGAATCCTCCTGCTTTCTCTCCTGCAGGCGTATCTGCTGCTGTTGAGCGGCTACTCTCATACGGTCTCTTCTGACCTCCGCGATCTGAGTCATCCTGGCGTTTTCCTGCCTGCGGCTCTCGATACTGTCTTTCTGTGAAGCTGCCCTCTCTCTTGCAGCCGCCAGAAGGTCACTTAGAACAGTACTCTCAGAGGTATCCTGATCTATAGAAATCTGCACCAGAGATGATTCCGGTTTTCTCCTGGCAACTGCCTCCTCCAGAATTAATCTGTCAATTCTGGCCATTTTTTCATGAGATATTCCATAAAGTCTCACCGTATCGAGAAACTCCTCAGCCGCCACAATCCCCTTCGATTTGAGTCTTGCCTGCACTAATGTTACAAGAGAATCTTCCTTGTTTCCGATTTTTCGATACAATCTGAAGTACTCATCATTGAATCTGGTCCATTCCAGTTGCATCATGCTTGTTTTCAGCCCATCAAGCCGGTTTCTGACCTTAGATGCCAATACTCTTGAGTCAGGAAGACGGCTGGAAGTAATAGCAGAAGACAGGCTGTCAAAATCCTCCTTGAGAAGAATCCTCTCCTTTGACAATGAAAAGTCACTGAGCAGTTTTGCCTGCAGCGATGCAAGCTTTACGGCTGTAATGGCAAGGTATTGACGGTTTGTTTCACAGTAGGCAAGATCCTGACGGGCTGATTCGTAATTTCCGTTTTTAAGAGATAATTCCACAGAAGAAAGAATCTCTACGGAGATTCCTGAAGCCCTGCTTGAGATCGACTTTTCCATTCTCTGAGCCTGGCTTGTGTCAACAGCTTTGAGGCGGGTATGATAGCTCCAGAGAAGCCGGAAATCAGGGCGTGCCTTTCCTATTTCAGCATTGTAAAGAAAAACAATCTCATTGCTTGTTTTCTGGCGCCACAGCTCCTTCTCCATGAGAAGTCCACTTTCTTCCAGGTAAATCTGCGCCTCGAGTTCTCCTGCTTTCCAGAGTATGTACTTTTTATTGACATCATCAATGGCTATCTCACGCAGCTTCGTCGCTATCTGCTTTGCATACTCTATCGCCCGTTCAGTTGAAACCCCGCTTCCGGGATCAGACACGCTGTTAAAAATGTAAAGCGCCATGTCCACAAGCGAATCCACATAAGACTGGCTTATAAAAGTAGTTATCTTTTCCGCCCCGGATTCTACCGCGGCAAAAAAGAGAAAAACAATCACCACCTTTAATTTCATCGTCCGATTTCCGGATATAGAGAATTTCTGAACAAATTAAACACTGTATCACTGAAGAGTCTGAAGAAAAAATGTCATTTCGACGAATTCTCAAGAAATCTCGAAAAGATTCTCTTCATCCGTTCGAAATGACAGGTTTACTTCTCATCATGAATTGTATCTGAATTATATGCGCAGAGAAGCATAAAAATTCAGATACAAAACTTTCTGCTTATTAAAACTTTTTGAAATTTTCTTTCAAATAATCAAAAACAATAAACCGGTCTTTACTTCCATTGGTAATGGTGGAATCGTATGTCGGTTTGACATTCCTGATCCACTTGTTTTCCCTCACGTTAAGCTGAGTAAAAACCTGTTTGGGACATTTTTCTCTGGATATGAACAGGTGAATTGTGTCACCTTTAAGATCATAGGTTCCCCATGACAAAAACTGCCACTCCTCTTTCATATAATCGGTTGTCTGTCCGTTCATCTCCTCAGAACCCTCGAACTTGCCATCCTTGGTAAACTTGTAAATGCGCTTATCCAGAGCCTTGTAATTGGCATCCTCGGGTTTGATCCAATGGGAATCTCCCCACCTTCCAACCAGTTGCTTACGGATCTTCTGTGCCTTCGCCTCATTTTCCTCCAACATAGGCATCAGTGAATCAAGCTTGTCCATCTTCCAGCGCGCCTGAATAAGCCAGTTGAGATTTATAAACGAGTCAGCAATTGAAAGGACACTGTCAGCAGTTTTTAACTGAAGGCCTGTCAATGCAGATTTTCTATCTACGATTTTTTTGCGCAGGTTGTCCAAGTAGGGTTTGAACTCCTGCATCGAAGTCTCATACCACTGCTCTGCTTTCACTATCGCCACCAGCATCGAATCGGTATACTTTTTAGCATTACCGGCGTTACTGACCTTTTTTGCAGAGGTGACATTATAATGGTATACTTTCACATTAGCTAAAACACTGTCCGGTACACCTTTTTCCTGCAGAGCCTTGATTCTGCTCTCGATCTCCGCCAGCTTTTTCTCGCTTGCTCCCCCACAACCCACAGCCAGCACAGCAGAAATTGCAGATAGTGCAAGATACGGAATTAAACGCTTTAATTTTAACATACCGCCTCCTCCGGGTTTAACAATGGAATCATCGATGTGTAAGCCGCTTATATCCACCTTCTTGTGATTACAGCCGGAACAGTGGGTTTTATCTCTGGTTTATCCACTGCACAGCTCTTTCCAAAGGAATATACATTAAAGATAGAATAAACGCAGGGCAGGTTTGAATTAAAGCATAAAAATGTTTCAGTTCCAGCAGCAAACCTGCTACAGCCCATCATAAGAAAAGTCTACCCGGTCATTGGAACATTATCTGCTTTTTCACTATTTTTTTTTGATGGAACAGATAAAACCATACGGATCCTCACCCTGGAAAGAAAAACTCTATCATACCATTTTTCAGACAAACACGCGGGCAGGCAAAGTCTTTAATGCCATTCTGCTGCTGTTTATTATTATCAGTGTTACTATCGTAGCCCTGGAAAGCGTTTACAGTGTCAGAATCAAATATCATAAATACTTCATTACCGCAGAATGGATATTTACGATTCTGTTTACGGTCGAGTATATTTTGCGGCTGTTATGCCTGGCCAGACCCCTGAAATACGTCTTCAGCCTCTTTGGTATGATAGATTTTATCGCAATTATCCCTACTTATCTTACACTCATTTTTTCCGGACAAACTTTTCTTGTAGTCCGGGTATTGAGACTTCTGAGGATCTTCAGGATTCTCAAACTTCCTGAATACACATATGAGGCCACGGTGCTTTTCCTGGCCCTGAAAGCCAGTTCGCGAAAAATTCTTGTTTTTCTTTTCTCAATTTTAGTTCTGGTGGTTATAATAGGAACTCTGATCTATGTTATAGAAGGTCCTGAAAATGGATTCACCGACATTCCAACCAGCATGTACTGGGTTATAGTAACCATTACAACCGTAGGATTCGGAGATATTGCCCCAAGAACCCCTTTTGGAAAATTTCTGGCATCAGTTACAATGCTTCTGGGTTATGGAATAATCGCTGTACCTACTGGGATAGTCAGTGTAGAGATTGCCAGAGCACCGGGTAAACAAAAATCCACCCGAACCTGTCCTTCATGCGGAAAAAACAAACATGAAGCAGACGCGGTTTTCTGCCGGTACTGCGGGAGTAAATTATAAAACCTTATCAAAGGAATCATAGATGGCACAACGTAAAAAATCCCTGGTAAAGTCAGGTGTTAAAAGAGACAACATAGTTTCTTTCCTTGATGATCTCCTTAATACAGCTTCCATTAAAGATTATTCCTGCAACGGGCTACAGGTTCAAGGTGCTTCACAGGTAAAGAAAATCGCTCTGGCGGTAGATGCCTCTATGGAAGCATACCGCAGGGCAGCAGAGCTGAGTTGTGAGATGCTTCTTGTCCACCACGGGATTATCTGGGATGGGCTCAGAAGCATCAGCGGCCTCCCCTATAAACACATTAAATTCCTTCTGGACAACGGCATCAATCTCTATGCCTCTCATCTCCCCCTCGATCTTCATCCCGTTGTGGGTAATAATGCTCAACTTGCGAAAATGATAGGCTTATCTGGGCTTAAACCCTTTGGTCTTTACAAAGGACTCATGATCGGTTTTGAGGGGACAGTAAAAAAACCAATTTCACTTGACAGTTTAGTCCATCTTCTGTGTGAAAAACTGGGCGGAGAGTGCACTGTCCTTCCATTCGGCAGGAAAGAGATAAAAAGAATCGCTGTAGTGTCAGGGGGAGCGGCTGAAGAGCTCGAGGAGGCCATAGGTAAAGGTGTTGACTGCTATATTACCGGTGAACCTTCACATATTAATTATCATCCGGCTCTGGAAACGGAAATCAATGTTATCTATGCCGGACATTACTACACTGAAAAACCGGGTGTTCAGGCCCTTGGGAAAGCTGTAGCCGATCGATTCGGTATTGAGACGGTTTTTGTGGATATTCCAACAACTATCTAACCTGGACTATCCCCAAAAAAAACCATACTTACTCAACAGTTCTTTTTCCGCCTCGGGGTCGGTATCATAATCGGTATCGATGTTCTATTTACCCGCATTACCGGACTATTATCAACCTGGAAAAAACTTAAATGTAAATCCCTGCTATTCCATTTTAGCATGACTACTGAATAGCAAGGATATACAAATACAAAGTACCTACTTTTTTCCGATCCTTCTCTCAACACTCAAAGCATGGTGAATGAATCTTTCTGACCGGGCAAAAACAGAAACATGCTTTGCTGCTGAAGCAAGTCCTCCAGGCGTGATTTCTGCAACAGACATACTCTTAATGAAGCTGTCGACACTAAGCGGTGATGAAAAACGGGCAGCACCGCCAGTAGGCAGGACATGGTTTGTTCCCACAAAGTAATCTCCAAGAGCTACTGGAGTATAAGAACCAAGAAAAATCGCGGCGGCATTGGTAATTTTCTGCAGATCCTTTCTGCTGTCTTTTGTCATTATCTGCAGGTGTTCCGGAGCGATTTCATTTATCAGGACAATACTTTCCCTGCGGGATGGAGTAACGAATATGGTGATGGCTTCTTCGGGAAGAGAAAGAAAGGTGTCTCTCACCGGTGAAGATGCAATTTCCTTTGTCAAAGCAGAAGCAATCCTGGAGGCCAGTGCCTTGCTTTCACAAACACAGACAGCGATCTCATCTCCGGATCCATGCTCCGCCTGGGAAAGAAGATCGAGAGCTACCCATTCCGGGTTTGCGGACCTGTCTGCCAGAATTGCAACCTCGCTTGGTCCGGCTATGGAATCAATATCTACCGCACCATAAACCAGTCTTTTGGCACTGGCAACCCAGGCGTTTCCCGGTCCGGTAATCTTGTCAACAGGCCTGATAGTTTTTGTCCCGTATGCAAGGGCTGCAATCGCCTGAGCCCCTCCAACCCTGTAGATTTCCTTTACATCAAGGAGCTGCAGTGCGTATGCGACTCCCGGATCGAGATCGTCACGCGGGGGAGTGACTGCCACGATCTCCTTTACGCCAGCTACCCGCGCCGGAATCACATTCATCAGTACACTTGATGGGTAAACGGTATGTCCACCCGGTATATAGACTCCTACTCTGGAAAGAGGACGGATAAGCTGAGTGAGACACCCCTCTGCTGTTTTTATACTGAACCCCTGGCGTAATTGCTTGCGATGGTAAACCTCGATCCGCTTTGCGGCCTCCTCAATGGCTTTCCTGAGTTCAGGTGCAGCAAGTTTTGCCCTCGATTGCAACTCTTTTTCCGACAAGCGCAGTTTTGAGGCTGAAAAAGGTATCCGGTCGAAAGTACGGGTGAACTCAATAAGAGCCTTATCACCCCTTTTTCTTACCTCATCGATAATACTTTCTACTTTGGATGAAATCTGATTGTCACGTTTCTGCTGTGAGGTTTTTATTCTTTGCAGGAGTTTTTTTCCTGCGGGAGCAGGGTAATTGAGAATTGGGATTTTTTTCTTTACGGTCATTGGCTTGGTCCTTATGGAGTTGAGTAAACAGATAAAATATATAGGGGGTAGGGGGGTTGGGGCTTGGTTGGGGACGGACCATTTTTTTCTTTTCTTAGGGACGGACTAATTTAATTATAATAGAGTGTTACATTTTCAGGGACGGACTATTTAGTTGTATTCAAATGTCACATACATCCAGAATATATGGCCCTCTTATTCAATACAATCTGATTTTGGGAATAATATTACAACAGGTTTGAATTGTACCCGAATTGGTGGACACACCTATTACCAAAATATTTTTATTCAT
>ERZ795047.5501-NODE-5501-length-10221-cov-4.101613_pt1 | contig 10221 bp, 7 predicted proteins | sample MGYA00375131_ERZ795047 | MGnify/ENA primary metagenome ERZ795047 (study PRJEB30176, sample SAMN05720228) | activated sludge metagenome | isolation source: Anaerobic digester | place: Japan | collected 2015-05-20 ... | reverse complement strand
TTTGGCGTTTTCTAACACTCCAATAAGTTCATCTTTTTTGTCCAGAATCTTATCTGGCTCAACTGTTTCTATTTGGTTTATATATACTTCTTTTTCCCCAAACTTGAAAACTTTAAAGTCTTTTTTGGCTATTTCTTCTAACGAAAGCCCTGTGATGTCTGACTTTGCCTTAAAAATTTCAAATGTGAGTTTATCAATATCTGTGTGTAGCTTGTCTCCTATCTCGTGTGCAAACTCTGAATCTAATCCTGTTGTTGTGCTGGATTTTAATCCCATTGTGTCCGAAAGGATTGCGCTTAGAATTAGATTCTTTGCAACTTTTGAAGGTTCAATCCCCTCTCGCTTAAATAATGAATAAATTATTGAAGCAGTCGCTCCTACTGGAAGAATGGTGATCTGTAATGGAAAAGCAAAATTTAAGTTTACCTTGTGATGGTCAACGAGTTCCAAAACTTTTTCTGGGTCTACTTTTTCGTGTCTTTGAGATTCTTCGTTGTGATCCACAAGTATAAATTTGTCCTCTTTTGCGATTTCTGTTGTATCTAAACTTAGCGGGGTTTCCACCTCAAATCTTTTTAAAACAAATTCCGTCTCTTTATTTATTTCTCCGGATCTTGCGGGAATAATTTTTGCATTAGGATATTTGTTTGTTTTTTCTAAAAATTCGGCATATAAAATTGGTGAAGCAATACTGTCCAAATCTGGTGACTTATGCCCTGTTATATATATATTCATATTTTTACCCTTTTCCTTACTTATATATTAACTAAATAATATCCACATTGGCCTGTTTGGCGTGTGTTTGAATAAACCTTTTCCTTGGTGGAACGGAGTCTCCCATTAATGTTGTAAAAACTTCCTCTGTTTCTGTAGCATCTTCTACGGAGATTTTTTTAAGTCTTCTAGTTTTTGGATTCATGGTCGTCTCCCATAATTCTTCCGGATTCATTTCTCCTAAACCCTTAAATCTTTGGATGATCGCTTTTTGACTCTCTTCGGTTTTTAGAAAAGCATCCCTTTCGGACTCATCAAAAAGGTATTTTTTATTTTTACCCCAAGTAGCCTTAAAAAGCGGGGGAACTGCAACATAAACATGTCCGTTTTCCACCAATTCCTTAAGGTGTCGGTAAAAGAAAGTTAGATACAAAGTCATAATATGCATTCCATCAGAATCCGCATCTGCCATAATAATTAGTTTGTGATATCTCAAATGTTCTGGGTCATAATGCTCCCCTACCCCCGAACCAATGGCAATGATTAGGTCTTTTAATTTATCCGATTCTATAACCTTATCTAGTCTAGCTCGTTCTGTGTTTAGTATTTTTCCAAATAAAGGCAATATAGCCTGAAATTCTCTGCTTCTAGCGCTTTTGGCTGAACCTCCAGCGGAATCCCCTTCTACAATAAAAAGCTCGCATTCTTCTGGCTTTTTTGAGGAGCAGTCGGCTAGCTTCCCTGGGAGAACTCCACTTCCGTCCAGTACCCCTTTTCTTAAAACGGTTTGTCGGGCTGCTTTTGCCGCTAATCTGGCTCGTAAAGCCAAAACATTTTTTTGTACTATTCTTTCGGCATCCTTTGGATTTTCTTCTAGATACGTGTCTAAAGCTTCTTTTGTAACATTTTCTACGATGGTTCTAACCCTAGAGTTACCTAATTTTCCTTTTGTTTGCCCTTCAAACTGCAACTCATCCGAATTTAGCTTTATGGAAACTATTGCGGTTAGACCTTCTCTTAAATCATCACTGGATAAGTTTTGATCTTTTTCTTTTAAAAAGTCTTTGTCTCTTGCGTACTGGTTTATGGATCTTGTCAGCGCTGCCCTAAACCCTGTTAAATGTGTTCCCCCTTCAATTGTTTTAATGTGGTTTGCAAAAGAAATAACATTTTCGGCATAGGAATCGTTATATTGCATTGCCACTTCAACCTCGACTCCGTCAACTTGGTTATGAACATAAAACACTTTTTGATTTACTGGTGTTTTGTTTCTGTTTAAGGATGTCAAAAATGTTTTTACACCCCCCTCAAAGTAGTACGAATAATGCAGGTCTTCCCTGTGGTCTACTAATTCAAACTTTATCCCCGCTGTAAGGTATGCATATTCCCTTAATTGGTCCATAAAAAAGGCAATTCTAAAGTTTATATCTTCAAATATTGTGTCATCAGGTAAAAACTGTACTATAGTACCGGAATCATATTTCCAGTTGGTTAGGTCTATTTCCCATGTTGTGTCTTTGATTTGGGTTGGGGATTTTGGGTCAAACTTATGTGTAGGGCTTACCAACTTTCCCCCATCAGTGAACTCTACTATTACTTGTTCTTCCCCTCTTCTTACATAAACTCTCATCCATTTAGATAGCGCATTTACTACCGAAGAGCCTACTCCATGCAACCCAGATGACACTTTATATCCTCCGCCACCAAATTTTCCTCCCGCGTGTAGCTTTGCAAATGCAAGTTCTAAGGCGCTAACCCCATATTGTTTATTCATTTCAAAGGGGCAACCCCTACCGTTGTCGTATACCGCAACCGAACCATCCTTGAAAAATTCCACTTTTATATGAGAAGCAAACCCCGCAATAGCCTCATCCATGGAGTTATTGACTATTTCTGTAACTAAATGGTGAAGCCCTGTAATGCCTGTGGATCCAATATACATTCCTGGTCTTCTTCTTACAGGTTCCAATCCTTCTAGAACTTGTATCTGATCGGCTCCGTAATCAATAGGCGATTTGTTGTTATTGTCACTTTTGGTCATAGACTAAGTTATTTTAGGTGATTTTTTGGTTTCTGTAAACTTGACAAAGCCTTAAGTGTGGCGTTTCTCCTTGTTGCAGCAGTATGTTCCTATACAATTTGCGTTAGTAAATAATCAATTGCCAAAGCCAAATTCACATTTGTGTTTTCTATGTCTGATAACACTTCCCCCAGAATTACCACATTGTCTTTTGTATCTTCTGTCATGTTTATTCTTAGATTCTCTCTTTCGTTTTCTAGCCATTCTCTTAGTATTTCTCTTACTTCTGTGGGGGTCTTTTTTGTTAGTTTTTCTGCTAAATTGAGTTTTTCTTTAATAGAGAGTCTCTTTATTTTCTCCCACGAAGGATTTTTTCCTGTTTTTGGCCTAGTAGAATTTACATATATTTGCTGACATCTAGAGATGATTGTTTCCAAAAGGTCATTTTTGTTTGCGCATTCCAAAATAATTGTGGCAAACACGGGTGGCTCTTCTAGTGTTTTTAGTAAAGCATTTTGAGCTGGCACTGTAAGTAAGTGCGCATCCTCTATAAAAACAAGTTTTGTGTTGTTTTCATATGGTTTTTGAGATAGAAATTTTTGAATTTCTCTTATTTTTTCTATTCCAATGCTACTTTTATTTTCTTCAACGGATGCTATTAGGAGATCCGTTGAGGGTTTTTTTACATTAAATCCAACATTTTTGGCAATTTCATCTATTTTTTCTATTCGCTCTTTTTTTGAACTCCCATAAACTATTATTGAGCCTTGCATACTTTTATTATAGATGTTGTTGTGTTTTATAAAAAGCTACCTCTTATTAAACTGTGCTATCATTAAAGAAACTGCCTATGTCTTATGGATTTAACAATAAAACAATTGAGGATATTCTTCTTGAAAAAAACCTTTTAACGATAGACCAGGTTTCTTCCCTTAGGTTTGAAAATCAAAATACAGGTGTTCCTATAGCCCAGATAATAAAAGACAGGGGACTTGTCTCTTCTTTGGAGTTTGCCAAGTCCTATAGTGAGGCGTACAACATCCCCTATGTGTCCCTTCCAGAAAAGAAGCCAGATCCTTCGCTTATGTCTTACGTAACAATGGAATTGGCTAAAAGCCAAGAAGTGGTGCCTTTTGAATTTAATCCAGAAACAAATGAGTTATCTTTGGCTATGGTGGATCCTTTGGATTTGCCCACAATAGAATTTGTAGAGAAACGTTCCAATGTTAAAGTTTTGCCTTTTATAACAACTCCCGAAGATGTAAAAAAAGTTTTAAGTGATTTTCAGGGTAGCAAAATAGGTGAAGAGATTACAGCGGCGCTGGAAGAGATTGAGCAAACAACCTTAAAACTTGACGGAAATGCGGAAGAGATCTCTAGCGCAACATTGCGGGATGCCCCAGTAGCTAGAATTGTTGGAATGATTTTGGAAACCGCCGTAAAGATTGGTGCCTCTGACATTCATTTGGAGCCTTACGAAAAAGAGACACGATTGAGGTATCGTGTGGATGGGGTTTTGGAAGAAAAACGGGTATTTCCTAAGATTATGCATGACCCTATTGTGGCGAGAATAAAAATTCTGTCTAACATGAAGTTGGACGAAAAACGCAAGCCATTGGATGGACGCTTTAAAGTTCAGGTGGGTGATGTCTTTACAGATTTGCGTATTTCTACTCTTCCTACGGTTTATGGTGAAAAGGTGGTTATTCGTTTGTTGCAGGATGAGGGTACAGTTTTGTCATTTAAGGATTTAGGATTGCGTGGCCTATCACTTAGGCGTGTTGAGGAGGCCTTACTAAAGCCCACTGGCATTATTTTGGTAACTGGGCCTACTGGTTCCGGTAAAACTGTTACATTGGCTTCGGCTTTAAATAAACTAAATACTGTACGCATAAATATCATGACATTGGAGGACCCTGTGGAAATTAGAATACCAGGAGTAAATCAGGTTCAAGTAAATCCGCAGGCGGGATTGACTTTTGCTTCTGGATTAAGGGCGTTTTTAAGGCAGGACCCAGATGTAATAATGGTGGGAGAAATTCGTGATGGGGAGACGGCGGAACTTGCTATTCATGCGGCTCTAACAGGACACTTGGTTTTGGCAACACTTCATACTAATTCTGCGGCAGGTGCAATACCCAGGCTCTTGGATCAGGGAGTGGAGGACTATTTGTTAACTTCTACAATAAATGTAGTGGTTGCCCAAAGGCTTGTTAGAAGAATTTGCCAATATTGTAAGGAAGAATTAACGCCTCCCGAAGAAGTGCAGCAAGAGATGCGGGCTATACTTCATCCTTTAGACCCTTCCAAAGTGGCTACTACAACAAGAGATAAAAGCATAATAGAAGCTATGAAAAAATTAAGTAATCCCCAACTAACAGTTTACAAAGGAAAAGGATGTGACAAATGTGGGAATACTGGGTATCATGGAAGAGTAGGAAAATTTGAAGTATTAAATGTAAGTGAGAAAATATCTGATATGATTCTGGATCATGCCGCTTCGGGTAAAATACATGATCAAGCAACACAGGAAGGCATGATAACTTTGCAACAGGATGGTGTATTTAGGGTTTTAGAAGGTGCTACAACCTTAGAGGAGGTAATGCGAGTTATAAAATAAAATGAGTTTTTCTGCCCCAAAAATTTTGGAAAAAATGGTTTCTTTAGATGCCTCGGATTTGCATTTAACCGTTGGTTCTTCTCCTGTTGTTAGAATAAAGAGAAACCTCTCTCCCCTATCAGAGTTCTCTGCAATGACAACTGAAGATGTAACTAGCTTTTTGCAACAAGTTTTGGAACCAGACCAAATGTCTGTTTTGGAAGTTAGCCGAGAACTTGATTTTTCTGTTTCTCTTGGAAGTAAAGCGCGCTTTAGAGTAAATGCATTTTATCAAAAGGGGTACCCTTCGGTAGCGTTAAGATATATTCCCCAAATTATCCCCTCTCTTGATGAATTAAACCTTCCTCCCATTTTGAAGGGACTTTCTAATTTAAAACAAGGTTTAGTTTTGGTTGTGGGTCCAGCAGGTCATGGAAAGTCAACAACTATAGCATCCATTATTGAACTTATAAATGAAACTAGGGCGGAACATGTAATTACATTGGAGGATCCTATTGAATATGTATTTACTAATAAAAAATCTTTAATTGAACAACGTGAGTTATATGTAGATACTGCTTCTTGGGATAACGCCCTAAAGTCTATTTTGCGACAAGATCCAGATGTTGTATTTATTGGAGAAATGCGTGATATGGATACTACTTTAGCCGCCTTAAGAATTGCTGAAACTGGCCATTTGGTTTTTGCCACTCTTCATACTAATTCTGCGGCACAAACTGTGGAAAGAATAATTGCCACTTTCCCACCCGAGAAACAGATAGGTTTTCAGTCGCAGCTTTCTTCTATTTTAGAAGCTGTTGTGTCCCTAAGGTTGTTGCCTGCAAAAGATGGCGGTGTTTATCCCGCAGTGGAGTTGATGTTGGGTACCGATGCGATAAGGAACATTATAAGAGAGGGAAAATTTGAGCAAATAAATAATGTTATTAATACAAGCTCACACGTTGGCATGACTTCTTTGGATAGAAGCTTGGCAAATCTTATAGAAAAAGGTGTTGTTTCTCCGGATGAGGCTTTGAGGTACTCCTTGAATCCCGACCAAGTTAGGAGATTCCTAAAGTAATATGCCTATATATAAATATACTGCATTGGATCAAGCAGGAAAGAAAAAAACTGGTACCGTTGAAGCAAAGGACAAATCTGCAGCTTTGGGCCTATTAAAACAAGAGGAACTTTTTGTTACTGGTATAGAAAAGTCTCAACAGGATCTTTTGGAAGTATTTACATCTTTAAAAGGGGTATCAAGTGATGCGGTTGTTGCCTTTACTCGCCAATTTTCTACTATGATTTCAGCAGGTCTCCCCCTTTCCCGCTCTTTGGAAGTCTTGATTGGTCAAGTAGATAGCCCAAAGTTTCGCAAAATTCTCTCTGATGTTCTAAAGGATGTTGAAGGTGGCTCCACTTTATCAGATGCCTTTGGAAGATACCCTGACATTTTCTCTAAAACATATCAAGCTTTGGTTCGCGCTGGAGAATCCTCTGGTAATTTAGATGTTATTCTAAAGAGACTTGCCACAACTATGGAAGCGGAAAGAGAGTTAAAATCCAAATTTAAAGGTGCTATGATTTACCCCGCCATAGTTATGATTGCTATGGTTGGTGTCTTTATTTTAATGATGATTATGGTTATCCCGCAACTTTCGGATATGTACGCCAGTATGGATATTGCTTTGCCCCTACCCACACAGATTATGATATCTATCTCCAGTTTTATGACTTCTAATGTTTTGATAACCCTGTGTTTAATTATTGGTTTTGTAGCGAGTGTTTTGTACTTTAAGAAAACCGAATTTGGGAAAAAGCTCTTGTCAGAGCTTTCCTACAAGATTCCTGTTTTTGGAAAGATAAATAAATCTAAGGAAATTACTTCTTTTGCAAGAACTTTGAGTTTGTTGATAAACTCTGCTATACCCATTGTGGAGGCTTTACATATTGTGGCAGATGTGGTTGGGGGTTTGGACTTACAGCAGTCTATTAGAGATGCTGCTGTTTATGTGGAAAGAGGAAACAGTCTTTCAGAGTTTTTTCGTGGAAATAAGACTTTTCCCCCATTGCTAGGCCAAATGTCTGGTGTTGGCGAGGAAACAGGAAAAATGGATGAGGTTTTAGAAAAGGTTGCGGATTATTATGAAGGTGAAACAAGCTCTGCTATAGAAAATCTTTCTGCTGCCCTAGAGCCTTTGATCTTGGTTTTGTTGGGTAGTATGGTTGGTTTGATGATTTTCTCTATTATTACGCCAATATATAATTTAACCACTTCTATATAGTAAGTGTAGCCATCTGTAGTTTGTCTTTTTTATGAAAACAATAAAACCTAGGTTAAAAGAACTAAAATTAAGTAATGTAGCTTCGTTTGAGTTGTGTTGCAAGAATTTCTGCCCAGAGGCCCTGAAGAAAAATGAAAAAGGTGTTTCTCTTGTGGACACCCTTATAGTTATGGGGTTTGTTGGTTTGGCAGTTATTTTAATAATGATTTATGTGGATCCTCTAAATATAGTTAAAAGAAATAGAGATATTGCTCGTTTAGAAGATGTGGACGCTGTAAGTAGAGCTATTCATCTAGCTTTGCTGGAGGGGGAAATTAGCTTAAAAGATACTTTTGATTGTGGGACTTGTAATACACTGAAAGGGACTGTAGCGGTTAATGGAACGGGGTGGGTTGAGTACACACCTTTGGATGGGAAAAGAGGTCTTTCCCGTTACCTAGAAGAGCTTCCCGTTGATCCCATAAACAATAAAAAGTTTTTTTACAAGTTTGTATCTGATGGATTACAGGGATATAAAATTGCGGTCCCTTTAGAATCTGTGGAACATAAAGTAAAGATGCGGTTGGATAGTGGGATTTACCCAGATCTGTATGAAGTTGGTACAGATATGTCTTTGGAGTTTAAATAATGCCTTTAGTAATGGATTGGTTCAAGCCTCCCAGGGATTAAATAAGTGCCTTTTTTCACACTTTTTAATGAGTTTCTAATTCTATTCCTCCCCTATTTCTTAATCTTTTTATTTGGCTTATTTGTAGGGTCATTCCTAAATGTTGTAGCAGATCGCTCGTGTAGAGGCGAAGGATTCCTTAGTGGCAGATCTTACTGTGAATTTTGCAAGACTGTTCTAAAAGTTGCAGATCTGGTGCCAGTTTTTTCTTTTTTGGCAAGTTTTGGGGTGTGTCGTTATTGCAAAAGAAAGCTTTCTATTGTCTATCCCCTATCCGAGGTTTTAACGGGGCTTATGTTTGTTTTAGCATTAAGTCTTTCTAATTATGCAACTGCTCCTTCGGTGGGGACTTTTGGAAAACTGATATTTTTACTTTTGGTTTTTTCTGCTTATATAGCAATATTCTTAGCTGATTTTAAGTATCAGCTTATCCCTAACATTGTTGTTATACCCGCAACTGTATTTGTTGGTGTTATTAAGCTGTTGTCTTTTTTTGTCAATTCAGGTGGATTAGCGGACTTTGGCGTTAACCTTTTAACTGCTTTTTTATTGGCGGGGTTCTTCTGGATTTTACATTTGGTTACTAAGGGAAAAGGGATGGGATTTGGCGATGTTAGGCTGGCACTTTTAATTGGGCTTTTTCATAATTTTCCGCAAAATATAGTGGCTATTTTTGGGTCTTTTGTAATAGGAGCAGTTTTTAGCTTGTTGCTCATGCTCTTTGGAAGGGCGGGAATGAAAACAAAAATAGCTTTTGGACCTTTTATGGTTATTTCTAGTGTTTTGACCTTGGTTTTTGGAAGGGATATTGTAGCTTGGTATACGTCACTTTTGTTTGGATTATAAGATTTTTTTCTAAGCTTTAAAATAATGGTGATAATTTAACTGATAAACCAGACAACCCAACTGCCTGTTCCGGATATCTGCATTGACGCATATGGCTTTAATCCCTTTGAGGACCTTTCCTTCAATAACCTTGCCAATTCTGAGTCATGTACTATTTCAGCTATCTGGGTTTTTTGCCCTGATTGTTCAAAAGACCCTTTTAAAAATTGAACTCTGAGTGACGTTCCCTCTATTCCCATGAGTGCCATGAGATTAAAAACCGAGTAAGGCATGTGTATTTCCCTTTTTTCCCCCCGAGCTGCGGGTGATTTTTCCGTTATAGTTAAGTGGTTCATATCTCTAGGTCTTGCGCTACCCAAAGTACTGGGAATTATTATTTCCCCATTATTACTTTGGGATTGCTCTATTCCTGGAGAATTAAAATCACCTATTATGCCATATTTCATCACCCATCCTCCATCATTGATAGGTAGTTGTATTTTTAGCCCTTTGGGAATATCCCAGTAATTATAAGCAATTCCATATATCTCATCCCTAAGTGAGGTTCTTCTCCTATTTTTTATATGATCGTTTAATAATGCTACTAGAAATGGGCTAATTCTTGGTTCCACAAAATTGCCATTGCCCATGAGGAAGTTAGTAAAAACTTCTCCGGTATTCCAAACATCTTCCGGGCCAAAGTTCTGTGAGTATTCATCTGGTAACCCTAATAGGTAATGTGACCACTCGTGAATCATCCCCATATCTATTTGTCCTGATCTAATCATATTAGGGTAACCCCCGATATAGGGATAAGTAAATCTCCTATCACCACTACTAAAAACTATTTCTTTACCTGTTTTGTTATATTTCCAGAAATACCCTTTTGTTGTACCTATTCCCTTGGGGCGATAATCTTCAGCTATTCCCCATGATGTATCTATATCCAAGGGTAATAAACCATCTGTATGTCCCCATCTTTCTTTCCATTTAGCATCAAAACTATGTCCCAGCTTGTCCTTGTCCCTTGGGTTGTAAATACGATTTGCTAACTCGTTACTTATAATTATGATTCTCTCTAAAGATGCTCTCATTGGTGTTGGTGGTTTTG
>ERZ795047.5496-NODE-5496-length-10230-cov-3.342998_pt1 | contig 10230 bp, 12 predicted proteins | sample MGYA00375131_ERZ795047 | MGnify/ENA primary metagenome ERZ795047 (study PRJEB30176, sample SAMN05720228) | activated sludge metagenome | isolation source: Anaerobic digester | place: Japan | collected 2015-05-20 ... | reverse complement strand
TATACTGGCTGAGGGGGCCCAGGCCGCCCTTACCCGGGAAGCAGGGCTTAGAAAAAGGCTAAAGCCCAATGAAATGACGCTGTACGTCAAGGAGGTGCTGGAGCTTCCGGCGGAAAAGATAGAGGACAGGTTCAACCTGGAAAAGGACGAGGGAGCCAGCATCGGGATGGTGGGCTATCCACCGTTGCCGGCCATAGGAAAGGAAGGAATATGGACCAACAGGGATTCCCTTTCCATAATAGTGGGAGGGTACCTGAACCAGATTGTAGGCAAGGGATTAAGCCCGCTTTAGCTTTTGGAAAGGTTCAAGGGGCACCCGCTGGTAAAAAGGCTGATACAGGGGGCCAAGCCGGTAAAGTACATAGGGCATATCATACCCAAGGGAGGCTTTAAAAAGATACCCACGCTGGTGGACGACGGTATTATTGTGGTGGGGGACGCGGCGGAAATGATAAGCGGCCGCAGGGGCATGGACCTTGCCATGATTACCGGAAAGTTCACCGCCGAGGCGGTGGCCCAGGCCTGTGCCCTGGACCGGTACAGCAGGGATATACTCTCATCCTACGAGGAAAGGGTCAAGGGGTCCTTTTTCTATCAAAACATGAAAAAGGGCAAGAACGTGGCTGTGAAATGTGGGCCGATGAAAGTTTTCTTTCTTGTGTTGTGAAGAAGCTGGTGGTTTATATATTCTCCTATTATGGTCAATCCGCCTATTCCGAAAAGGTAGTGCATATTGACCAAGTGTTTGAGCGCGGTTGCAAGGTATCCCGAAAGCTGCGGCAGGCCTGTTACCTTTGCCACCGCAAAGCGGCTTCCTATGGATACCATGAAGCCGTGCAGGTTCAGCTTCATCTCTTTCTTTGGTTTGCCGTTTATGTCTGCCAATACGTTGTGCGCGGCACACTGGCCCGACTGAATCGCCGATTCCACCAGTGCCGGCATCGGGGGCTTGCCCTCATCCTCTTCATAATAGCAGTTGTCACCGATGGCATAAATATCGGGACGGTCCACAGTCTGCATGTAATTGTTTACTTCTATCCTTCCCCTGCGGTTGGTTTTAAGCCCCAGATTTGCAGCGAAGGAATTGCATTGAACTCCACCGTTCCATATCAGGATTGCGGTCTTAATTATATCCCCGGACTTAAGCGTAAGGCTTCCCTTGAATGCTCCTTCATGCCAGGTATACCGACTTCACATTGGTATGCTCGAAAATCTTTTTAAGGTTTATCATAAGTCCGCCCGGGGCAACCCGGTTTCCGGCAACCTCATGCAGTTCCGTCAGCAAGGTATGGTACTCGTTTTTATCTATAAGAACTGGTACGAGCAGATGGCCGAGCTGGAGAAGTGGATGGTAGGAAAGACTATTGACGAGATAAAGGCCATGAAGGTTAAGCAAAGGGATGCATCCCACCCGGCGGTGCCGGATGTGCCGGAGCGTACGTCACTTGTAACGGTGACGGTGCATGAATACTTGGAAGCGGTTGCGGAGGCTTACAAGAACGCGAAATAGTGGAAAGGGGGCACACCTTTGTGGCCCTCTCCTTATTATGTTGTTTTAAACGGCGTATTCCTTTATTATAATAAGGGTGATTCACATGAGAAAACTGTTCGCATCCGTTATAATAATACTTGTAGCGGCACTTTTTCTGACCGGCTGCCAAAGGGGCCAAGGGAGCGAATACCGCAAATATTCCGACGGCTTCTTTATCGACCCGGATACGCTGATGCCGGGAGAGCACAGCAAGGCGGTTACGGTGGTAACCGAAGACTCGGGAATGGCGGATTTGATTTCCACCGCGGTATTCCTGATGCCCTACCAAGAGGGAAGGGAATTTGTGGAAGGGCTTGACGGGGCGGAAGCGGTTTGGGTCCTACAGGAAGGAAGAGTGGAGGCAACCGAGGGAATGAAAAAGATGCTCAAAAGCTACGGCGCAAGCGGGGCGTTGTAGGGTATTAGCGCATGGTATTGTTTATAATATAATAAAACAGCGCTTATAAATGGGAGATAAGTATGAAAAGCAAAACTATCGGTTTAGCTATTTCCATATGCCTTTTATTTTCCGTGACCGGGTGCCGGGCCGACAAAACCACCGGAGGGTACGAAAAGGTGGAGAAGTCGGAGTTTCTCATGGGAACCGTAGTCACCATAAAAGTATACGATAGGGATATTAACAAAGCAGACAGCGCGGCGGAGAAAGCCCTTGACAGGATAAGGGAAATAGAGGGCCTGATGAGCGCAACCCAAAAGAACAGCGAAGTGGACCTAATAAACCAGAACGCCGGGAAGAAGCCGGTTAAGGTAAGTGCCGACACCCAAAGGGTGGTGGAGAAGGGGCTGTACTACGGCAGGCTTTCCGGAGGCCTTTTTGACATCACGGTTGGACCTTTGGTGAAGCTTTGGGGTATAGGAACCGAAAACCCGCAGGTACCGAGGGAGCAGGAACTGAAAAATGCGCTGGAACTTACAGACTACAGGGATGTTGAGGTAAACGGGGAAAAAGGGGAAGTATACCTGAAAAGGCGCGGCATGGGCCTTGACCTCGGCGGTATCGCCAAGGGTTATGCCGCCGACGAGGCAAAGAAGGTGCTGGCCGGCGAAGGGATAAAGCACGCTATAATAAACTTAGGCGGGAACGTGCTTGCCATAGGGGCAAGGTACGACGGCAAGCCGTGGAATATCGGGATAAAGGACCCGGAGGAGCCTGCCAAGGGCCTTTTGGGTATTGTACGGATTACCGACGCAACAATTGTCACTTCCGGGGATTACGAGCGATACTTCGAGAAGGATGGAAAGAGGTATCACCATATACTGAATCCCTTTACGGGCTATCCCGAGAAGGGCGAAGTAAGGGGCATTACAATTGTTACATCCTCCTCCTTTGATGCCGATGCCCTATCCACTACGGTGTTTCTTTTGGGGGTAGAAAAGGGAATGGACCTTGTTGAGAACCTGGAAGGCGTTGAGGCAATTGTTGTTACCGATGACAGGCAGGTGGTGCTGTCCTCTGGCATCGGGAATTGGTTCAGCCTTTCAAAGCCGGACTATAAGATAAGACGGGTGGGGGCCGAATGAAGAAAACAAGAAAACTGGCCGTATTGGCCATGATGGTATCGATGGCGCTGGTGCTGCACGTGGTGGAAAGCCTTCTGCCCATCCCGTACATCGCTCCGGGGGTAAAGCTTGGCCTTGCAAACATTGTGTCGCTGGCGGCTATTATTCTATTCGGTTTTAAAGAGGCCCTGGTGGTTGTGCTGATAAGGACATTCCTGGGATCGATGCTGGGCGGGGTGCCGTCCAACTTCCTTTTCAGTTCCGCCGGGGGAATACTAAGCACGGTGGTTATGTATGCCTTGTACAGGTGGGCCGGGGCCAAATTCAGCGTGGTGGGCATAAGCGTTGCAGGGGCGGTGGCCCATAACGTGGGGCAGCTTTTCGTTGCCGGGCTTATAGTGGAAAACTTCGGCCTTTACATTTACCTGCCTATATTGATGGTGTCGGCGGTGGTAACAGGAATATTCATAGGTTTTACTGTAAAGTACGTAATGGCACTTATGGGGAGAGGTTCAGATTAGACTATTCGAGTGGGTGATACATGTGAATTTCTGGGAAAAGTATCCCGATTTATATAGAGGGCTTGAAATGATGGAGAGCAGGCTGCGACAGGAAGCGCGTTCGCGCAACGCCACCATCGAGTCCATACTGTTCCGCCTGGTCAACGCTGGAGGCAAGCGCCTGCGGCCGGTGCTGGTGCTTCTTTGCGGCGGCTACGGCGGGGTTGACCAAAAAAGGCTTGTGCCGCTGGCTGCCGCAGTGGAGATGGTTCACATGGCCACGCTGGTACATGATGACGTGATTGACGATGCTGACTACAGGAGGGGAATTGAGACCACCCATAGGAAATGGGACAACCATACCGCCATATTTGCAGGCGATTACATGCTGAGCAAGGCTTTCCAAATGCTTACACAGTATACCGAGTACAGGGATGCATCCATGATGGCCAAGACCTTTAAACTGATATGCGAAGGAGAAATAGAACAGTATTTTACCCGGAACAGTTTAAACATCAGTATCATAAAATACCTTACAAGGATAAGGTATAAAACTGCCATGCTTTTTGCCATGAGCTGCTATCTCGGGGCAAGCCAGTCAACAATACCCGACAGCCAGAAAAGGGCGCTGGTGATGTACGGAATGAATCTCGGAATGACCTTTCAGATAATGGACGACCTTTTGGACTTCAAGTCCAGCGGGGAGGAACTGGGCAAACCGGTTACAAACGATGTGCGCCAGGGGGTATATACGCTGCCGGTAATTTATGCGCTGAAGGACAAGGGCACCGGGGAGCGGCTAAAAAGTATGCTGTCGGACGAAAAGAAGCCGGAGCACAGTCTGGAGGAGATAGTAGAGTTGGTAAAAAGAAGCGGGGCGGTGGAACGGGCGGAGCTGCTGCAGCAGAGGTACCACGACAAGGCAAAAAAGGCTATACGCCACCTTGCTACGAATACCTATACCGATGCTTTGCAGGACCTGCTTTTGTTTACTGCAGCAAGAACAAAATAAGCGTTGCCAATCAGGGACACATATTATATAATAAAATTAAATAGGGACAAGAGGGAGCCTTTGCGGCTCTTTGTTCATTTTTAGGAGAATATGACTAAATTTGATGGCTTGCTAAAAAAGTTTAATACGATACTGACCGGGGGGTGCTGTTTATGGAATATGAAAAGGAGTTACTGGAGCTTTATAAAAAACTAAAAAGAAGCGAGATAAAAAGGTTGGTGGATATAACCAGGAAGCTGCAGCAGAAATACGGTCCCCAGGTAGCGGACGAAATAGCGGAGGTTATTACCGAAAGAGCCCATCAAAAATGGAGTCTCAAGGACAAGGGTGACGCAGGCCTGGAGGACCTGTACAGCATGGTGTGGAAGAAAAAGGGCGGGATAATAGACAGCGAGGTTGAAGTGAAGGATAAGAGGGAACTGAGGCTCAGGGTTAAGGATTGTTTTTACGCCAATGAATACAAAAAACTGGGCGCCCAGGACCTCGGGTACAAATACTGTTGCATGTACGAGTACCCGGTGGTGGACGTGTTTAACCCGCGCATTAGGTTTAAGAGGCATAAGACGCTGATGCAAAACTGCGATCACTGCGACCACTGCTACCGGATTATTGAGGATTAAATAAAACTGGGACAAAGAACCGTCCCTTGTCCCGGTTGTTCCGGCTACCGGATTATTGAGGATTAAATAAAACCAAGCGGAAGGGATTGACCCCTTCCGCTTTTTATAGGTCCTTTAAAACTGCGCTGTGAAGCATGTCCAGTGCCCGGCCGGCGCTCTCGGTATCCCCCAGCCCACCCTGGACCAATCTGGCGCTTCCACCGCCCCTGCCGCCTAATTGCGACATAACTTCATTAAAGGGTTTTCTAAGGTCAATACTTACGTTCTCCGAACGGCCGGCTATTACCTGGTTCTTGTCCCCGGTGGCGGCAAGGAGAGCGATACAGCCCTTCTCGGAAGTTATGCCGGATACCAAAAGGCGCAGCTCTTCTAAGGGGCGGTTATGGTACGAAAGCTTGATAACGCGCAGCCCCTTTTCCAACGGTGCATTTCGCACCAGGTTTTCCGCTTCAAATTTGCAAAGGTCCTCCTTCATGGTTTCGACGGCCTTGCCCAGGGCTTTGTTTTCCGCCAGTACCCTTTCCACCGCATCTGCCGCTTCAAAGTCCCTGACCGAAAGCATCGCGCAGACCCTGTTTAAACAGTCGTTCTTTGTACCGTAGTCCTCGAGGGCCCTGCCGCCGCATACAAATTCAATGCGGGTGCCGTCTCTTTGCTTTTCCCACCGCCTAACCTTTATAAGGCCTATGCAGCCGGTATGGGAGGGATGGGTCCCCCCGCAGGGGGTGTAATCAAACCCGTCTATTTCAACAATTCGTATATCCTCATAAACGGTGGGCTGCTTGCGAAGGGGCATTTTTCTTACCTCTTCCTGCTGCACAATATAGGTTTTGATTGGGAGGTTTTCAAAAACGGTTTTATTAGCCAGCTCTTCGGCTTGGGTCACCTGTTCCCGGGTCAGGTCGGTGCTGTTTAAATCTATGTATACAAACTGGCTCCCCAAATGAAAGCCCACCGTGCCCGCCCTGGCAACCTTGTCAAAGCAGGCGGAAAGCACGTGCTGTCCCGCATGCTGCTGCATGTGGTCAAAACGCCGCTTCCAGTCGATCTTGCCGGTGACGGTGCCGGATTCCAAGGGGGCCTTTAGTAAATGCACAACCATACCTTCCCGTTCCTCCACGTCAATAACCGGGATGCCGTCAAGCCATCCCGTATCGCAGGGCTGGCCGCCGCCGGTGGGGTAAAAGGCGGTCCTGTCCAACACCACTTCAAAACCTTCCCGGACTTTTTCCTGCCGCATAACCTTTGCAGTAAAATGATCGGTATAGGCGTTTTCCCTGTAAAGTCTTTCCGTGTACATATCAACACCCTTTCGAAGTTGCTTATATTTAGTAGTTTATCACTACCAGGATATATTACAAGGGAAAGTCTCCGCCGATGACAATAAGCAAAACCGCCACATATTATATAGTGGAGGTGATAAGATGAAGATTTGCATAGACCCGGGCCACGGCGGGGACGACCCGGGGCTGCAGGCCTTTGGAATAGTGGAGAAAAACGTGAACCTTGATATTGCAATAAAATTGAAACAGTTCCTTGAGCATGAGGGCATCGAAGTTGTGATGACAAGAGAAATGGATGAAACGGTGGAGCCTGCTGAAAGGATTTCGAGGATTAATAAATCGGGAGCCGATTATACCATATCAATACACTGCAACGGGGGGCCGGTATCTTCAAAGGGAACCGAGACGGTATACGGGCACAACTCCCTTGAGGGAAAGGAGTTGGCGGAGTGCATATTAAAAGAAATCTCAAACCTGGGAATTGCAAGGAGAAGGGCGTACAACAAGCTCAATGCCAAAAGAGAGGACTATTCCTTTGTCATAAGGGAATCCAAAATGCCTACGGTGATAGTAGAAACAGCCTTTTTAACCAATCCGTCGGATAACCACCTTTTGTCCCAGAATCCTTTTAGGAAAAAGATTGCCAACGCCATTGCAACCGGTATTTTCAATACCGTCCAGATAAAAAGGCAAAAAAGCGGTCACTGGGCTGTGCCCTTTTTTGAGACCATTAGGGATGAGGGACTGGTTCAGGACCAGTACCCTTTGGATAAGGGGGTAACCTGGGGAGAATTATCCATGGTGTTGTCCCGCCTTATCGAAAGGGTTAAAAAACAAACAAATATTTAAAAGTCCCAAGGCGCATGGTATAATTAAACCGACAGTACAAACCTTTGGAGGGACCTTTGATGAATAAAACCCGTAAACTGATTTTAGCGGCACTTTTAACGGCGCTTGTAACGGTGGCCACCATGGCCTTCCAGGTACCGGTACCGGCGACGAAGGGATATATAAACCTCGGGGATACGGTGATATTTTTAGCGGCACTGCTGCTTGGACCAAGGTACGGAGCGATTGCAGGCGGGGTTGGGTCGGCTCTGGCCGATTTATTGTCCCCCTATGCCGTGTGGGCGCCCTTTACCCTTGTGATAAAAGGCCTGGAAGGATTCATAGTGGGATATGTGTTATACCGTCTGCCTTCGGCCAAGGGTAGCACCGTTTCAAGGATAACAGCAATGGCGCTGGGCGGCCTGTGGATGGCGGCGGGTTATTTTGCGGCGGAGGTTTTCCTGTACGGCCTTCCGGCTGCCCTGGTGGAACTGCCGGGCAATTTGTTCCAGGCGCTGGGCAGCGCCGCTCTGGCACTGCCGGTTGCGGAAGTGTTGGCAAGGGTGAAGGTTATAAAGAACCAAAATAACTGATATCGCAATTAACAGGGGAGGGCGAAAGTATCGTCCTCCTTTCCATATGAATCGTTAAGGGCGGCTGTGCCGCCACATTATGGGCTCATCAGGCGTTAGCTCTCATCCTAAATATGACCTTTTTTTGGTTTAAAAAGGCGAACTAATATTGTCGAGATGTAAGTATTTTGGTAACATTATTGCGAACATTGTATTGTTGCTATATAATAAACATTAATGTATAGATTACCAAAATTATCTTGTATCATTGGGGACGAAAAGGCAAACCGGCTGAAAGGCCGGGACGCAAAGCCACAGGCCTAAGGCGGTAATTAACTGCTACGGCGGCTGGGTTGCCGAAACATATGTGAGGCAGCCTTCAATAATCGGAAGTCCCGATTTGGCAGGCTGTTTTTTATTGAAAAAAAACATTGTATTGTTTATCTTATTTATCTTAAAAGTTTATAAAGTAAGTATTACACTTACACCACTATAATTTATGAAAAAATGGAGGAAGAAGATGGTTCCAACAAATCCGGAAAACCAGTTCGGGCTCCGAAATAAGCAGCGACAGTCAAAACAGATTGAAACATTAGAGGCCGAATTGGAAGAGAAAACTAAAAAATTAAAAGAATATGAGGAACTTTTTGGTGGACTATCAGACGGGAAAGAATTAATGGCCGAAATAAAAGAAACCGATGAAGCCCCTTGGCCTGAAGAGAGTAAAGGTACTAGTATCGAGGCCGAACTGGAAAAGGCCCTCGAAAGGGAAGAGTTCGAAATCTATTACCAGCCGATAGCGGAGGTGGCAAACGGAAAAACTGCAGGCGTGGAAGCCCTTTTACGGTGGTATAGTCCCGAACTGGGGTTGCTGCATCCGGACCGGTTCATATCCTTGGCGGAAAGGACAGGCCTGATAATACCCATAGGCGAATGGGTTTTGTATAAAGCCTGTTCCAGGTATAAAGCATGGCAAGACGCGGGATACCTGCCATTAAGGCTGGCAGTCAATATTTCTGCCGTTCAGATGCAGAACACTAATTTTGTGCCCATGGTTGAGAAGATGCTCAAAGAGACAGGGATCAATCCCAATAACCTTGAACTGGAGATTACTGAGGGTGTAGTTTTCGATAATTTGGATTATGCAGTAAGTGCGATTAACGAGCTAAGGGCTATGGGATTAAGAATTTCTATTGACGATTTCGGAACCGGTTACTCGTCGTTGGAATACTTAAACCGGCTTCCTGTTAATACGCTTAAAATCGACAAATCTTTTATTAAAAGCCTTGCCGTAAATCCAAACAGTAAGGCGATTGTATCCGCAATCATAGCGATGGCCCATAAGATTAACCTTGAGGTGATAGCAGAAGGGGTGGAAAGCTACGAGCAGTTGGACTTCTTAAGGAAAGAGAGGTGTCATTTTTTCCAAGGGTTCCTGTGCAGCCCGCCGGTGCCGGTGATGAAATTTGAAGAGATTTATACGTCTGTGTCCCTTGAATAAAGGGAAGCAAACAGTGCATGAAAAGCGGTATAGGGGTGTTATAGCTGTGATAATTAATGGAAAATCAACAAAAGATGCCATTAACAAGGGTATGAAAATTTACAGGTGTAAAGCTGGTGAGCTGAAAATCCATACTATAAAAAAACCAAAACACGCGTTGTTTGGGCTTGTTAAAAAAGAAGGGGAATACAGGGTGGAGCTTGCCGATGCGAAAAGAAAAGAGGAGTGTCAAGATAAGAATATTGACGGAGGTATAGAAATAGTTTCCGGCAAAGCAGTGGTGTCGGACCCGGTGGGGGATGGAAGATACGCTGCCATAGACCCGTGTGATGCCAACGTGGAAGTGTACCTTAACGGCAGCAAAATAAACAGCGTAAGCGTGGTTACACAAAAAGACGTTATAGAGTTCAGACCCGCCGTCAAAGAAGCCGTTACCGAGGTTAAGGCGGAATTGTCCGAAGACGGGATGCAGGCCGTTTTAACAGTGACAAAAGCACCGGGCAAACAGTATTACGTGGAAGATGTACCAAAAACCAGGCTGTTGAAGGTGCTTTCGGGGTGCAAAGAGACACCGGCGCCGGATGCCACGATGGAGCGCTGTATCCAGGAACTCGAGAGGATAAAAGTAGCGTTCAAGTTTATTGACAAGAATGCAATAAAAAGACTGTTGGAACAACCGGACGGGGGCAGTGCAGTGGTTGCCGAGGGCATTTATCCAATTGACGGCCGACCTAGTAGGGTAAAATACCTGTTTGAAAGCGATAAAATCCGTAACCCCGCCTTTGAAACCGATGACGAGGTGGACCTTTTAGACCATACGATACTGCCTACGGTGGAGGTAGGGCAGGTGCTGGCCATAAAA
>ERZ795047.5494-NODE-5494-length-10232-cov-5.330254_pt1 | contig 10232 bp, 8 predicted proteins | sample MGYA00375131_ERZ795047 | MGnify/ENA primary metagenome ERZ795047 (study PRJEB30176, sample SAMN05720228) | activated sludge metagenome | isolation source: Anaerobic digester | place: Japan | collected 2015-05-20 ... | reverse complement strand
CACTCACCATTGAGCTCATAGCCATATTCCACCAATAACTCCTTGCACTTCTGCAGTGTAGATTGCACAATTCCCGGGCAGCGAGCCACATACTGATCCTTACCACCTGATAGAATGTTCTCGCAGTCTATCCCGCCATATTCGACTCCATATTTCCTGGTAAACCAGTCCACCAGTTCATTCAGCATCAGAAAAAGACGGTCGTCCTCTTCTTCACTGGTAGAACCTCTGCCTGCGAAGTATCCCAGCAGGCAGGCGCCACCGGTCAACGCGCCGCAGTTATGCCCGCTAAATCCAATTCCACCTGCCAGCGAGTGCATACTGCGCACAAGAGCGGGGTCTTCCTTTCCCTGCCATTCAAGCCCCATTAATAGGATGACCTGGCTGCAGTAAAATCCCTGTTCGCCAAACCTGCGGATTTTAGACAGATCATCCATCATAAGCCTCCTGGCTCTTAAAAGACAAAGGTTTTTCAAGTATCGCCAGGTAATATCCCAGGCGCACGCGGCTTAAGGCTTGCGCTGCCCTCTCGTTTTGCTCATTCTCCCTGGTGAGCTGCTGAAAAAGCCCGGACACCGATCCCAGGCGAAAGATATGTTCAACCAACCATTGTTTCAGCAATGGTGAATGGTCTTCCCAAACCAACCTTGTTAACCCCGCGGCCGCGATCACCTCTTCAACTCCGTCCTGGGTCATGGCGCCAGCCAGGCAAGCGCTGCCCGCAAGAACACGCTGAATGGTTTCGGTCATGACTTCTCTAAGATAGATATCTGTAAGGACGATCTTTCCGCCGGGCTTCAACACTCGCCTGATCTCCAACAGGCTATTGAGGGGTTCACCCGTCAAGGAAAGCGCGCATTCCATGAAAACGCCATCAAAATACTCTGGCGCCATCGGGATGTTCAGTAAATCGCTCCTCACCAGGTTCAACAGGATTGGCTTACCTTGAATACCGGAGAGCGCTTTGCCAGACCTGTCCAGTCCTGTCACTTTCAACCCAGCCTTACTTGACAGAAAATTCACCGTCGCGCCTGCGCCGCAAGCAACATCCAGTAATCGCGCCCGCTCTGGTAAATCGCATAATGCGAGAGCCCGTTCGGTGATGACCAATCCTCCAGGGCGGTGGGTATGCACGCAAATTCCAGGGTTCGGCTGAAAGGAGAACAAACCGCAGGTGGCGCAATCTGCAATCATTTGTCTTCCAGCAACCTCTCGACTTCGAGCATCTTACCCAGAGCCATTTCAGGAGGGACCAACGCGCGGTTGCATTTGGGGCACGTCAATAAATCCACGGGATATCCTGACCCGAGGTAACTCACATTAACCTTGTTCAAGCGTAATGGTTCTCCGCACTTGCCACAGATCCATTCAGTCGAGTTTTTGTTCATCTCAGACGCTGTCATATACTTGTATCTCCTCCCACCACCATCCGGTGGCTGTACGCGTCAAACACGGTATAAGAATTCTCCTGTTTCTCATATTCCACCCAATAAGTGATGAGGTTGGGCCTGAAAGAGGCAATGGAATGACCATTGTTTTTATTGAAAAAAAATTCCCCGCTGGCTTCAGCGTGTTCGATTACCTTCTGAAGATCTTCCACCAAGATCAATCGCGCTTCCAGAAGATCCCGCATCTCGCTGCTCAATTGCAGGTTGATCTTTTCATAAGTTTCCATCTTCCAGTCTCCTTTCACGAGCAAACGCTTCTCCATCCGCTGTTTTACACGTATGCGATTTTCGTGCCTTTGAGAATAATCCGGTGGTTTTCTTATTGCCAGCGCCGAAATATCCCGCCCATAGATGAAATCCAATAGATGAAGCGTAGGCTTCCCTTCAGATACAAAAAGATCCCGGCACATCACACAATAGGTAATATAGTTCGCGTTGTCTTCATTGATCCTACGCTGGATCATTTTATGCACCAGGTCAGGGTTGGCCAACCAAGCAACCCCTCCATAGCCGCAGCATTCAGTTAGAGTGCGGGACATGGGCAGCTCTGAATAACGGACACCTAATCGCTCGATGACCGCCCTGGCATAATGCTGCCAATCTGGCTCGTATCGGCTGGTGCATGGATCGTGGACCTTGTATTCCTGCGTGCACCCGCCCCGCGTAGTTCCGAGCGCTTCATTTTTTAATAACATTTCCCATAAAGAGACGGTTTCCAACCCCGGTATCAGTTGTTTAAGCGATTGATGGCAGCTGGAACAGGCCAGGATCATTTTTGGTTTACCCAGGGATTCCCATACGCTGCGGATGACAGCGCCGCTTTCGGCAAACAGAGTCTCTTCCCCTGACCATTGGGCTGGCGCGCCGCAACAACGCAGCATGATTCCCAGGTTACCCACCAGCCTGACCAGGTCATCATAGATCAAGGAGATGTACTCTGGGTTCGACGCGGCCAGCTGACAGCCTGGAAACAGCAAATAATCGCATTTTCCTTCCCCGGGCGCGGGGTAGGTCAGGGCGAACCGCGGGCCATTGCTGAAGTTCATATCACGTAACGCAAAATCATGCGCTGAGATGGGCATTTTTTTGGTTTCCACCATGGTTTTTCGCGCTTGCACGATGACTTCAGCGAAATTCAAATCAGTGGGGCACACCTCGCCGCAAAGCCCGCACAACGTACAGGAGTTGATAAATTTATTCCCCCGCCTCTGGCGCATAATTATGGAAAGGTTGTTGTAAATATCCCTGACGTATTTCCGTGGGTAAGCGCCTAATTCAGATAAATAAGTGCAAACTTTCACACATTCCATGCATTCGCATACAAGACATCGACTGGCTTCAGCAATCGCTTCCTCCATTGTGTAGCCTTGTAACGCATCCGCAGGAGGCACAGCAAAGACCGGAAGCACACCTGCCAGGTTAGTGTACAGGCGGGTGTCTTGCGTTCCTTCGGATGACCGGGAAGCCGTCAGCGACACCTTCTGTAAATAGCGGTCAATACTGGTGGCTGTCCGTTTACCATCCGCAACGGAGGTTATCGTAGAAGGCGGATGCAAGAGGCTGCCGCCGCAAAACACTCCGCTCATACCCGACTCAAATGTCACCGGGTCAATCACAGTATTGCCCTGACGGTTTTTCTCCAGCCAATTGACCGATTCTTGATCAACGCCGGTAGCGATCAACACCGCGTCATATTGAGCCCAATCGAAAGCATTTAGATCAACCCGTGTTTTTAAACGCAGGTCAATGCCTTTATTTTTTAGTTTCGCAGATTCGCGCAGGATGACTTCCTTAGGTAATTGTGCATCCGTCAAGCCCCAAAGCTGCCCCCCCAGTTGCTCTGCCTGGTCAAAAAGCACAACCCTGTATCCTTTGCGGGCTAACTCCCAAGCCGCTGTCATGCCGCACAACCCGCCTCCAATCACCGAGACCAGGGCATTTTTCCGCCCAGTCACAGGCGAAAGCAGGCTCTCCTCCATTCCCAATTGGCAGCAAGCCAATTCCAGGTCTGCCATCCGTATCGCCCCGCCCAAAGGTTCACGGTTGCATAACGCCTGGCAGGGTTGGTCGCACGTGCGGGCGATGATTTCAGGAAAGGGGACTGATTTCTGGAAAGTGATCAGCGCATGCTTGAAATCCCCAGCGGAAATTTCCTTGCACATTTGCCGTACATCAACGTGAACCGGGCAGCGGGAAGTGCAAGGCGGGTCACAATCCTGGATGCACTGCTCTTCAAGTTCATGTAAACGGCGTTGATCCATTTTTCAACCCAACCAGATGCTTTGAGCAAGTATGGGTACGATGATTGACCTCCACGCCATACCTACAGGTTTTTCCCGGCGGTTATTGACTGGTTTGCTGCAAGGCTGCCAGTACCTTGGCAGGGTACGCGGGCAGCTCGCGGATGCGCGCCCCGCAGGCCGCGTAAACCGCATTAAGGATGGCTGCATGCGGCGCTGTGTTGGGCAATTCCCCAACCCCTGATGCGCCGAACGGACCGGAAGGGCGCGGCGTCTCCAAATAAATCAGCTCGATCTCATCCGGGACATCCTTGGCGAAAGGAATACCACATTTCACCATGTTCGTGTGCTTATGGATATCTTCAAAATCTTCGCTAAGAGCAAACCCAATCCCTTGCGCGATGCCGCCATACAGCTGCCCATCCACCACCGCTTTGTTATTGATCTTCCCAATGTCAGCAGCCAGAGTCATCTTCTCTACCGTCACTTTGCCTGTCTTGATGTCAACAACAACCTCAGCCAGGAACACGCCATACATGTAGTTCGCAATTGGGTTGCCCTGCCCTGTATCCGGGTCACCAATCTCGGTCGGTGAAGTCCAAACGCCAGAATAGCGCATGGGCATGTCGTCTTCTTTCATCTCGTCATAAGAGAGGTAAGGTCCATCAGGTTTACGGATGGCAGCGAGGAAGTTCTCGCAGCACACCTTAATGGCATTGCCGGTTACCACCTGGCTGCGGCTTCCTCCAGCCGCCCCACCATCCGGGGCTTTACCGGTATCATTCAGTTCCAGCCTGATCTGCTCGGGTCGCAGCCCCAATGGCCGCAGCGCTTCGTAGGCAGTCCCCAGCGCGCCAGCGTCAGCGCCTTGTCCATGGTCGCTCCATGTGGTGGAAACCAACACCCCGTATGGCGTTCTTTCGATCCAGGCTTCTGCTGTATCCGGACCGTCTCCTCCTGCGCCATAAATACCGATGGCGACGCCGACGCCTTTTTTCTTTTCCGCAGTAGATTCGGCCGCCGCCCGTTTTTTGGCTTCCTGGTATTTAGGGCGGATGAGATCGATCAGTTCCGGTAACGTGAATACTTCAGGCACCTGCCCGGTTGGAGTTGTTGCACCAGGACGATACACGTTGAGATATCGAAATTCCAATGGATCCATGCCGATTTTTTCCGAGAGTTCATCCATCAAAGACTCGGAAGGGAACTCACTTTCAGGCGCGCCGTAACCCCTGAACGGGGCACCCCAGGCATGGTTGGTGCACACAGTTCGCCCTCTTCCCCTGATGTTCTTAATGTCGTATCCCGCCCCGATAAACTGAGCGCCCTTGTGGGTTAACAGGTCTCCAAATTCAGAATAAGCGCCATGGTCCACAATCCAATCAGTTTCCATGGCAATAAGCCTTCCATCTTTATCCGCTCCCAGTTTCAACCAGGTAAAGAAAGGCGACCTCTTTCCAGTATAGGTAATGAACTGTTCATAATCATATTCCAGGTAAACCGGTCGTTGTGTCGCGATGCAGGCCACGCCAACCAACGCTTCGATGGTGGGGCAAAACTTGTAACCAAAAGTGCCGCCGGCAGTGTTTTGAACCATCCGAATATTCGAGGCATCTACACCCAAACCATCCGCGATCATTAAAGCGTGCAGGTACAAAGCAATGCTCTTAGAGTGGATGGTAAGCCTGCCTTCATCATCATAATAGGCAAAACCCATATCCGGTTCGATGGTGAGATGAGGTTGCCGCTGCGTGTAAAAAGACCCTTCGGCTGTGTAAGCCGCGGATGCCATAAGCGGTTTGGTGTCTTCTCCTTTCACCACGCCTTGCGTAAAATAAACATTCGGTGTTCCGGGGTGAATCTCGATCGCATCATCCGCCATGGCTTCAGGCGCGTTCATATACGCGGGCAGCTCTTCCAGTTCAACCCTGACCTTTTCTGCCGCGGCGAGCGCCTGCGCTTTGGTATCCGCGCAGACGATAGCGATCGCGTCTCCATATTGAAATACTTTCTGGTCGCACAGGATGGGGCGGTCCCAGCCGTCACACCGATTGGTTTCCCAGGTTACCAACCCGTTGATACGATTTTTCCCCTTGATATCTTTATAAGTGACTACCTTGAACACACCGGGCATTTTCTCCGCTTCAGTAGTATCTATCTCCAGAATATTCGCGTGGCTCACTTTCGCCTGAACCAGCGCCAGGTGTAAGGTGGATGTCGGTAATTTTAAGCCAAGGTCGGCGCCGTAATCGGCCGTTCCGGTCACCTTGGCAACAGCTGAAGGCCGCGGATAGGACTTCCCCCAGATCCTTCCATCTTCCGGCATTTTAAACTCCAGGCTTGCCATCGGTTGTTCGCCGCGCATCACAGCCGCGGCGTCCATCACCGCGTCCACAATGGGCTTGTAGCCTGTACAACGGCACGCGTTCAGGTTCTTTTGGAACCAGGCGCGCACATCATCACGGGTAGGCGAAGGGTTAACATCAAGCAGCGCCTTGGACGAAACCACAAAACCGGGCATGCAAAACCCACACTGCGCCGCCCCATGAAAGACCAAGGCTTTCTGGATTGGATGCATATCTTTAGGAGTGCCGATTCCTTCAACCGTGGTAATGCAGGCCCAATCAGGAACCTTGTTCATCCTGACGATACAGGAACGTGTCAGCTTGCCATCCATAATCACCGAACAAGAGCCGCAATGCCCTTCATTACACCCAACCTTGGTACCGATTAACCCCAGCTGAACACGCAGAACCTCAGCAAGTGTGGCTTCAGGGTCAGCAATGATGATGCGCGGGATGCCATTTACCATAATACTCTTCTTGATCATGAATTCCTCCTGGCGATAGCATGTGGTTTTTTTATTCGCGATTGAAATAATTCTATATGGATTTTTTAATATTCACAATCAAATAGGAGATAGTAAGAATTTTCAACGGGAAGTTTTCAAGTCAACAGTTCGAGCAACCCCGCTCCACCCAACGCAAAAACCAACATTTTGCCGGTCTTTCCAACCCAGCTAAAGAGGAGAAACTTCCACAGCGGCATCCGCAGCGCGCCCGCCACCATCCGGCAATATCAAAAATCGGGTTGGGTATAAAAGCCAGCAACAACACAGTCAGTCCCCCGAATTTTTTCATCCATTCCGTAACCCTGGCGTACCATTGCTTGTTCTCTATAATGCCTTGTCCACTAAACCCAGCCACATAACCCGTCAGTTCGCCGAGCGCCGCTCCGCACCCGGCTGCCAGCGCCACCCAGTACGGGTTAAAAACCGCGCCCATCGCCGAGGTGAACAGCACGCCAGGCACCGGAAGGATGAGCGTGGCATTGGAAAACAGGGAAATCAGAAATATCCCCGGGTATCCCAACGCTTCCAGTTCCTGCACTCTGTCACGATTGAGGATGAGAAATATGGTTAATGTAATAACCGCCAGAAGCACCAGCACCCTGACAAAAGTAAGTTTCCAGCCGCTTAATTTGCTCATGGGTTGCTGTCGTCACGCAGCATAGATTCAATTCGGGCAATGACCATATCCATCGCCACTTCGTTCAGTCCCCCCTCAGGGATGATCACATCCGCATAGCGTTTTGAGGGCTCCACAAAATCCAGGTGCATCGGTCGCACCGTAGTGAGGTACTGTTTAATTACCATCTCGGTGGTGCGCCCGCGCTCTTCAAGGTCACGCTTCAAACGGCGGATAAAGCGAATATCCGCGTCAGTATCTACAAAGATCTTCACATCAAAAAGCGAGCGTAAAGCCGGCTCGGCAAAGATCAAGATTCCTTCTACAAGGATCACCCTCCTGGGCTCAACGTGCAGTGTCTGGCTGGTTCGGCTGTGGGTGGTAAAGTCATATACTGGCACCTCAATGGCTTTCCATTCTTTGAGCGCCATGATATGCTCCCGCATTAAGTCGGACTCAAGTGAATCCGGGTGATCAAAGTTCACTTCCCGGCGCTGGTTGATGGGTAGGTTGGTCAGTTCCCGGTAGTATGAATCGTGCTGCAGATACGCAATGCGGTGAGAGCCAACCTTCTTCAGGATGATGTCCGCTGCAGTGGTTTTCCCTGAGCCCGATCCACCGGCGATTCCGATAACAAGTGGTTTTTTATGTTTGGTCATGGAATAATTATATTAGAATCCATCGGAAAGCATCCTAATTTAATACCTGCCAAAAAAGTACAGCAAAATTTTCAGGTATTCTTCCAATGTGTAACGCCGACCCTCAGCAGTGCGCCACCAGGTGGTGGAACGGTACCAATGCCCGCCAACCGGCCGCACCTGAACATCTATCCCGCTTCCGCGAAATACGTTGCGGAAGATGATGCGCGTTCGCAGCGTATGAAAGGGATCAGTGATGATGATCAGTGAATCCTGCGCGCGTTCCTTTGCCAGCGCTTTGATGGCGCGTGCTTCATCTACCGTGTTGGATACCTGCATTTCCGTCACAATAACGCGGTCAGCCGGAATTCCTTCTATCACCGCAGCCCGTATCAGGGCATCCCGCGCTGGTTCGTCAGTATAGGTTATGAAGAGATAACTGGCATATTGTTTTTGATATAACCGGGCTGCCTCTGCCACCCGGTCGCCGGTATCGCCGCTCAGTGCTACCACGCTATCCGCCTCTTTGAGCGGATCAGCGTAAATAAGCAGGGCGCCAATCCCCCGTAGTATCAAAGGGGAGGTCAGTACCACCACAACAAGCAAAATGAGCATCGCCAGACCGCACCCACAGCCTGACTTTTTCTTATTTGTCTCCATGTCCATTTCTTCATTTTACCTTATCAAAGTGACCTTTTAAAAACAACAGCCTTGGAGAGTGTATTGCGTCATGTCAACCGCATCCAGTAAACCCTTGACCTGGGCTTCTTTGCCGGAATTGGTTGAGCCACCGAAAGGATTTGCAAGCGCCCTATGCGAGTGCTGGATGTTCCTGCCAGTAAACCCTTGACCTGAGGTTCTTTGCCGGAATTGGTTGAGCCACCGAAGGGATTTGCGAGCGCCTTGTGCGAGTGCTGGATGTTCCTGCCAGTAAACCCTTGACCTGAGCTTTTTTTGCCGGAAATGATTGAGCCACCGAAGGGATTCGAACCCTTGACCTGACGTTTACGAAACGCCTGCTCTGCCAGCTGAGCTACGGTGGCTTGCTTCGAACCTCGAAATTATAATGCACTCGTCACCCAGAGGCAAGCAAACAGAGCAGAATAAAGACAGAATGAAGAAAACAGAGAGGTACATAGTTCCCGGTTCACTCCTCTTTGTGCCGCTTGCGGATATGGTCAGCGCGCTGAACGGCCTCCTTTCCATATTTCTCGCGTAGTTCATCCAACGCGATTAACAATTTCCTTTCTTTCTGCGTTTTGCTTTCCCACAGGGTAAGCTGGTGAACATGTTCCACCAGGTTCGCCCCTCCAACACCAATCAAACGCACCGGGCGGTCAGGCTGCCATAATTTCATTAATAACGTTTCAGCTTCGGTGGCGATCACACTATCCTGGTCAGTGGGCGCCTGCAGCATCACCTGCCGGGTGTGGGTGGTAAAATCAGCAAAACGCAGTTTGAGGCGAATCACTCGCGCGCATAAACCCTCACAACGCATACGATAGCCCACCTTGATTGCAAGTTCGTGCAGGGTGCGCCGCAAGAAAAGCAAGTCGGTGGTATCGCGGGCAAATGTAACCTCCTGGCTGATGGATTTGGCTTCATAAGATACGGTCACTGGTCGATTGTCAATCCCCAGGGCGTGCTGATGCAAATCAACACCGCTTTTTCCAAATCGCCTTTCCAACCGGTCAACAGAGCAGTTGGCGATATCACCAATCGTGCGCAACCCCATCCCTAGCAGGATGGACTCCATCTTCGGTCCAACACCCCACATGGCTCTCACCGGTAAAGGAGACAAAAAGCTCCTTTCTGTACCCGCAGGTACACATAAGATCGCCTGCGGGTACCCATCTGTTCTACTTTGGTTTTTGCCGGTGTCTGTGGCAATCTTTGCCACAAGTTTATTACTCGCGGCGCCAATTGAGCACGGTAGACTGGTGTCCAATTTCACTCGGGCCTGCAATGCGCGCGCGATCTGCTCTACCGGTTCTGGCAAATCAGTTACGTCAATGAACGCTTCATCCACCGATACCTGTTCCACCAGCCCGCTCAACTGATGAAAGATTTCCATCACCTGACTAGATTTTGCGGAGTATTCGCCGAAATGGGTAGAGATCAAAATCAATTCAGGGCATAAGCGCAGCGCCTGCCCTGTAGGCATGGCTGAACGAACCCCTTTTCTGCGAGCCGGGTATGAACAGGAGCAAATAACCCCGCGCTGGTCAGCCTTTCCTCCTACCGCAAAAGCCTTACCCGCAAGCGAAGGTTCCCTTTGCTCTTCAACCGCGCAAAAAAACGCGTCCAGGTCAACATGGAGGATTTTTCGTGTTGCGCTTTTACTCATGCTGAATTTAGTATAGCAAATCTGTTCTAATTGTCAAGAACAAACTGCAGGCAACCGCGCCTGCAGTCCGCTGGTGTTAATGATGGGTTTAT